>WBZP01003328.1_pt1 | contig 17531 bp, 16 predicted proteins | sample 5204301 | NCBI WGS metagenome assembly WBZP01 (sample SAMN12412401, study PRJNA552823) | activated sludge metagenome | isolation source: activated sludge from nitrification reactor of wastewater treatment plant... | place: USA: Pennsylvania | collected 2017 | reverse complement strand
CCAGCGCCAGAATCTGCTCTTGCGGCCCTTTCTCGCCTTTGAAGTGGCCATACACGTGGGATTGATAGTCGCCCCAGTAGTACAGGGGCGGCGGGCGAGAGACGCATCCAGACAGGAAGGTGGCGGCGAGCATCGCCAATGCGCACAGCCCAGGAGCCGTTCGAAAGAACGCCATGACTCAGTCTCAGCGTTCCGGGTCAGTTCGATGGACGCCAGGCGCCCGACTCGATCCCGGCCACCAGGGCATCGACCGCTTCACGGATCGCCAGATCGAGAACCTTGCCGTTGAGCGTTGAGTCGTAGCTTGCCGTCCCCCCGAAGCCGATCACTTCACGATTGGACAAGCTGTACTCGCCGGCGCCCTGGGACGAGAAGACCACGTCCGACGTTTGCACATCGACGACATTGAGGGCGACCTTTGCGTAGGCGATCTGCTGCTTGCCGCGGCCGAGAATGCCAAACAACTGGTGGTCCCCGACTTCCTTGCGACCAAACTCGGTTACATCGCCGGTAATCACGTAACGGGCGCCCTTGAGGTTTTGGTTGGTTTTGCTCAGGGCGGCTTCCTGCTTGATCTCGGACATGTTGTCCCGATCGAGTACGTTAAAGCGGTTGCTCTGCTGCAAGTGAGTGATCAGGATGGTCTTCGCCTGGCTGCCCAAGCGATCGACCCCGTCGGTAAAGATGCCGCGCATAAAGCTCGAACGGTTGTCGAACTTCCCGACCGAGATCTGACTGCGCGCGCCGCTGTACGGGCGCGTGGCGGATACGGATTTCGCGACATCGAGGCGACGAGAATCTTCGGTGGCGCAACCGCCCAACGCGCCGATCGCCCCTGCGATCATGACCAGGGAAATAAGTTTGCTCTTCATGCTGTCGCCTCGCTGTTGACGTGCTATTACATAGTGCAAATTCTATACGCATTTCGTCATTGTCATGTTCCGGCAGTGCCGCCATCGACCACCCGCATGGTCTTCTTTCCCTGTAGCCGGTCCAACCAGTGCAGTGCCGACTTCCCGCGTCCCAGTGTGGTGAGCGTGACGGTCCCGTCGGCCCGCACGACGACATTGGTCTTCATCCGCCGCCCGCGCAGATAATCGGCCGAGAAATGCAACTCGCCTCCGGCAAAGGTCAGGCACCTCAGGACGTCGGCCAAGCCGAACTCGTCTTTCTCCCGGAACTCCGCACCGGACATCCCACGAGGCCGTGCGTCGGCGAAGGAAAGCACGCCAAGGACGAAAAGGAACCCGAATGAACCCCACTCGACATCGTTGGAGAAGTCTCCGTCTTCTTCGGTCCCGAGCTGCAGATCGATCTCTACACCGAATTCCGCCTCGTCCGGCGACGGGCGAATCCTCACATCGAGAATTCGGAACTCGACCAGCGTGCCGGACTCGATGAGTTCGGCGGCCGCGATTTGATCATCAACAGTCATCATCCGGATTTTACCGATCTGCGACAAAGCGGGCGGTCCGGCTACCGTCCTACCTCAGCGACGGGCTCATGCTCCGTGCGATCAACTGCTCGAGCGCACCGGCGGCCCAGCCAGAAACAGCTGACGACAGACCACCATAGGACGGTTCCCGAGGCCCGAAGTCGTATGTCTTCAGTCCCCAAGTAGAGGACACGACATCGTCGAGCGTGCCGATGGCGTCGATCAACCCGAGTTCCTTCGCTTCGAGCCCACCCCAGACCTCGCCGGTGCCATAGTCCACGCCCGCCTTCAAGGCACCCGCACGTGCTTCGCGCAGATCCTTGACGAAGGTCGCACCCATCTGGTCGACAAGCCGCTTTGCCTTCGCATCGACCTCGGGCGACACCGGCGTGAACGGATTGAGGAACGCCTTGAGCTTGCCCGAGGCATAGACGCGTTGCGACACATCGACGCGCGCGATCGCCCGATCAAGCTGCCACGGCGCCATGATTGCTCCGATCGAGCCGACCAGACTCATTCGTCCGGCAATCACCTTGTCCGTATGCATGGCGATCATGTAGGCGGCCGAGGCGCCGAGGTTGCTGATGACCGCGTAGACTGGCTTGTCATGCTTCTTCTTGAAGGTGCCGATTGCCGTATAGATTCTCTCGGCCTCCACCGGCGATCCGCCCGGGCTGTCGATGGCCAGCACAATGGCCTTGACCGCGTTGCTGGAAAACGCCTTTTCAAGGGCCGGGATAATCTTGTCGGCGGAAGCGGTCTTCTGGGCGCCGATCTCGCCGTCAACGCGAACCACACCGACGACATCGGAGAATGGTCCGAACCGGAAGCCGGCCGAACTGAGAAAGAACACGAAGTAGAGGATGCCCAGCAAGAACGGGCCGCCGATGAACAGCGCCTGAAAGAGCAGGCGCCAGCGATGTTCCCGCTTTCGCTCGTTGGCGGCGAGTTCGTGCTCCGCCTGTAGCGTCTTGCGCTGCTCGCCCATCTCCTTGACGATCGCGAGCAGCGCCGGGGTGAGGGCCTGATCGCCAGAAGCGGCGCGCAGGCCGGGCTGGGGATCGGGGTGGGGCGTTCTTTGCGAAATTGGCTCGTCTTCCGGCATAGTGTCCTCCAGAGGTTCCTGATACCTGCGTTCGGAGTGACAAAGGTACGACCGAAAAACCGGAATGGCTAGGCGAAATAGGGCCTGAATCGGGGCACTTTCGACGCTAGCCTCCGAATCGAACGGAATTGGCCGGGAATTTCCTCCCACCCCGCGCGCACGCGTTTCGCGCGCGCTCGCCGACTAGACCGGTGGAGCACGCGGGAACCGACGCCGACTCTCCGCATCCAGGACCATCAGTACCTGCTTGATGCAGATCGTCCCCCAGACGCTGCCGGCGATCAGGGACCAAACGCTAATCGAGCCCGTGGCGACAACGGCGACCAGAAAGAGTGACGCTGTCGAGACCACGGACACAAGCCGCGCGCGATGGTCGACAAATTGCAAGTCCGCGTCGCTCAGTCGCATCAGGGCCGACTTGCCCCGGAGCAGGACCAGCGCCAACGCCAGCACGGACTGCAGGACGGGTCGATTGGCGAGCGACACTAGGACGGAAGACGACGCCGCAAGCGGCCGGCGCTATTCGGCGCACCGACCGGGCAGACCCAGGAGCGAACCTATACCGATCCGATTGCATTCGGGACGATTGGCCGCCTTTCGATTGCTGGTATCCAGAACCCGCTCGGGCGCATTTGCCGCCGGATTCCGATTCCCTTCTTCGACCAGGGTCGCGGTGCTGGTTTGCTTTTCATTCTCCAGGTAAGAAGCCCGCGCCTCTTCCATTTTAGAGATGATGCACTTCGACTCGAAACCGACAGTGGGTTCGCCGCTGATTGGCGTGACTGCATGCACAGCGGTGCGAGAAATGCCCGACACACGACAGAACGCCTTCGCGACATCGGACAGAATCCGCTCGTCAAATGCCAGTCGGCCATTCGAGTTGAGGATAAGCTGCTGTCCGTCTTTGCAGTGTTCGAGAATCTGCGCAGTGCTCAGCCGGGTGTAGATTTCGATCTTGCGGGGATTCTCCGACCAGACGAAGGTTCGTGAAGAAAGCAAACTGGTCGTATTCTGCCCCATATCGCAAACCGAATCGTCGGTCACACATCCGCGCGGGCCGAAGCACCAAGCCTGCGCCGCGACAGGAATCAAACTGCCCAGTAGAATCGTCCCAATGATCCGAAAAACTCGTCTTTTCATGACGGCGCCTCCTTAGGGGCTACGACATCCTTTGCGGATTCGAGTTGACAACTTACACGGGTAGTATTATCTACCCGAGTATGCGAGTTTCAAGACTTCACTAGCGATGCTTGACAGATCCCATCGAGTTTGGAAGTACGGCGCGATCGTCGGGGCTACCGTGATCGTTCCCACCATCTATCTCATTGTCAATGAGTGGAAGGCTGAACCATTGCCGTTCGCGTGCTGGGTGGTCATAGGGTTTGCAGTCGGATGGGATCTGGCTCGGATGATCAGCGGCCGCAAGCGTGGCCGAGGAAAGCGTTTGGATCGGAGTCGGGGTATCCGGCGCTCGCGGACCACTCAAGTTGGACCGACAGAGCATTGGTTCGATGAGGACCTGGAAGCCGCACACTCAAGGATGGCGGAACTTACAAGAGGCACGCCGGAAACGCGCGTTCATATGAGATCCGGAAGGGTCTGTGGGTACTCTTACGATGACGGCTCTGGAGTCCCAATCCATATTACGAGGCATTGACTTCGGTTCTCCGGGTGAGGGCAGACCATCCAACTTATTCCGAGCGGATTGACGAATTACTTCTTCCCGCCAATAGTTGCATCCCATGCACGTTTGGCTGGCTCCAAGGACTTCTGCAATGCTGCGCCTGGATCTGCAATAACCTCATCGACAATCCTATCGAGATTCTTCTTGACCTGTTCCGTTGTCGCCGCATCATCCGCTGCGGCCCGGCGAGTAACATCAAGCAGTTGGGACCGATCCGTTGTTGCGTTACCGTGTGGATCCCGACCCAACTCGTGCTTCGCGTCGAATCCGCCTGTCGCGCCCAAGACCTCTCCTTTGATCCGCGCGGCGGCTTGTTGCACCTCAGCCCGCGTTGAAGACGGGCCTTGGGGAGCCGATCCGCCGCCGCTGGAGAACTTGGCCCCGGCGACCTTCGCCCGATTCTGCGCATTTTGCGAATCGACGTTCGGACTCACATTCGGGCTGGCGCTCCTTGATCTGTGGAGTGCCTCCACATCTCGGAACGACTGCGGGACAGCAGTACCATCCGAGAAAGTCGGCGTTGGGGGCAAGCCAGCGCGGGCAAGTTCCGCGTCCATCATCACATACGCTGAGGCGCTATTTGGGCCATATTGCCGCGCGTACTTCAGCATCATGGCGGCGTGTGCGGGATCCTTCGCCATATCGATTGATATAGCTTCCCGATTCTCGTGCGACTTCGAGATCCGCTCGGCCTCCCCGACGCGGTCACTGAGCACCGATTCGGCGCGCTGAGCACGGGATGTCCGTTCGGACAATTGCGCGGACAAACGGTTGGCTTCGTTCTGGTCTCCAGACAACGCACGAACAAACGACTGGTCGCGGGTGACGCGGTCACTGTATCGCTTAAACTCCTCGACATCTTCGTTTGAGAGGCGATTGACGATCTTCCGATCGGTTTCCGAGAGGCCATCGTGAAAGTTCTTGGCGCCCGCCAGACCAACTCCAGCCGCCGCTAACCCGGCTCTTATGCCAACGTTTGCCACCTGACCGGACGAGACCTGCAAGTCGTTGGCGATCGTCTCAGCGCGGCCTGCGAGCTTGCTGAAGCCCGACCCAGTCTCCTCGTAGCCAGATGTAGTCATACTGGACCCACTCCGCCATGAAGAACCGCGCGAGGCCCCGCGCTCGAAAATGGATGTCAGTACCGCTGCGCGCTCCGTATTGGCGGAGACCGCCTCCGACCGTGCCGACTCCACCGCCTTGTTGGCTTCGACGACATCCGCACTCGAATACGAACTAGAGACCATTCGGGACGCAAAACCTGAATTGCTCAAGAGACTCACTGCCTCACGACCGAAGGCATTGGTGCTGTAGGTATCGCCGGTCCGGTCGTCCTGCCAGTTGCGCATGAAGGCGGACGTCCGGTTCGGGGCAAGCTGCACCTGGTCGAGAGCAACGTTCCCCATGCTTGCATTACCCAGCGCAGCCTGCGAGGACGCGCTGCCTACCGTGGCCTGGATACTGGACGTACCGGTGATCGCTGCCTGCCCGATCGTCTCCATGCCCTTGAGCGCTGCCCAGGCAATAGCCGGTACCGAGATGCACATGTAGCCGACCACCGCTTCAAGCGAGATGGCAGTCGAATAGATCGTCGAGGCCGTCTGCAGCGACATGGCCGTCGCCCCGCCGACATTCGCGGAGGCTCCCAGCTTCGATGCGGCCGCGATGCTCGCCATGTAGTTGAGTACCGCATAGACCGGCGGCCACAACTGGATCCACATCAGAGTGAGCAGGTATGACTTGATGGCCATCACGGTCTGCATCCCGCTGGTGAGGAACAGGATCAGAATGACGAACGGAAAGAGCGCGTAACAGATCGCCTCGATGACGTTGCGGATCAGTGGCAGGGCTTCTTCGGCCACTTTGCCGTAGTTGGTCCACGACGCGTTGATCTGGGCAACGGCCTGGGCTCTACCCATCGCCAGCAGAAGGGAGGCCGGATCGTTGATCCGCTGGCCCGTAATCGAACTCGCATCGTTGACGGCATTGATCATTGCGTTCTGCAGGAGGATCTGGCTTGCCGACGCAGCCGCGTCGGCAAGCCGGTTCTTCTGGTATGCGACGGTGATCTGATTGCCGATTGCGGCGGAGGCTGCCGCTGCCGTCAGGGTCGGATTCATTTGTTCGCCAAGCTTGGCTTGAATGGTTCCGACTTCGGCCAGCGCGAGAGCGTTCAAAATTGGATAGGCAACCGGGCACGTCACGACAGTGGTCGCGCCAGGACCGGTGGTGATCGGGGTTAGACGCGCCGGGTTCGGGCTGGCCATGAGCGCCCAAATGTTCGGCGAGCTTGAGAACGTCGCCGGATCGATCTGACCATCCAGCAGATCGTATTTGGTGCAGTTGTCGATGAACGCGAGCAGGTCGGTACGAAACTGCGGATTCACAAACCCGGCGTTGCGCGTGTACTTCACCAGGCGGCTGCCGAACATCAATCCATTCTGCTGATACGACAATTCAGCGGGCAGGGCGCCGTTGCCGGGCAATACCTGAAAGGCCGTCTCGAACAAGGTCGTCAACACGTTGCCTACCTGACTGGTCATGCTGCCGAACAGCGCGATCCCGAGCGGCACGTTTGCGACGATGCTTGGCGGATTGCCACTGGTCTTGTCGGTAATCTGCACCGTGACGCGCGGCAGGTAGATTATCGAATAGACGATCACGACCGTGCCGAGCCACTTCCAGCCGTGGAACCGCTCCGGCGCGAACGCGTAGGCGATCAACGCGAAGATGAAGCCGAAGAACCCGACAACCCCGAGCGCGCCCCCGTAGTCTCCCGAGTTGACGATCGCGGCAATGGCATTGAAGATGCCCGAGAGGCTCTCCGCATTCTGGTAGGCAAAGATCTCGTACATGGAGCGCGCCTTTCGAGAGGGCAGCCAACCCTATTTGGTGAGGAAGGACGCCTGGTATCCCAGCATGTCGACCACGTTCTGGGGCATGCTGGCGCGCAGCTGGCGCTCGATCTGCTCCAGCGTGCTGGCGATCGCGGCAAACTTCGTGACCTTGCTGTAGAGGGCGATCTTCTCCTGGCCGAGGGCGGTGAGCATGGTTCTGGCGTGCCCCGATAGTTCTTTCATGTCTTTCTTTTGATCATCGTTCAGCGTGTAGTTCTTCATGACGGCCGCCATCCCGACGCGCAGGTTCCGCTCGAGGAAGGTGTAGGCGTAGTCGGCCGCGATCACACCGCTGTACTGCTCGATCAGGATCTCCGTCAGCCCTACGCTGACATTCGAGCTTCCGATCGAGAGCATCCGATAGACCGGCTCGGAGACCTGGTTCACGAAAGCCACCTCCGGGGAATTGTTCGGAATTTCCGCGCGCGAGCGGATGCGCTCCGCGATGCTGGTCATCATGTCGGTGACCTTTTTGTGGAATGCCGTGTGAATGTAGGGCCTCTCGGAGACGACGTCGCACTCGGTGAAGTTGTTGCACGAGAGCAATGTCAGACTGATCTTGCCCTCGCCGGCATCCGAATCGCCGTAGAGCAGCTTGTTGGCGCTGGTGAGCGTCGGCATCTTCGGCACGGCATCTCCGGGAGCCCACTCGGGTGGGTAGATGTACGTGCCGACCATGCTCATGATGAACTCGCGCTCCCGGTCATCGATTGTCGGGATGCTTTGCAGCGCCTTCCACGTCAGATTGCCGGTGAGCGGTGGGATGTTCTTGATACGCTCATCGCTCGAGGCTCGCGCGCTTGCCAGAATGCCCTTGCGGTCTTTCTGACACCACTTCTTGCCATCGTCGGCGTCTGAGGCGGTTCCCATCCAAACGGCGACTTTGCCGCAAGCCTCATCGGCATCGAAGCCGACTCTCTCTGCGGTTTTCGCAACCATCGTCACGGCCGCCTCACAAGATCCGATGCGCTTGTTGTTGATCATGTCCACGTAGGGCTGCAGCCACTTCGTGACGCCGCCGAGCAGTGGCGAGAGCACATCGAGGGCGACCTGGAACGCAACACCCGGCAGGGCGGCCGTGATGTTCTTCAACATGTTCTTCAGTTCCTGGCCGGAAATGTGCGAGAAACTGCCTGCGAAGATGTCGATTCCGCCGCATCCTCCCCTCGCGTTCGGGAATTGGATCGAGGCGAACTGATAGGTCTTGTTGGGCGAGCGCATGTAGAAGCTCCCGCCGGTGTAGGTGTTGTAGACCTGGCCCTTGAATGCCCCGGGGGCGGTGTAGTTGCCCATCGCCCCGAGATTGTTGAACATGGTGTTGACCTCGGTATTGAGGTCCGCCGAATACGCGGTGAGCGGCGCGAACGCCAGGCCAAAGGCAGCCAGCAGGGCGATCGTTCCCCTGAACAGATCCCGCGAGGCAGTGCGAATAGTCGTGATCAACATCTCGATCTCCCGGTGGGCGCCTACTGCTGGGGCAGGCGTTGTGTGAGGTTGGGCAACATCCCGCGCGTCTGCGGGCTCATGACGACGGTGAGGCGCTCGCCCAGCTGCGAGGCGGAGAGCACGCCGAAGCCCAGCGGCGTGATCGTCCCGGTAAAGGGTTGGGCGATGAAGGTGGCCGGCACCTGATCGACGTTCAGCGTCTTCGCGATCCCGTTGTCTTGGCGCGGCGCGGGGAACTCGGGCAAGCCGCCGCCGTCGAGCGAGACAGGCACGACCGTCAGCCCGTTTTGCTCGGCGAAGGCCTTGAGGATCGGCGCATAGGTGTGGCAGTACGGACAATCCCCGCGGAAGAAAAAGAAGATGACGTGATCCTTCGCCAGATCCGCAATCTTTCGTGCTTGGGCGATCTGCTCCTGCTGGTTGTAAGTCTGGATGGCCAGGGCGTTGACCGGGCGTCCTTCGAGCGTCATGTCCAGTTGCGAATGGGTCCAGCCCAATCGCTGCGCCACGTCGGCAAAATAGGAAGCTTGACGCACTACTTTGGCTTCGAGCTCCATGTAGCGCAGGACATTGGCTTCGGTCGGGTTCATGATCGCGATCTTGCGGCTGTCCTCGAGTCGCTTCTGCAGACGCTCCAGTTCGACGATCTCCCTGGCCTTGGGGGGATCCTGCTTCTTCTTCGGCTCGGGTTCGCGCTCGACAAATGGCTTGGGCGGCTCAAGAATCAGCGGGTCCTCGTACCAGAACCAGCCGCGCTCCTCGTCGCCCCAGTACGAGTTGCCCAGGAGCCGGGACGGCGCGTTCGAGATCCGCTGCAAGCGGTCCGGCTCTGCCGCAATGGAAGGTACCGGCGCCAGCCCGGCCAGCAGCGTCGCCCCAATACAGACCACCGACAACAACAGACGTTTTCGCATCATCAACCTCCGGTAGTTTTCGGGAAGCGACCACCACGACAATATGAGATCTGGTAAGCGAACTTGATGTCCTGGGCGACGGTGCCATTCCTGGTCGTACGACGCTCCTCCTCGCTCATGAGCTTGATTGCGCGTTCGTCCGGGTAGACGCCGCGTTGCGTCGTGGTGACTTCCAGGCGCTTGCAACCCGATTCCTTCAGGTCGCGTACCACCTTGACATCGACCTCCATGGGTTCGCGGGTCTTGAACATGTTGGCCATGAATTGCGCGTTCTCGCCGGTGAGAATTCCATGCGACTCGCCGTTCTCGATGGCGGCGATGAACAGCGGGCGGACCGAGGACACGTCGACTCGATCGAGCGCCGAGGCATTCCCGGGGATTCCGGCTACGACTATCGCCTGGAGGGCAATGACGACGCGGCGAAGCAGGCCGACGGGTCCGCCCTTGACTGACTCAATTGGTTGGCGCATGACGTACCTCCTCAACGAGCAATCCCATGGCCATCGCCCCCTCAACACTTTCCGTTACCGTAGTAGCAGGTCGGCGCGCGAGTGTTCTGTTTGCCGATGGTTGCAGACAGATCCGGCATCGTCGGAACGATGTCGGCATAGAACTCGCTGAGATCCATGGCGGCGAAGTTCAGCCGCTGCAGCTCGGCGATGGTGAAGCCGTCGCACCGCGGACTCTGCGCGCTGCCCCAGGGTTCGCCAAGTTGTGCTCGGCCCTGTTCGTTGATGATTCGGGATAGCCGGCTGTTGAAGCAGCAGTGCGTCCTGGTGCGCTTGGTACATGAGCCGAAGATCGAGCTCGACGAGCAGTACTCGCCGATATCCACGCACAGACGCGCCTCTTTCTTCATGGCCGTCAACAGGGACGACTCCGGGCAATCGAGAATCCCGGACCACTCGATAATCGCGATGATGATGGCAATCCAGGCGAAGACGCTCAGCGTCGACAGAAATGTCATGAACGACATGTCCCCGCCTACAAGGGCAGCCAGATTGCTGGTAAAACCCATGGCGCCCGGCGCGTCGCTGGCGACAGCGATGTCCTCAAACGCGCGGAGCACCCACTCCGGGGCCTCGGACTTGAACAAGACGTCATAGGTATACGTCGAGAAGACCGCCTGATATCCCGTGGTCGCCGTGCTGGCGAGCGAAGTGTTGTTGAGCAGGGAACCGGTGCCCCCGCCCGAGCCCTTGCAGCAGTTCACCAGCCCCCACAGCTTCTTGTCACAACGGTTGTCCGCACCCTTGAAAACGCGCATGGTCGCCGGATCGAGGTAGCGGCCCGCCTCGCGGCCGGCTTCCATGAACGCCACGGTGCGCGCGAAATCTTCGTCCGCCGGCGGCTGCTCGGGGCCGCAATCCTTGACCGTGCTATAGACGGCGTCCCGGACCTTGCAATTGAAGTCGGTGCGCCAGGCCGTGCATACCGGCGGCCGGAACGAGGTATCGGAGTCGATGCAGGTCGGATCCCGCATTTGCGTGCATTCGCCGATCTTGGGATCGGCGCAGTCCGAGCGCTTGGACAGGTCCATGCAGTCGAAGGTGTTGTTGAATCCCCAGCAACTGCGGGTGACCGGGTGGTCGTTGATGACGCGCGTCTCGGCGGGCACGGAACAGACGCTGGTCTTGCGTTCGCACTTGTTGAGGAATCCGCCCGTTACCGGTCCGGGGATCGGCGTATCGACACCATCGGGCGGCAGCTTGCCGGGCGGCACACGGGCCTCCAGCGTGGCGCAGCCGTTGGCCCAGTTCTCGGTCTCGATGGCGAGCGCCGGCACGACGGTATCGACCATGCGAGTGGGTGCATCCGTGACCGCACCGGTTGCCGGGTCCGTGCAGATGTTGCGGCTGGTACTGGGCGGGACGACCGATATCGTCGGTCCGACCAGCGGCGGCTCGCAATAGAGCTGCCTTTGCGGCTGGATGCAGGTCCACGTTCCGGACCCGGGCGGTGCATCGTCGCGGGTCGGTCCGGCGGTGGAACCGGCGGGACACGCCCAGGTCACCGTGACATCGAGGCTCTTCTGGCAGGGCTGTTCGAGGTTGCGCTCGAGATAGGTGTAGCAGGATTGCGTGTTGTACACCGCCGGCGAAATCGGTTTGGTCACGTCGCTGCAGGCGGTCGGCGAACAGTTGGAGACGACCGTCGTCGTGCCCGACGGCTTCGGGCACTGGTAGGTGTCCTGGAAGATGCCGCAGACGGTCGGGTTGCCGGGCACGCTCTCGCGACAGCCCGAGCTTTGCAGGGTGCAGCCTTTGGCCGCCAACGGCGCGCACTCGTTCGGCGGCGTTCCCGAGGAACAGTCGTAGGTGGACTGATACTCCCAGCACGCAGCGAACACATCCTGGCCCTGGACCTTTTTGGTCGATGGGCCGTCTACGCAGGCCGGACCCGATACCCGCGTGCAGGCACCGAAGCCCGAATTGGTCTCCAGGCTGGCGCACGCGTTGTCCCACTTGTCGGCGACGGTCAGCGCCGCGTTGGGCCGCGGAATCGAGGAATTGAGGACGTAGGGTCCGACGTCGACGATCGTCGTACCATCGGCGCCAAGGGTTGGAGAGCCGAACTTGAAGGTGAAGTCGCAGTTCGCGCCGGTGCAGCCCGGACTCGGCGCCACCGCGACATAGAACGGATTGACGCAGGAACCTTCCCAGTGCGGCGACAGCGGGGCGAGCACCTGGAAGGCCGATACGCCGGCCGCCGGCAAATCCCTCGTCTGCCACCCGATGCACGAGTCGCGACCGCCATGGGCGTAGAAGCGGTAGGTTTGCAGACCATCTGTCCGGGTCGGATCGCAATACGCCTGCACCAGCATCTCGTCATCCGAATTGCGCTCGACCCGGCCCGCGGCGATCCAGGTTCCCGGCGCGCAGCCCACACCGCGGGTGACTTCACCGGTCAGCTTCTTCGAGCAGCGCAGTTTGCCCAGCGCCGCGTAGCGCTCGCACTTCTTGGTCTCGAAGCCGCTAGCGGTGGGCACCGTGGTCGTGGTGCAGCCCGAGTAATACGCGGACAGATCGCCGAGGATCGCGCCAGGATTGTTGGCAATGTCGCGGACGCCGGCGATCGCCGGGTCATAGGGTCCCATCGGTGGTTTGGGCGCGACGGCGGACGAGATCCCGCTCGAGACGGCCTGGCAGGCCGGGTCGGAGGATGTTGCGCAGCTACTGACCCGGGCGCTGGAGAACGTGCTCAGATTGGGATTGCCGTAGTAGCTGGTCTCGGGTGGGTTGGCGGTATAGCCGGGCACGACGGCGCTGGCGCTCGGTGTGGAGATGAACCCCTGGAACTGGATGTTCGCCGCCGCTGCGTTCGCGGCCGCTTCATCGGCCGGCGCCGCAAAGATTAGCGTCTGGTTGGCGCAGAAGCAGAACAGCACGGCCCAGGTAATGATCTTGCGCATCCTCATCCTCGAAGCCCCCGCAGAAAATGTCCCGCCTCGTCGGTGAACCGTGGCGCCTGGCGCTGGATGTGTTCGAGGGCGTAGTCGAGAGTCACGTCGCCGGACACCGAGACGAAGGACTCGTTGGAAAGGCACTGCGCCTCGCCACAGGACACGGGTTGGGCGCCGGCTCGAATGAGCACGAAGGTCGGTGTCTGCAAGACAGAGAATCGCTCGAACGATTGCGGGTCGATCTGGAACGCCACCTTGCGGATGCCGATCAGTTGCTGCACCCGGGCTACAGTCCGCTTGAGCGAGGACTCGGTCAGGCCGCGCAGCACCAGCGTGGCCGAGCTGCGTGCGGCTTGATCGACCAGGCGCGCCAGCGTGGTCTCGGGCATCGAGAAACTGACGAAGATCAACAATGATGGCGTCTGCGACAGTGCCGCACCGCTGGCCAGCGCCTGGTTGATCGCCGGCGCATAGCCTTGCGTGATCGCACCGAGATCCACATCGGCCGGGACCGCCGGCGTGGGGAGGGCGTCGACGCGCGGCATCGATCGGGCAGGGGTGGCGGCAATCTCCCTTTCCGTCGGCTGCGGCAAGCTGCGGATCGCGCGCTCGATCTGCGCATCGGTCGGCGTCTTGATGCCGCGCTGGACCCGGGCGACATCCGCGTCGGTCACCGGCGGGAGCAGATCGGCAGCCTGCGCGACGCCCATGACGGTGAGATAGAGCGCACAAGACACAAGAGGGCGGAATCGCGGCGGCATGGCGTTAGTACCCCACACAGCAGTTCTTCTTGCGGAACAGCATGTAGGCGAAGTCCTCGCCCTTGACCGGAATCTCGCGGCCCGCTCCCCACAACACGGTTTGGCGGCCGAACGGCTGGCAGCACTTGCCGAAGATCTTCCTGGTGTTCGGGATCGGATAGAGCATCTGCGTCTTGTAGGCACGCTTGTCCATCTGCGGCAGGAAGTACGGACCGCACAACCCTTTCTCGCCGTGATAGCCCCAGGTGACGAACTCGCGATGCATCTTCGCGGTGAAGCGTTGGGCGATCAGCAGCGAGGAGCGCACGCCGCCCATGTGCTGGCTGACCCAGCCATCCATCGGATAGATGACGCCCTGACAGCCGGCGCACCAGAACATGCGTTCCAGTCCGAAGCCGATGGAGGCGGCCACGCAGTCGGCCGCGCACGCCGCGACCGCCACCGGATTGGCGAAGAGCACCGCTTCCGCATTAAGGATCATCGTCAGTTCGTCGTCATTCCAGAGCGGATCGACTTCCGACAGGTACACGAGATCCAGCGAACCTTGTTCCAGGCAGGGATAGTCGCCGAGCACTTCGAGCCAGGTCAAAACAGGATTGAAGTAGAAGTGCGCCTGGTAGAACGCCTCCTTGTCGCCATAGTCGGACACACGACGGCCGTGTTCGGGCGCGGCAATGCCGGGGTTCAGATCGACGCCACCGAGAGAGGGCAGACAGAACGGACGGCGGACCACTTCGACGATGCGCGAGGGCTCCCAGAAGCCGACCGAAACGCCGATGGTCGGGTTGACAATGCAACTGCAGACCGGGTTGGTCGGGTTGAACTCGGGCACGTCTTCCTGATCGCCGAAATTGCCGACCGCCGCGGTACCGATCGTCATCGGCAGCACGCAGGACCAGCAGATATCCGTGATCGGATTCGGGAACTTGCCGAGGCAGGTCGTGGCGGCCGATGACATGCCGGCCCCGAGCAATAGGCCGCACAGCATTGCGGCGAGGCGAATGAGCTTCACGATTCGATCTCGTCGATGCGCAGCCGCGCGCCTTCCTGCGAGACGATCGCCGGCACCTGGCGGATGCCGAATCGCTTGGTCAGGACGCCTTGCTGGTCGTAGAAGACCTGGGTCTTCCACCGCTTCATCAGGTCGAGATACGAACCGCCGACGAGGATCGGCTTGACCTTCCCCTGGTAGTGGGCGATCAGGGCCTGGGCGCGCGCGACCTGTTTCTCGTCGCGCGCATCGAAGAACAGCAGATGCCTGGACAGCGACACGACCTCCAGCGGATTCTTCCGTGTGCCAGCCGGGAACAGGACACGGCCTTGGGCGTCCTGCACGTTGCGATCGAGCACGAAGGACGGATCGAAGTAGAAGGTTCGCGCGGTTTCGGTCCGGGCGATGCCGGGAACCGGGGGCGGGTTGCGAACGGCTTCGGTGTTGCGGTTGCGGATCTTCTCTTCGAGGATCGCCAGTTCGCCGGTGCGCTGCTTCTCGGCGAGCCGCTCCTGAATGAACGCCAGGATGCTCTGCTCGGCGATCGGATAGGTGGGGCCGATATTCGCGAGCCGCTCGGCCCGGACCGGCGCATTGAGCGCCAGCGACACCGACAAGAGTAAACCCAATGTGCGCAGCAACGGGGTCATGGCAGTTCGGGTATCGGGAGTTGGGTGTGTTTCACCGCAATTGGGTCGCAGAACAGCGCATGGACCTTCCGTCGTACCAGAGCTCAACGGATGGCTGGGGTGCTCCAACACCTATCCGAAAAGGTTCGCTGCTCAACTCAATGCCAGAGCGTGCAAGATCATCGACACGTCGGGTGACCAGAATCAGCTGCTTGCCACTCTTCTGCGCGTAACGCTCTAATGCAGGAACGTCTTCCACGACAGAGGCAGGCTCCCAGATCAGCAGCTCATCCAATGCGACCGCCGCATGACTATCCCAGTCGACAGTCCTGACATTGAAGGCATCGCCCCTTCTGGTGGGCGTGAAGAGCTGGATGGAGCCGGGATTGGCATCGCGAAAGTCCTCAAGAAGCCTGGTCATATCGGTGCCAGCCCAGCCCGCGATATGTATGACGACGGGGTTCATGCGATTCCTTTCATCGTGGCGAAATCACAGCAAAATTCGGATACTCTTCAATACTTGCCGGCCGGACACGACACGGCTGTCTTCAGACTCTCCAGTACGCTCAGATCCTTGTAGTGCGAGGCGCGGATCATGGCCATGAGGATCGGGTCACCATTGCCTTCGGACACCGCAGTGCGCAACTCGATGGTGCGCATCGGGCGTCGGCACTTCTTCTCGAACGCCGTCATATAGGCTTCCGCGCCATCGCGGGCGGAGGGCATGATCTGTTCGAGCGCCCGTAGATACTCGTCGAGCGGGACATCGTCGGACATGGCGGCCGGTGCGCCCGTGCTCAGGCAAGCCAGCGCAAGCGCGCAAAGGATCGCGCGTCTCAGAACCATGGCCTCACCTTGCCGATGATCTGATCAGGCGCGACAAAGCCGGCCTCCTGATAGCGCGAATCGAAGCTGTCCGCACCGGTGCCGCGCACGTAGTAATGACGCGCGGGCACAACCGGAGAGGCGACCGGCGTGAGCGAACGGCCATCGACGGTGCGCGGCTTGGCGAAGCCGACATAGCGATCCGCGACGAAGACGTTGCGATCTTCGAGGCGAATCGGATCGCCGGGCAGGCCGGCCACGATCTTGAAAAACGGCTGGCCGGCGAGTCCCGGATAATCGGCAATCGCCTTCCCGGAGAACGCGTAGAGGACGAAATCGCCGCGCTCGAACTGCGTGACGCCACGATCGAGCCAGGCGAGGCGATAGGGCAGGCTGGCGCTCCAGTTGAACAGCAGCGGCAGACGCGGCGTCGCATCGACGAACAGACGCAGGCACGCCAGCACCCATATGACAAACAGCACGGCCAGGGGAACTCTGGCGTTGCGGTCGCGTGCCAGGGCCACGACACTGCGCCACAGCGCGGCAGGTGCGCGCGCCAGAGCCGATACGCCGCCGGGACGGATGAGTGTTGTCGCCATCGCCGCCTCAGCTCATCCCGAGTTTGCGGCGCAGCAGCGGCGTCAGATCGATCGTGTTGGGCGTATCGCCCACCACGGCGCTCCTGAGCAAGACCAGACACTGGCAATCCCCCGGCATCTCGGTCAATGCCTTGGGCAGGGCGGCGGCAAACTGTCCGGCCATCTCACGCGCGCGGCGCTGACTCTCGTCGGTCCCCCCTGTCCTGGTCACGATGTCCGAGTACTCGCGTTCCTTGTCCCGATAGATGTCCGAGATATTCACCACACCGATGGCCTGCGCGGGCTGAACCCAGCGGGTGTGGTAGACGGCCAGCCCAAGGGCCAGGGTCGCCAGGGTCAGCATCCAGCCTGCGAAAATGCTCTTGATCATGCAGCCTCCTTTCTGCGCCGCAGGACTTCGGCGATCGCTGCGTCGATCGAGTAGCCCTGCGCGCGCAATTGGTCGATTGGCGCGTTGTCCTCAAGACGGTTGGAGAACAGCAGATGGGTGGCCGGATCGAGCATCAGCCGGGCAATCCCCTCGCCGACCGGGGAACTGACGTACAGCTCGGAGTACACACCGGCCTCGGTCCGCAGCGAGTTGAGCAGGCGCTGCTTCATGTCGTCCATCGACAGGCGTCCCTTCTGCCGCAGCAACGCGATGGATTCCTGCTTCTGCCGGAGCAGGAAGACCCAGTCCGAACAGTTGAAAGCCGCCTCCATTTGCGCCGAACCGTAGTAGTCGTCGGCCGACTGGGTCGCGGTGCCCAGCGCGCCGCCGTACTTGCGGGCGCGCCGGGCGGCCTCTTCGACCACCGCGGCCTTGACCGGGTCGTCGGCGCCGCTGTCACCGAGTTGCTGCT
>WBZP01002429.1_pt2 | contig 17533 bp, 8 predicted proteins | sample 5204301 | NCBI WGS metagenome assembly WBZP01 (sample SAMN12412401, study PRJNA552823) | activated sludge metagenome | isolation source: activated sludge from nitrification reactor of wastewater treatment plant... | place: USA: Pennsylvania | collected 2017 | reverse complement strand
TTCCACTTTCTTTTGCGCCCTTTCTATACTCTTGGTGATCATGCTGTGCTGGATCACTTCGCCCTCTTTATACCCCATACGGTCCATCAGGCTGGCGATACGTTCACTTCCGAACATACGCATCAGGTCATCTTCCAGTGACACAAAGAAACTGGAAGTACCGGGATCTCCCTGGCGACCGGCACGGCCACGAAGCTGCCTGTCTACACGACGGCTCTCATGCCTTTCTGTACCTAGGATCGCCAAACCACCTGCTTCTTTTACCCCGGGCCCGAGTTTGATATCCGTACCACGACCTGCCATGTTGGTGGCGATGGTAACAGCACCGGCAAAGCCTGCTTCTGCAACGATCTGGGCCTCCTTGGAGTGTTGCTTTGCGTTCAGTACATTGTGCGGAATGTTCTTTTGCTTCAGCATCCTGCTAAGCAATTCACTCACTTCAACGGATGTGGTACCCACGAGGGCCGGCCTTCCGGCTGCACGGAGTTTTTCCACCTCATCAATAACCGCTTTATATTTTTCACGCTTGGTTTTATAAACAAGGTCCTGGCCATCTTTACGAATAACGGTCACGTTCGTAGGAATGCTCACCACATCCAGCTTATATATGCTCCACAATTCTGCCGCTTCAGTTTCCGCAGTACCCGTCATACCCGCCAGTTTGTGATACATCCTGAAATAGTTCTGGAGTGTAACCGTAGCATAGGTTTGTGTAGATGCTTCGATCTTTACGTTTTCTTTTGCTTCTATCGCCTGGTGCAGGCCATCAGAATACCTTCTTCCATCCAGGATACGACCGGTTTGTTCATCTACGATCTTAACAGCACCATCCAATACCACGTATTCAACATCCTTGTCAAATAAGGTGTATGCTTTCAACAACTGGTGAACCGTGTGAATGCGTTCTGCCTTGGCGGAATATTCATTGATCAGGTTTTCCTTACGCTGAAGCTTTTCCTCGGCAGTAAGGTCTGTGCGCTCGATATCTGTCAGTTTGGTAGCAATATCCGGCAACACGAAGAATTCAGGGTCTTCCCCGCTGCGTGTGATCAGGGTAAGGCCTTTATCGGTAAGTTCAACCTGGTTGTTCTTTTCATCAATATTGAAGAAAAGTTCTGCATCAACTTTAGGCATTTCTTTTTGCTGATCTGCCAGGTAATAATTTTCGCTTTTCTGTAATTTAACACGGATGCCGGGTTCGCTGAGGAATTTGATCAGCGCCCCGTTTTTGGGAAGGCCACGGTGGGCTCTCATCAGGGCAAGTCCGCCATCTTTGGGATCATCATTGCCTTCTGCAATCTTTTTCTTTGCCTCTATCAGGTATTGGTTAACGGCTTTGCGTTGGGCTTCCACCAGTTTTTCGATACGTGGTTTCAGGTCAAAAAACAATTGGGTATTATCACTATGGCCTATCGGTCCGCTGATGATCAACGGCGTACGGGCATCATCGATCAAAACGCTATCCACCTCATCCACCATGGCGAAATGGTGCTTGCGTTGAACCATTTCATCGGGTGAATGCACCATGTTATCCCTTAAGTAATCGAAACCAAACTCGTTATTGGTACCATAAGTGATATCAGCATTGTAAGCCTGGCGGCGGGCATCACTGTTCGGCTCGTGTTTATCGATGCAATCAACGGTAAGTCCAAGCCATTCAAAAATAGTTCCGTTCCATTCACTATCCCTGCGTGCCAGGTAGTCGTTCACCGTTACGATGTGAACCCCCTCACCAGCGAGGGCGTTGAGGTAGGCCGGCAGTGTACTAACCAGGGTTTTACCTTCACCAGTTGCCATTTCAGAGATTTTTCCCGAATGCAGCACGGCGCCACCGATCAACTGAACATCATAATGAACCATGTTCCAGGTAACGGTATTTCCTCCGGCAGTCCAGGAGTTTTTGTACATGGCTTTATCAGCTTCAATAGTGATATAATTCTTTTTTACTGCCAGGGTTTTATCAAGCTCTGTGGCAGTAGATTCCAGGATTTCATGCTCTTTGAAACGGCGGCTGGTTTCTTTTACCACGGCAAAAGCTTCGGGCAATAATTGCTGCAGTATTTCCTCAATTTTCTTATCCCTTGATTTCTTAAGTTCATCAACTTCTTTATATATAGCATCCCGGCCATTAATATCTTCAAAAGGAAGATCTTCGGCCTGCTTGTTTTTGGCTTCAATCTCTTTGTCTACAGGCTCAAGATGAGATTTGATCCTTGCCCTGAACTCATGGGTCTTGTTCCTTAATTCATCGTTTGACAGGGGTGCATATTGTTTGAAGAACTGGTTGATTTTTTCAACCTGTGGCATGATCTGCTTTACATCCTTCTCACTTTTACTTCCGCCAAAGAGTTTTGATATGATTCCTAACATAATATCGCTTGTTGGATAAAATTTAAAATAAACGGTTGTCAAATAACATGCTACATATAGCCTCTCGCCAAATTGACAGGGGAGCAAAGGTACGCTAATCTTCCAGAGAATTTAGGAAAGAAAAAGTCAAATTTTGCTGAGTTTTACCCCTGGAGCCTGTAGAAAATCATCCAACCCCTTGTAGTATAAACTTTATCCATATTTGGCCGGATTTTCTACAATGAGGGTCTGATCCCATACCTATTTTTGCTACGCAAGTTTTTAAAACAATCCATCTATCGCTCCTAGAAAAACCACCTGAAATCTGCATGAATAATGCATTTACACGAAAGCCCGCCGAAATATGCGGGCTTTTGTAATAAAACAGGATAAATTGTTCACATCCCAACCTTGCATTTTAACCTGATTGCCCTACCTTTGCCGCTCAAAATCCGGGCTATAATAAAGCTTCCGGGTTAACCTAAATTTCATAAGATATGAGCGGTGCATTAAAAGAGGTAAGAAACCGGATCAAAAGCGTACAAAGCACACAACAAATCACCAAAGCAATGAAGATGGTGAGTGCGGCCAAATTGCGGCGTGCCCAGGATGCTATTACGCAAATGCGCCCTTATGCCCAGAAATTACAGGAAATGCTGAGCAATATCGTAAGCAGCAGCGATGGCAATGTGGCCATGGACCTCGCTACAGAGAGGCCTGTTGAAAAAGTATTAATTATCGTTGTTACCAGCGACCGTGGTCTTTGCGGCGGTTACAACAGTAACCTGATCAAACTGGCAAAACAGGTAGCTAATGAAAAATACGCAACCCAGTTTGCCAAAGGAAATGTACAGATGCTCCCGATCGGTAAAAAAGGATACGAGCATTTCTATAAAAACGGATTTAAAGTAATCGACAAATACTGGGATATTTTCACCGGCCTCAGCTTTGAAAAAGTTCAGGCTGCTGCCCAATATGCCATGGATGCATTTGCTGCCAAAGAAGTTGACGCCGTGGAAGTGATTTACAGCGAATTCAAAAATGCTGCCACCCAGCGCTTCGTATCTGAGCAGTTCCTTCCGGTACAGAAAGTTGCTGATACGGGAAGCAATAAAAAGTCTGACTTCATTTTTGAACCCAGCCAGGAAGTGCTCATCAAAGAACTGATGCCTAAAATCCTCAATACACAGTTGTACAAAGCCGTATTGGATGGTAACGCCAGTGAGCATGGAGCCAGGATGACGGCCATGGATAAAGCCAGCGATAATGCCAACGAATTATTGAAAACACTCAAGATCACCTATAACCGTGCAAGACAGGCTGCGATTACAACTGAACTTACAGAGATCGTAAGTGGTGCAGCTGCATTGCAGGGATAAAATAATTTGATGATTTGGTGATATGATAATGCAGTGATATCAACCACATCGTTATCCATCATCAAATTACTAAATCAACACATCATCAAATTGAACAATGGAACTTTCTCAAATCATTCCGCATATTGAAGCCCTGGTGTTCGCCAGTGATAAGCCGTTAACAGCAGCCGAAATCACTGAATTCATCAACACAGCCCTCGGATTCATTGAAGACAGGGCTAGCCTTGAACAGGTGGAAGCAGCCTTAGACGGAATCAGGGAAAAGTACAACTCCGAATTCTATGCTTTTGAACTGAAACAGAGTGGCGGAGGATGGCAGTTCCTTACCAAACCGGAATATCATAAAACTGTTGCGCTGATCAATGGTGAGAAATTCATGAAAAGGCTCTCCACAGCTGCACTGGAAACACTCGCCATCATTGCCTATAAACAGCCGATCACCAAAAGTGAAATTGAATCTATACGTGGTGTGAACTGCGACTACGCTGTTCAGAAGCTGCTTGAAAAAGACCTTATCATTATCTCCGGAAGAAGCGAGAATATGGTTGGAAAACCGCTTATCTACTCTACTTCCAAATCCTTCATGGATTATTTCGGCATTAACAGTCCGGACGAACTACCCAAAATCAGCGAAGTACTCATGGAAGAAATGGTAAAAGCCACCATCATCGGCGATGATGCTGAAGCCTTTTCAGAAATGGAGGAAGAAGTTGTAGAAGCTGCTATTACAATCGAAGAAACACCGGCTGAAGAAAATACCACGGAAGAATCTGCAGATAAGAAGGAAGAATAAATTTCAACAGAAATATAGCTGTTCATTATAAAGGCATATTTTCAATCTGCCTTTTTTTATTTTAAATACTTGCCCATGCCCGCAGCACTTTCCAATCACCAACTGGCTGATATCGCCTCTGAATACGGAACACCCGTGTATATCTATCATTCCGAAAAGATCGCAGAACAATATAATAAACTGGTACATGCATTCCAGGCTTTCGATGCACGCATCTTTTATGCCGCCAAATCGCTTACCAATGTAAATGTGTTGCGTTACGTATGCTCACTCGGTGCCAGCCTGGATTGTGTAAGCATTAATGAAGTGAAGCTGGGTTTGCTGGCTGGCTTTTCTAAAGAGAATATTCTTTACACCCCCAATTGCGTTGACATCAATGAGATACTGGAAGCCAAAGAACTGGGTGTAAATATCAATATTGACAATATCTCCATCCTCGAACAATTCGGCAACAGGTTTGGGGAGAGTTACCCGGTTTGCATCCGCCTGAACCCACACATCATGGCGGGCGGAAATTTCAAAATATCTACCGGGCATGTAGACAGCAAATTCGGCATCTCCATTCACCAGATCCGCCATATTGAAAGAATTGTGAGAACAACCAGGCTGAATGTAGTTGGGTTACACATGCATACCGGAAGCGAGATCAAAGACATCAATGTTTTTTTGATGGGACTGGAAGTGATGTTCGATATGGCCGAACATTTCCCGAACCTGCGATACATTGACCTCGGCAGTGGATTTAAAGTTCCTTATCAACCCGGCGAAGCAGAAACGAATGTAAACCTGCTGGGTGAAAAAGTGGCTGAAGCATTCGCACGGCACGAAGCGGAAACCGGCAGGAAGCTGCAGGTATGGTTTGAACCCGGCAAATACCTGGTTAGCCAGGCCGGTTATTTCGTGGTAAAAGCCAATGTGATCAAGCAAACGCCGGCCACGGTTTTTGTTGGCGTGAACAGTGGCTTCAACCACCTCATCAGGCCCATGATGTATGATGCTTATCACCACATTGAAAACATCAGCAACCCGAATGGAACAGGCCGCATTTACACGGTTGTAGGAAATATCTGCGAAACGGATACATTCGCCTGGGACCGCACCATCAGCGAAGTGAGAGAAGGTGATTTTCTGCTGTTCAGGAATGCCGGAGCTTATGGGTTTGAAATGTCTTCCAATTTCAACTCCCGGTTAAAACCTGCCGAAGTGATGGTTGAGAACGGGCATGCCCGGCTTATCCGCAAAGCCGATGTTTTTGAAGACCTGCTGCGTAACCAGTTATTGTAATTTCTGCCCTTAACCGGTAATGATCATTGCAACTGCTGTGTTTTTATTTTAACAAACCCGGTTGAAAATTTCGTTTGTTGAAATGAAATTTTATTTCAAAATTTATATGGGCAAAATACTACGCCCTTAAAACTTCATATATGAATCCCGGCCATCCCTCCACGCAAAACAAAACATTTGTTTTTCGTGTCCTTGCATTCTTATGCATCAGTTCCGCTTTATTTTATTCCTGCAAAAAAAATGACGGCAAGTGGATCGATGTAGATCCTGCATTTTCAAAATACATCGAAGCCTATACAACAGGTATTGTATCCAAAACAAGTTCCATCAGGATACAACTGGCCACAGATGCATCCACCACACACACCGTTGGGCAGCCGGTGAAAGAAACATTGTTTGATCTGAGCCCGTCTGTAAAAGGTTCAGCTACCTGGCTCGATGCCCGTACCATTGAATTCAAACCTGAAAAGAACCTGGTGCCGGATCAACTGTATGAAGTAAGTTTCAAACTCGGGAAAGTGACAAAGGTTCCTTCTAAATTTGAAAACTTCCGGTTCAGCCTGCAAACCATCAAACCTGCTTTCAAAGTGCTGCAATACGGTTTACGGAGCAGCAATGAAAAAAATAAAATGTTCCTGAATGGCGATGTTCTTACAGCCGATGCAGAAGATGCTGCCATGGTAGAAAAAGTATTGAGCACTTCTCAGAATAATAAAGATTATAAAATAACCTGGCAGCACGCCAATGGAAATAAGACGCACAGTTTTACCATCAATGCCATAGAAAGAGGTTCTAAAGAAGCACCCATCGTTTTAAAATGGGATGGCAAAGTTTCAAAAATGGAAAACAAGGGAGAAGAAACACTGAACGTTCCTGCTGCTGGTGATTTCAAGGTACTGAATGTGATGGCGATGAACGAAGCACAACAATACGCTTCTGTTCAGTTCAGTGAACCATTGGCGGTTGGGCAGGACCTTACAGGTTTACTCACTGTAAGCAATCAATCTGATGTTTCCTTTACCATTAACGGAAGTGAAGTTAAACTGTATGTAAGCGGACAGCTCGACGGTAACTATACCGTAAATGTAAACAGCGGTATCAAAAATACCTGGGGCGGTACACTTGAAAATGGTTTTACTGCCAATGTTGTTTTCGAAAACAGGCTGCCTTCAGTTAAGATTCACGGAAAAGGAAACATACTTCCAACTTCGGGGAAACTCGTACTGCCTTTTGAAGCTGTTAACCTGAATGCTGTTGACATCAGCATTATCAAAATATTTGAAAACAATGTACCGCAATTCCTCCAGGAAAATGATCTAGGTGGTTACAGCGAATTACGTCGTGTGGCAAAACCCATCGTACAGAAAACGCTGAGGCTCGATGATGATAAAACGCTCGACCTACATCGTAAACAACGCTTCTCACTGGATATTGATAAATTCCTGAAAACAGAACCCGGTGCCATTTATCGTGTAACCATTGGTTTCCGCCCGGATTATTCCCTGTACACAAAAATGAGTACGGATACCACCAAAGAAGATGCAGAAGAAGGAGGATATGATGATGAATACGAAAGTTACTCCCGCAACGGAAAAGATGATTATGATGAATTCTGGGACAGGTACGATACTTATTATCCTTATGGTTATAACTGGGAGCGCAGGGATGATCCTACCAGCAAATCTTATTACAACAAAGATCGCTGGGCTACCCGTAATATTCTTGCCAGCAATATCGGGCTCACAGCCAAACGTGGCGCCAACAATAATATGTTGTTTGCGGTGAGCAGTATATTAAGTACAGAACCCATGAACGGGGTTGAATTAAATGTACTCGATTATCAACTCCAGGTGATTGGTAAAGGCACCAGCGGCAGTGATGGTTTTGCAAACATGGAACTCAAACAGAAACCGTACCTCCTTATTGCAAAAAAAGGTAGCGAACGTGGCTATCTTAAACTGGATGATGGAAGTTCGCTTCCTTTAAGCCGTTTCGACGTAAGTGGCGAAGAAATAAAGAACGGCATCAAAGGATTCATTTTTGGTGAACGTGGCGTGTGGCGGCCCGGCGACAGCATGTATATCAACTGCATCATCGAAGACAAAGCCGGCAATCTTCCCAAAGATCACCCGGTTGAATTCAGTCTTTTTTCACCACAGGGACAATTGTACAGGAGAGCTGTACAATCTGGGGCTACCGATGGCTTTTATGTTTTTAAAACTTCTACGGATGCCAATGCGCCTACGGGCAACTGGCTGGCCAAAGTGAAAGTTGGGGGTGCAGTTTTTGACAAGAAAATAAAAGTGGAAACGGTAATGCCGAACCGTTTAAAAATAAACCTCGACTTCGGTAAAGATGCTTTACTGGGAAGCAACAGTAATTCAACGGGTAACCTGAATGCGATGTGGTTGTTCGGGGCTCCCGGCAAAAACCTGAAAGCCAAAATTGATGCTTCCCTGTATTCAAGAGGAACAACATTTCAGAAATTTGCCGGTTTTGATTTCGACAATCCAACCAGCAATTATTCAACACAATCCAAAACAATATTTGATGGTAACCTGGATGAAACCGGGCATGCCAACATAACTCCCGACTTTGAAATAGAAGGCGAAGCTCCGGGCATGTTATCGGCCAACCTGCTCATCAAAGTGTTTGAACCGGGTGGTAATTTCAGCATTGATAACATGACTGTTCCTTATAGTCCGTACAACAGCTATGCCGGCATCAAACTACCCGACGGGGAAAAACCATTCGACTTTCTCCTCGCAGGCAAAACCCATACATTACAGATCGTGAATGTTGACAGCAAAGGAAACCTGTTACAGGGCAAATCTGATATGGAAGTGCAGTTTTACAAAATACAATGGCGCTGGTGGTGGGATGAAGGAGGAGATAACCTCAGCAATTTCACACAGGATGAATACAACAAGCTCATCAAAAAAGAAGACATCACGTTAACCAATGGCCGCGGACAATGGCAGTTCGGAATTTCTGCAAATGAATGGGGCCGTTACCTCATCCTGGTAAAAGACAAAACCAGTGGACACACAACAGGTTCTGCATTTTATATTGATGAACCGGGCTGGCAAACACGTTCCGGCAATGATGATCAATCTGCTGCCTCCATGCTCTCTTTCACGAGCAATAAAGAAAAATATAATGTAGGTGAAGAAGTGAGTCTTACCATCCCAAGCTCAAAAGGCGGCAGAATGCTGGTGAGCCTTGAAAACGGAAGTCGTGTTATCAAAACGTTCTGGAAAGAAACAGAACAGGGGCAGACTGTTGTTAAGTTTAATGCCGCTGCTGATATGGCTCCGAATATTTATGCAACAGTAAGTTTATTACAGCCACATGCACAAACCATCAACGATCTGCCCATACGTATGTATGGATCCATTCCTGTTTTTATAGAAGATAAGAATACCATTCTGAAGCCAGCCATCAGCATGCCGGCCAGCATCAGGCCCGAAGAGAAAGTTTCGGTAACAGTGAGTGAAGAGCAGGGCAAGGAAATGACTTACTGTATCGCTGTAGTGGATGAAGGTCTGCTTGATCTTACCCGTTTCAAAACACCTGACCCCCATGCAGCATTTTATGCCAGGGAAGCGCTCGGTGTGAAAAGTTTCGACCTGTTTGATTATGTGATCGGCGCCTGGGGAGGTGACCTGGAAAGAATCTTAACCATCGGCGGTGATGCCGATGCCGGCCCGGGCAAACAGAAAACGGCCAACCGGTTCAAGCCTGTTGTAAAATATCTCGGGCCATTTCATCTCGATAAAGGAAGAAAGCAGACACAAACTTTCACCATGCCATCCTACATCGGTTCTGTAAGAACGATGGTGGTGGCAGCACACCAGGGAAGTTATGGTTTTGCGGAAAAAGCTGTAGCTGTAAAAAAACCGGTAATGGTGTTAACAACCATGCCACGTGTTTTGTCTCCGGGTGAAGTGATCAAATTACCTGTAACTGTTTTTGCGATGGAGAATAATATCAAAACCGTAAAAGTAAACCTGCAGTCGAACAGTTTTATGGAAGTGATCGGCGCCCCCTCACAAACAATCAACTTTACGCAAACAGGAGAACAGCTTGCTTACTTTGATGTAAAGATCAGGGATGCTGAAGGAATCGGCAAAGTGAAAGTAACAGCTTCATCCGGTTCTGAAAATGCCAGTGATGAAGTAGAAATAGATGTAAGAAATCCCAATCCGGTTGTAAGCAATGTGCAACAGGTTGCTTTGGCTCCCGGCCAGCAATGGAATGTTATGGCATCTCCAATCGGTATCGCTTCATTGAGTACATCGGTGGTGGAAATTTCTTCAATACCTTCTATGAACCTGCAAAAAAGACTGGGCTATTTAATTGAATATCCTCATGGTTGTATTGAGCAAACCACTTCATCGGTATTCCCGCAGCTTGTATTGAACCAGCTGACGGAATTGAATGACTACCAGAAAGCCCAGGTTGATAAAAATGTAAAAGCTGGACTTGCACGTTTACAGCAATTCCAGCGGCCTGACGGCGGATTCAGTTACTGGCCCGGCGGCAATGAAAGTGACGAATGGGGCTCAAGCTATGCCGGTCACTTCCTGGTAGAAGCACAGAACAATGGCTATTTCGTAAGCGATTACATGTTGCAGCAATGGAAAAATTACCAGCGTGGTAAAGCCAATAGCTGGGCGCCTTCTACAACCAATTTCTATGGCGGCGATCTTTCACAGGCTTACAGGTTATATACACTGGCCCTCGCAAAATCTGCAGAACTGGGCGCTATGAACAGGTTGAAAGAGTTTAAATATCTTTCTCCGGAAGCCAAGTGGCGTTTGGCGGCTGCATATAAACTGGCAGGCCAGGATAATACAGCCCTCGACCTTATCAGCGGCACCCCTTCCACATTTACCGTAAGAACAAATCCCGGCTTTACCTATGGATCAGAACTGAGAGACGAAGCCATGGTTCTCGAAACACTCACGCTGCTCGGAAAACGAAACAATGCGATGCAGTTGCTGACTACCGTTGCGGCCAGACTTTCGGAAGACTCCTGGTACAGCACCCAAACTACTGCCTATTCATTAATAGCTATTGCAAAGTTCTGTGGTAAGAATGCATCCGGTGCGAAGATTATGGCAACAGCAAATATCAATGGTACTAAAGCCGACATTACTTCAAGCGCTTATTTACGCCAGGTTCCTGTTGTATTTAAAAACGGGGCCTTGCCGGTGAATATCGTGAATCGTGGCAACAATACACTTTACCTGAGATTGATAACACGTGGAAGACCATTAACAGGCGACAGCATTCAGCCGGTTAATAATACAGCAGCTTTATCAATGAACGTAAGTTATATTTCACAAAATGCTTCTGTACTCGATGTATCCAGGCTGGCACAGGGAACGGATTTTGTAGCAAAAGTAACCATCAAAAATACCGGTAAGCGTGGCATGTATACGGAGATGGCATTATCACAGGTATTTCCTTCGGGATGGGAAATTTTAAATGCAAGGATGATGGATGGTGAAGGCGCATTCAAATCTTCTTATTCTTCTTACCAGGACATAAGAGATGATCGTGTTTACACCTACTTCAACATACGGGAAGGAGAAACACTAACCTATTATGTGCAGTTGAATGCCTCTTACCCGGGAAGGTATTACCTGCCATCAACCACCTGTTCGGCCATGTATGATAACAGCATTACCGCCGGTACAGCAGGCAAATGGGTGGAAGTAACTACGCAATAAGGAATACCAGTTATTGAACTCTGAACATTGTTCATTGAATATTCAATGAACAATGTTCAATTAACAATACTCATTGCAGTTTGAACAGTATAAACAAAAACAACAATCTCATAAGCCGATTCAGCATAACATCTAACCGGAAAAGAATTTTATGGTTGCTTGTTTTGATTGCCCTGTTCCTGTTCTGGCGAAGCCTTCCCCGAAGATTATTTTCTTATCCCACCAGTTACGTCATCGAAGATGCTGATGGTAATTTATTGAGCGCTGCTATTGCTTCTGATGGGCAGTGGCGTTTCCCTTATAATAAAAATGTTCCGCAGCGTTTCATCGATTGCATTACAACTTTTGAAGACAAAAATTTTTTTGATCATCCCGGCGTTGACCTCCCCGCAATGGCAAGAGCCACGATGGTTAATATCCGTCATGGACATGTAGTGCAGGGCGGCAGTACGATAACCATGCAGGTGATCAGGCTGGCTTCCCAAAATGATGAAAGAAGTGTATGGAATAAAATTAAAGAAACTGTTTTGGCATTACGTCTCGAAATGTCTTATTCCAAGAAGGAGATCATGGGCCTGTATGCTTCCAATGCACCTTTTGGAAGCAATGTGGTTGGACTGGATGCTGCTGCCTGGCGCTATTTCGGAAGAAGCCCTGATAAACTCAGCTGGGCTGAGATGGCAACATTGGCGGTACTTCCGAATGCACCGGCATTGGTGCATCCGGGAAAAAACAGGGAAACACTTTTATCAAAAAGAAATTTATTACTGGATAAACTGGTGGTTGCAGGAAAAATCAGCACATCAACCGCCGCACTTTCCAAACTGGAGCCTTTACCGATCAAACCATTGCCATTACCTCAGGCAGCGCCACACCTGCTTCAACGTTTTAAATCAGAAAGAAAAACAGTTTCATATAATACGAAACTCAGAACAACCATTGATCCCACATTGCAGACCAACGTAAACAGGATTGTGATGCAGCAACAGCAATTGCTGAAAGGAAACGGGATCAACAATATCTGTGCATTGGTGCTTGATGTTGAAACAGGAAATACATTGGCTTATATCGGCAATGCCTACATTCCTGCTGACAAGGAAATGGAAAGTGATGTAGATGTGATCGCTGCGCCAAGAAGCCCGGGCAGTGCATTAAAACCTTTGTTATATGCAGCAATGTTAAGTGATGGCATGATACTTCCCAACGCACTGGTTCCCGATATTCCTACCGAGATCGCTGGCTATGCTCCGCAGAATTTCAATCTTGAATATGATGGTGCTGTTCCGGCCGACCGTGCTTTATCAAGAAGCCTGAACATCCCGGCAGTCAGGCTGCTCAATCAATACAAATACCAACGTTTTTACGAAGTGCTGAAACAATGCGGCATCAGTACTTTAAAAAATCCCGCCGATTTTTACGGCCTCAGCCTGATACTCGGTGGCTGTGAAGTGAACATGTGGGATCTTGCAGGAGTATATGCATCTTTTGCCCGTGTATTGAATCATCAGCAACGAAACAAAGGAATTATTCATGCAGAAGATTTTCATCCGCCGCGATACAGCGAAAACATACACTTCAAACCCGGCGACAATAATATAAACCTTGACGCTACTTCCATCTACTTTACTTTCCAGGCCATGCAGGAAGTAATGCGCCCCGGTGAAGAAGGCCTTTGGCAGCAATTCAGTTCTTCCCAGAAAATTGCCTGGAAAACAGGAACCAGTTTTGGCTTTCGTGATGGGTGGGCCATTGGTGTTACACCAAAAAATGTAGTTGCCGTATGGGTTGGCAACACCGATGGCGAAGGCAGGCCCGGTCTTATTGGCGTTAATACAGCTGCTCCTGTTATGTTTGATATTTTCCGGCTGCTCCCCAATGTAAAATGGTTCAGCAAACCGCAATACAACTACAGCTATATACCGGTGTGCAGGCAAAGTGGTTTCAGGGCCAATACAGATTGCCCGGACATTGATACTTTATTTATGCCGATGAATGCCGGTAAATCATCTTTATGCCCTTATCATAAAATCATTCACCTGGATGCAACCGGGAGTTTCCAGGTTACAGAACAATGTGAAAGTCCGGCCAACATGTTACATAAGAGCTGGTTCATTCTGCCCCCAACCATGGAATATTATTACAAGCAGCACAACCATGATTACAAACCACTACCCCCGTTTAAAGATGGTTGCGCCGGTATAGAAACATCCAGGCCTATGGAACTTATTTACCCTCAAGCGGGCGCTAAAATTTATGTTCCGCTGGAGATTACCGGGGAAAGAGGGAAAACTGTTTTTACAGCAACCCACAGGAACAGGGATGCTAAAATTTTCTGGAGCCTCGATGACCAGTTCATTGCAACAACAGAAAATATTCACCAGGTAGGGCTAAACCCTTCGCCGGGCAGGCACGTGATCACACTCACCGATCAACAGGGCGCTTCTGTCTCCCGGGAATTCTATATTATCGAAAAAAATTAATTCCCCCCTGCTGTTTTACAATATCTGCTTACTTTTAATCCGCAATTAACCTATAATTTTTTCTTATGGCTTTACACATGGTAGATGATCCACAGGATCAACAGGATGATTACAACGATAATTCAGGTGGCGGCGGCAACAGGCCAAATTTTCCCGGCGGAGGTGGTGGGGGTGGTTTGTTAAGCCTGCTTCCTTTATTGCTCGGACTTTTCCGCGGCGGTAAAGGAATGATCGTGTTGTTGCTGTTAGCGGTTGGCGGTTACTTCCTTTTTAAAAACGGCGGTTGTTCCAATGTTGCTTCTGTTGAAAATATTCAGAAACTATTCTCCCAGAGTGGTTATAGTTACAACCCCAATGAATTCAAAAAAGCCAGCGTGTATGAAGGACTGGAAGATGATAACGGAAAGAATCCTCTACCTGAATCCGTATCATTATTAAAATTCGCACCCCAGAGGTTGAACCAGGGACAACAGGGCAGTTGTGTGGCCTGGAGCAGCGCCTATGCAGCCCGAACCATTCTTGAATCAAGCAGCACCTTGCAGGATCCCAACCAGGTGGCTTACAGTCCGGCTTTCCTGTATAACAATATTGCACTGGATGATTGCCAGGGTTCCTATATCCAGCGTGCCATGGAATTCATGTCGAGAACAGGAGCCCTGCACATGGAAGATTTTCAGTATGATGACCAGGATTGCAGCAGGCAGGCAAACAATTCGCTTGTGCAAAAAGCGGCTGACAATAAAATACACGGCTTTACCCGTTTAACAGAATCTGATGGTGTAAATGGTATCAGCATCAGGGCCATCAAAGAACACCTTGCCAAAGATGCCCCGGTTGTGATCGGCATGATGGTAGGCGGTTCGTTTATGCAGGAAATGATGGGACAGAAAGTGTGGCACCCGAACGATGAAGACCGCCAGCAAATGGGTTTTGGTGGTCATGCCATGTGCGTGATCGGTTATGACGACCGTGTAGAAGGCGGTGCTTTCCAGATCATGAACAGTTGGGGAGCCGAATGGGGACAGAATGGTGTTGCTTATGTTCGCTATGCTGATTTTGCTGAATTTGTAAGAGAGGCTTACGGACTTGATCCTTTACCAAAAAGAGGCGCTGCACTAAACGTAGCTTTTGAGTGCAATATTGGTTTATGGAATCCTGAAACAAAACAGAATATTCCTTTGCAGACAGGTGCAGGTAATGTATTTAAAACCATCAGCCCTATTCAGAAAGGAAGCAAATTCAAAATCGAACTGAAGAATGCTGTAGAATGTTATGCCTATATATTTACACCGGATGTACAGGGAAAAAGTTTTGTGTTATTCCCTTATAAACCGATTCATTCTCCTTACTTCGGCATTACAGGTTACCGGTTGTTCCCAAAAAAGGAATCTATCCAGGCCGACAGTATCGGTAATAAAGAATACATGGCCATCGTGGTAAGCAAACAACCGCTTGATTACAATGCAATCAATGATGCAATCAACAACAGTTCTAAAACTGATTTCGTTTCAAAGCTGAATGATGCTGTCGCTTCAAATGTAATAAGGAACGTTACTTACAGCAGCGGAACAAACAACAGTATTTATTTTAAAGTTGGCAACACAAATGAAAACGGTGTTGTAGCCTGTGTTGTTGAAATCGACAAACAGTAATAAAATTTTCTTTGTGACTTAGTGCCTTTGTGGCACTTGTTTACCAACATTAACAAACGATTTTACATAAGAACAAAATTTCTGAAGCAACACAGACTAACTTTGTTTCAAAGTATAACAACATGAAGAAAATATTCATCCTGCTGACCATAACATTTTCATCCGTTTGCTCATTTGCACAGGAATCAAAACTCTACCATCCTGATGCCGATGCAACAAAAGACATTGCAGATGCTGTAGCCAGGGCAAAAACAGAACATAAATATGTATTGCTGCAGGGGGGAGGGAACTGGTGCAGCTGGTGTATTGAGTTCGCAAGATTTGCCAAAGCCGATCCGCAGATTGATTCCATCATGAAATCTGCTTTTGTGTGGTATCACCTTAATTACAGCAAAGAAAACATGAACAAAGAAGTATTTGCAAAATATGGTTATGCCCAACGGTTCGGATTCCCGGTGTTTATCATTCTTGATGAAAACGGCAACCGCATTCATACTCAAAACAGCGAATACCTGGAAGATGGCAAAAAAAGTTACGATAAGGAGAAAGTAATGTCATTCCTTGAAAGCTGGAGCCCGGCAGCACTCGATCCAAAATTGTATGAAAAAGGATAAGTTTTTTTTCCAAACATACAACACCCGGTCATTAACCCGAATACATCACAAACTTTGAGTTCAGCTTCCAACAGATTTCTTGAAATAGTACAAAGCCCCTTCAGGTTCAGTATTTACCTGTTGGGCAAATTACCATCAGCCTATTTTGCAGGAGTACGTTTGAAATATGCCGATGAAAAACAAGCCATCGTAACCATTCCATATAAGTGGTTCTCAAAAAATCCTTTCCGCAGTACTTATTTCGCATGTCTCAGTATGGCAGCAGAAATGAGCACAGGTATTCTGGGTATGATGTACACTTACCAGCACCAACCGGCCATCAGTATGTTAGTAGTGAAACTTGAAGCTGACTTTAAAAAGAAAGCAACCGGTGTTACTACTTTCACCTGCGAAGACGGGCAGGCATTTCAACAGGCTATCCAGGAAGCATCTGCATCCGGTAAAAGCACTACCGTAGCAGCAAGAAGTACCGGTAAAAACAAAGAAGGTGAAATCATCGCCGAATTTATCATCACCTGGTCGTTTAAAGCAAAAACGGCCTAAATACAGGAATATTATTGTCCCCTTTTATCGCAAATTCCTTTCTTACAATCTCTCTCATTGGCCTCATAAAAAAGCCGTTAATAAAATTGGATTGGAAGGCGTTAGGAAGGAAAACAGGTGTTACTTCGCCTGGAATTAATATTAGCTTGTAAGTCGCACTTGTGCCGGGTATTATTCAAATGACAGAGCTTGTTTTCCTTTAGCCTGTAAATTCAATTTTTAGGCTTTTTTGTGCAGCCTTGATTTTTTGCTCCACTTTTTTATCAAGAAAAAAGTGGAATATAATTAAGCAGGTTTATGGTTTTCTTTTTATTGAGGGCCATACAGAATTTCCCCAGTGTTAAATTATTTTACACAAACACAAATGATTAATCAGCCCCGTTCGGTTCAGGTCAATTATTGATGCCTGTTTCCCGGCAGTTGTCAACCCTAATTTTGTAACTTGCACGCCAATGCATCGTTTAATAACTACATGCGATCGCAGTAAAGAAGTATTATGGCAAAAGAACTTCGTAAGCAACAGGCACTTGAATATCATTCCAAAGGACGACCGGGAAAGATTGAAGTGGTGCCTACCAAGGAGGCTAAAACACAACGCGACCTATCTCTCGCCTATTCTCCCGGCGTAGCTGAACCCTGTAAAGAGATTGCAGTAAACCCGGATGATGTTTATAAATATACCGCCAAAGGAAACCTTGTGG
>WBZP01000984.1_pt2 | contig 17535 bp, 18 predicted proteins | sample 5204301 | NCBI WGS metagenome assembly WBZP01 (sample SAMN12412401, study PRJNA552823) | activated sludge metagenome | isolation source: activated sludge from nitrification reactor of wastewater treatment plant... | place: USA: Pennsylvania | collected 2017 | reverse complement strand
GTCCGCCTGCTCGATCCGCCGATTCACGAGTTCCTGCCCTCCGAGCAGACCCTGATCGACGACATCGAACATCTGCGCCATCTGCGCCAGACCGCGCAGGGTCTGGAAGCGATCAGCCAGATTCTCAGCCAGGTCAACCCGAAAGCGGTCGAGCAGTTGGGCATCCTGAACGACAGCCATCTGGTCGCCGACGTGCTGGCCAAGAAGGAAGAGATCCTGCAGAAGGCCCGCGCCCTGCACGAGATCAACCCGATGCTCGGCCATCGCGGCGTCCGGCTCGGCCTGACCTATCCCGAAATCTACAAGATGCAGATTCGCGCCATTCTGGAAGCGGCGGCGGAATGTATCCAGGAGAAGGTCAACGTCCATCCCGAAATCATGGTGCCGCAGGTCTGCACGAAGGAAGAGTTGGTGCGGGTGAAGGCGCTGGTGGACGAGGTGCTGCCCGAGGTCGAGGCCAAGTACGCGGTCAAGGTGCATTTCGAGTTCGGCACCATGATGGAAGTGGTGCGGGCCTGTCTGCGCGCTGGCGAGATTGCCGATGTGGCCGAATTCTTCTCCTTCGGCACCAACGACCTGACCCAGGCTACTTTCTCGTTCTCCCGCGAGGACGCCGAGAACAAGTTCCTGCCGTTCTACAATTCCGCCGGCATTCTCAAGGACAACCCGTTTGAGGCGCTGGATACGGCAGGCGTTGGCCAACTCATGCAGTTTGCGGTCGAAAATGGCCGCAAGACCCGCAATGGTCTCAAGGTCGGCATTTGCGGCGAGCAGGGCGGTCATCCACGCTCGATGCGGTTCTGCCACTACGCCAAGCTGACCTACGTGTCCTGTTCTTCGCCCCGGGTGCCGATTGCCCGGCTGGCGGCGGCGCACGCCAAGCTGCTGGAAGGGGAATACAAGCCGTAAGCGGTTGAATGGATCAGCGGTGTATTTTTCACATCGCTGGTTTGAATGATGAATACCCGGGGCGGCTACGGTCGCCCCTGTTTTTTTGATCATTATGACGATGGCAAAATTTGCTGACTCTGGATTTCTGTCTTGATGTTGAATGATCTCAGGTGAAAATTGAGGTCTTCTTCATTAGGACTTTCGCCAAATCCTTGAATTTGTCATACCCGCTTGCGCGGGAACGACGGAAAGCGAAAATTTCGTATTGAAAATTCCCGTATGCGCCCCGACAAACTGAAACAACTGGCCAGCCAAGTGCTGACCATCGAAGCCCAAGCGGTTGCCCAACTGACCGCCCGGATTGATGATCGCTTTGTCCACGCCTGCGAACTCATGCTGCACTGCCAAGGTCGGATCGTGGTGCTCGGCATGGGCAAATCCGGCCACATCGGCGGCAAAATTGCCGCGACGCTGGCCAGCACCGGCAGCCCGGCTTTTTTTGTCCATCCCGCCGAAGCCAGCCACGGCGACATGGGCATGATCACCGCCCAGGACGTGGTGGTGGCCCTGTCCAATTCCGGCGAAACTGACGAAATTCTCACCCTGCTGCCGCTGATCAAGCGCCAGGGCGTGCCGCTGATTGCCTTGACCGGCAACCCCGATTCAACGCTCGCCCAAACCGCTGATGTGCATATCGACGTCAGCGTCCCACAGGAAGCCTGTCCGCTGGGTCTGGCCCCCACCTCCAGCACTACGGCGACCCTGGCGATGGGCGATGCGCTGGCGGTAGCTCTGCTGGAGGCACGTGGCTTCACCGCTGAAGATTTCGCCCGTTCCCATCCGGGAGGTCGACTGGGGCGCCGTTTGCTGTTACTCACCGACGAGGTGATGCATACCGGCGAACAAATACCGCGCAACGCCCCGGATGACCTGCTCCGCGACGCTCTGCTGGAGATGAGCCGCAAGGGATTGGGGACAACGGTGGTGGTGGACCGTGAAGATCATGTGTTGGGAGTGTTCACCGATGGCGACCTGCGCCGGGCGCTGGATCGACAGGTGGACGTGCATACCGCCCGCGTCGCCGAGGTGATGACCCGCAATTGTAAAACCATCGCTCCCGGGTCCCTGGCTGCCGAGGCACTGCAAAGGATGCAGCAATACAAGATTAATGCCCTGCCAGTGGTAAACTCCGCCGGGAGGCTGGCCGGCGTATTGAACATGCACGATCTGTTGCGCGCCGGCGTGCTGTGATCCCCGACTGACCGGCGAGAGACCCGCAATGCGCGATGTACTCAGCAAGGCCGCCCAGATTCAACTGGCGATTTTCGATGTGGACGGCGTATTGACCGACGGCCGGCTGTACCTGGGCAACGATGGCAACGAATACAAGGCCTTTCACATCCGCGATGGCCACGGTATCAAGATGCTGCTCGAAGCTGGCATGGAAGTCGCCATTATTTCCGGCCGCCGCGCCGCCTCGGTCGAGCGGCGCATGACCGATCTCGGTATCCGCCACGTCTATCTGGGCGTACTGGACAAGCTGGCAGCGTTCGACAGCCTGCTGGCTCGGCTCGGCTTGACCGCTGAGCAGGCGGCGTTCGTGGGCGACGATTTGATCGACCTGCCGGTGATGACCCGGGTCGGTCTGGCCATCGCGGTGCGGGACGCCGATCCGTTCGTCCAGCAGCACGCCCACTGGCAAACGCCCAGCCGGGGTGGGCGCGGCGCGGCGCGCGAGGTCTGCGAGTTGCTGCTGGAAGCGCGCGGCCAACTGACGGCCCTGCGTGACCGGTATCTTTGAGCGCGAGCGGCGGTGTGACGGCGCGCGGCATTCTGTCCCTGGCCGGACTGGCGCTGCTGGCCGGCCTGAGCTACGGCCTGCTGCGGTGGGTGGAATCCTCGTTGCGGGAACCAGCGCTGGCCGAGAGTCAGGCCCCAGTGTTGACCATCGAGCGGTTCCGGGCGGTGCGCCTGAACATCGCCGGGGTGCGGGAATACGTGGTGGAAGCACCCCGCCTGTGGCAGTTGCCCAGCCAGGGCGGCATCCGGATCGAGCAACCGGTGCTGGACTGGTATCAGCCGGATGGCCAAATCCGTGAATGGCGGTTACAGGCCGAACAGGGCTGGATCGCCGCCGACAACCAGTCGGTGCGCCTCTATGGCGATGTGGTGATGAATCGCGCCGCCGAGAGCGGCAAACTGCCAACCACGATCACCACCCGCGACGTGCTGATTCAGTTGGCCGAGCGCTATGCCGAGACCGCCGCGCCGGTTCGGGCGGTGATGCCCGGCGGCCAACTTTACGCTGTCGGCGCGCGCGCCTGGCTGAATCAGGAACGGCTGGAACTGCTTTCCGAAGTGAGAGGCTCCTATGAACCCCCCAAGCGTTAAATTCGGACTCGCGACCGCGCTGGCGCTGGCGGCGCCGATGGCCGCGGCCCTGCCGGAAGACCGCGCACAACCCATTCATCTGGAGGCCAGCCGGGGCCAGTTGGATCAGAAAACCGGCGTCAGCGTCTACGAAGGCAACGTGGTCATCACCCAGGGTTCGATGCGGCTGACCGCCGACACCGTCACCATCCATGTCAAGGACAACAATTTTCAGCGGATGGAAGCAACCGGCGCCCCGGCGAACCTGCGCTATCGACCGACGGCGGACAAACCGGAAATCCAGGGCGCCAGCCAGCGGGTCGAGTACGATGTCGCCGGCGCCAAGGTCATCATGAGCGGCGGCGCCCGGCTGACCCAAGGGCAGGACGTCTTTACCGGCGACCGGGTGGAATACGACCTCAAGGGCGATGTGGTGCGGGCGCGCGGCGCCGGCGACAACGGCCGCATCCAGTTCACCATCCAGCCACGGGCGCAGGAACCGCCGGCCGCCAGGAAGCCCTGAGCATGGCTCAACTGATCGCCAAGGAAATCGTCAAGCGCTACCGCAAGCGCGTGGTGGTGGATGCGGTGTCGCTGACGGTCGCCAGTGGCGAGGTCGTCGGACTGCTGGGACCGAATGGCGCCGGCAAGACCACCTGCTTTTACATGATGGTGGGGCTGATTCATTGCGACGAGGGCCGGGTGCTGCTGGACGAGCGCGACCTCACCCATCTGCCGATGCATGCGCGGGCGCGGCTGGGGGTCGGTTATCTGCCGCAAGAAGCCTCGGTATTCCGGCGGCTAACGGTGCTGGATAACGTGCTGGCGATTCTGGAGACTCGCCGCGATCTCTCCCGCGCCGCGCGCCGGGCGCTGGCCGAGGAACTACTGCACGAGTTGCACGTCGGCCACCTGCACGACAACATCGGCATCAGCCTGTCGGGCGGCGAGCGCCGGCGGGTGGAAATCGCCCGGGCGCTGGCGGCCAACCCGGCCTTCATCCTCCTGGACGAGCCGTTCGCCGGGGTGGACCCCTTGTCGGTTCTGGATATCCAGCGCATCATCGAGCATCTGCGCGAGCGCCGCATCGGGGTGCTGATCACCGACCACAATGTTCGAGAAACCCTGGGCATCTGCGATCGCGCCTACATCCTCAACGAAGGCCGGGTGATCGCCGAGGGCGATCCCGCCGCGATTCTCGCCAACCAACAGGTGCGCCAAGTCTATCTGGGCGAATCGTTCCAGTTGTGACCGGCCGGCGCGCGCCATCGGCTGTCATGGCGCGTAAAACCGGCTAGGATTTAGGAGTGGCAGGTTGAGTTTCACGACTTCGGGTCGAGATTGAGTCCCCATGAGACAGTCATTGCAGCTACGCTTGGGTCAGCAACTGACGATGACCCCCCAACTGCAACAGGCGATTCGTTTGTTGCAGTTATCCAGCCTGGATCTCCAGGCGGAGGTGCAAACCATTCTCGATTCCAACCTGATGCTGGAGCAGAGCGACGAGCCGCAGGATCTGCCGGCGCAGCCGGAGGCCCTGGCCACCCTGGCGGCGGTGGACGCCCGCGCTGAAACCGAACTCAACGCCGCGCCGACCGATACCACCCTGCCGGACGAACTACCGGTGGACAGCGTCTGGGAAGATGTCTATGAGTCGTATGACGGCGCGACGTCCTATTCACGCGGCGAGGACGAAGACTGGGATCCCTACGAACGCTACGTCGGCGCTGGCGAATCCCTGCGCGACCATTTGTACTGGCAGATGCGGCTAACCCCGTTCGACGACCGTGACATGGCCATCGCCACCGCCATCATTGACGCCATCGACGAATCCGGCTATCTGACGCTACCACTAATGGAAATTTGTCAGGGACTGCACGGCGAGTTCACGGTGACACCGACCGCGGCCGAGGCGGTGCTGAAGCTGGTGCAACACTTCGATCCCCAAGGCGTCGGCGCCCGCAGTCCGGCGGAATGCCTGCTGTTGCAGTTGGAAGCCCTGCCGGAGGATACGCCGTGGTTGACCGAGGCCCGCCTTCTAGTCGGGCAGCATCTGGAACTACTGGCCAACCACGATTTCAATGCCTTGATGCGGCGGCTCAAGGTGACGCGCGAGGCGCTGCAGGGCATTATCGGCCTGATCCAATCGCTGGATCCGCACCCTGGCGCCCGCCTGTCCAACACCGCGCCGCAGTATGTCGTCCCGGATGTGCTGGTCTACCGCCAGCGCGAGGTCTGGCGGGTCGAACTGAACCCCGATAGCACCCCGAAGCTGCGCATCAACGCCCGTTACGCCGCCTTGACGCACCGGGCCGACCACGGCAGTGACGCCACCTGTCTCAGGAACCACTTGCAGGAAGCACGCTGGTTCCTGAAAAGCCTGCAAAACCGAAACGAGACCCTGCTCAAGGTGGCAACTTGTATCGTCGAGCGTCAGCGCGAGTTTCTGGAGCAGGGCGACGAGCACATGAAACCGCTGATCTTGCGCGACATCGCCGAAGTGCTGGGCATGCATGAATCCACGATCTCGCGGGTGACCACGCAGAAGTACATGCATACCCCACGCGGCCTTTACGAGCTGAAATATTTTTTCTCCAGCCATGTGGGCACCAGCAGCGGCGGCGAGTGTTCCTCCACCGCCATCCGCGCCATGATTCGCAAGCTGATCCAGGCCGAAGATCCGGGCAAACCGCTCAGCGACGACAAAATCGCCAAACTGCTTGAGGCGGAAGGGATTCAAGTGGCCCGGCGGACGGTGGCAAAATACCGGGAAGCGATGGCCATCGCTTCGTCCTCGGATCGTAAGCGCCTTATCTGAACGACGGGGCGGCAACGGGGGGCGGACGCGCGGCGAGAAACCACAACGCCAAATCCGCCGCCGCTGGAACCGCGCCAGGAGTCAATACGACGATGCATCTTGTACGGCTGGCCACCGGAACGGCCCTACCCGTGGCGAGCGCCTCGGCAACCCAGCGCACGCTGGACGGAACACCGCCCAGCGTCGGGAAAGTCACGCCTGTCAGACACGAATACCGCCGGTCAGGGGGTTCGGGACAGGAAAAGTAAGTTAAATCCCTTTGTTCACTTTCTTGAAGGCAGTCCATGTCATGCAAATCAAACTGAGCGGACACCATGTGGAAATCACCCAGGCGCTGCACGACTACGTGCATGACAAGCTGGAGCGCATTGAACGGCATTTCGACAACGTCACCAGCGTCCAGGTAATCCTCAGCGTCGAGAAACTGCGCCAGAAGGCCGAGGCGACCATCCATGTGGCCGGTAACGAGATCTACGCCGATGCGGTGGACGAGGATCTGTACGCCGCGATCGACGCCCTGATCGACAAAATCGATCGGCAAATCAAGAAGTACAAGGAGAAAATGACGGAAAAGCATCGCGGCGAAAAGGCGCGTGATTATCCCCAACCTTGAGCACGCGGGCACGGTAATGGACATCATGGACCTGATTACCCGCGAGCGGCTGGTCTGCGATAGCGAGGTGACCAGCAAGAAGCGGGTCATCGAGGTATTGAGCGAGTTGCTAGCCATGGGGCAAGTTGGCCTGACGGCTCGGCCGATCTTTGACAGCCTGATTGGCCGGGAGCGCTTGGGGAGCACGGGTCTGGGCCATGGGGTTGCCTTGCCCCATGGCCGGTTCAGCCAGAGTCGGCAGGCGATTGGCGCCTTCGTCAAGCTCAGGCAGGGCGTGGATTTCGACGCCATCGACCGGCAACCGGTGGATCTGGTGTTTGGCCTGCTGGTGCCGGATCATTATACCGACGAGCATCTCAAGATTCTCGCCTACCTGGCGGAGATGTTCAGCGACCGAAGCTTTTGCCAGCAGTTGCGGGAAACCAATTCCAATCAGGCGCTGTTCGAGCGGCTCCGGGATTGGCAACCTGCCGCGACAACCCTGCCATGACCCCGCCCTTGCGCGCTCAAGCACTCTTTCAGGGTTTGGAAGCGGTGCTGGACCTGCGCTGGATCGGGGGGATGACCGGAACCGATCACATCCTGTGGTCGCCCGTTGAGGCCAGCGCACCCTTGTACGGCCGAATGAACTGGACTCAGGTGGCCCGGTTGCAGATTCTCGGTCCCGACGAATGCGCCTTTTTGAACCGGCTGGGGCCAGCGACCCGCGCGGAACTGCTCGGTTGTCTGCTGGGGTTTACGACCGGCGCGATCCTGGTGTGCGGTGAACCGAGCCTGGTCGAGGCGCTGCGGGCCGGCGCCGACGCAGCCGGCGTCCCGCTCTGGTACAGCCCGGCCGCGCTGGCGGTGGTCCTCGACCAGCTCGACAGCTACCGACACGGTCTGGAAGCCTCCACCGTGATCCACGGCGAATTGCTGGAAGTGTTCGGCATGGGTCTGCTGATCACCGGCGGTAGCGGGATCGGCAAGAGCGAACTGGCTCTGGAACTGATCAGCCGCGGCCATCGCCTGATCGCCGACGATACCCCGACCCTGACCCGGGTGGCGCCCGAGATCCTGGAAGGCACCTGTCCGCCCACCCTGAGCGATCTGCTGGAAGTGCGGGGGCTGGGGATTCTCAACATCCGCCGCATGTTCGGCGACAGCGCCATCAAGCGCAACAAACGGGTCCGGTTGATCATCCATCTGGTCAAGCTGGAGGAGATCGCGCCATCGGCCGAATCCCGCTTGCAGGGCTTGCGCGATACCCGTGGCATCCTCGGCGTCAGCGTGCCGGCGATCACCCTGCCGATCGCGCCCGGCCGCAATCTGGCGGTGTTGGTGGAATGCGCGGTGCGCGACCACATCTTGCGGCTGAACGGCTATCGCGCCGAAGAGGACTTAATGGCGCGCATGGAAAAAGCCATGACGAGGGCTGCCTCATGCGAATAATCATCGTCAGTGGCCTGTCGGGGTCCGGCAAGACCATCGCATTGCAGACTCTGGAGGATCTCGACTATTACTGCGTCGATAATCTTCCCTTCAAGCTGATTCTCCCGCTGGCGCGGGAAATCCTGGCGTCCAGCGATATATCAACGCCGGCGGTGGCGGTGGGAGTGGACGCGCGCAATTTCATCGACGCGCTGAACCAGTTTCCCGCCACGCTCGCCGAACTACGCGCCAGCGATCTAACCGTGGAGGTATTATTCCTGCAGGCCGACGACGAGATTCTGCTCAAGCGCTACAGCGAGACCCGCCGCCGGCATCCCCTGGACGTGGGCAACATTCCCCTGCGGGAGGCGATTCATCAGGAACGGCACCTGCTGGAACCGATCGCCGCGTGCGCCGACCTGATCGTGGACACCAGCGATACCCATATCTACCAGTTGCGCGAACTCCTCCGCGCCCGCCTGCACGATACCCCCCGCGAGGCGATGTCGCTGTTGTTCGAATCCTTCGGGTTCAAAAACGGGGTGCCGGCCGACGCCGATTTCGTCTTCGATGTCCGCTGTTTACCCAATCCGCACTGGGAACCCCAGTTGCGCCTGCTGACTGGACTCGACTCGGCGGTGGTCGAATTTCTCGAATGCCAGCCGGAGGTGGTGGCGATGATCGCCGACCTGCGTCGGTTGCTGGAGGCGTGGCTACCACGGTTTGAGGCGAGCGACCGCAGCTATCTGACGGTGGCCATCGGATGTACCGGCGGCCAGCACCGCTCGGTGTTCGTCGCCGCCGCCCTGGCCCGCCATTTCAGTGGCATGCGTGACTATGTCATGGTCCGTCATCGGGAACTAAAATGAACTATGGGGTCACGCCGTCATACCGACCGCCGATCATGGAGACGCCAGGGTGTTGAAACGGGAAATCGTCATCATCAACAAGCTGGGATTGCATGCCCGCGCCGCCGCCAAGTTCGTCACCCTGGCGGCGGGCTTCGATGCCGAGATCCGGCTGTTGCGCGGCGGACGCGAGGTCAACGGCAAGAGCATCATGGGGGTGATGATGCTGGCCGCCGCCCGCGGCGCCCGGCTGGAATTATGTGCCAGTGGTCCCGAAGCCGAGCAGGCGCTCGAACATCTCGACGATCTGGTCCGCCGCCGTTTCGACGAGGACGAATAAGAGGGCTGCTCCATGCCATTTTCGCTGCATGGCATCGGCGTTTCCCGGGGATACGCGATCGGCAGGACCTATCTGCTGGAACGCAACCAACCGGAAATCACCGAGTACACCATCCCGGACGCGATCGTCGAGGACGAGATCCAGCGATTTCTGAATAGCCTGACCGTGGCCCGGCAGCAGTTGCGGGAAATCCGTGTGCGGATTCCGGCGACGGCGCCTAGCGATGTCACCGCCTTCATCGATACTCACTTGCTCATGCTGGAGGATGTGACCTTCACCGAGGCGCCGGTCCGGCTGATCCGCACCCACCGCTGTAATGCCGAATGGGCGCTGAAAATCCAGCGCGATTCCCTGGTGCAGGTGTTCGATGACATGGACGATCCGTATCTGCGCACCCGTAAGGACGATGTCGACCATGTGGTGCGGCGGATCCAGCGGATTCTGCTGGTCGAGGATCCGGCCTATCTCAACGATCCCGCCTACACCGAACTGGTGGCCAGCCGGCTGGAAGGCCGGATCGTGATCGCCGAAGACCTGACGCCGGCCGACACCATCCTGATGCAGCACCAAGGCGTCTTGGCCTTCGTCACCGAGTACGGCGGACCACTGTCGCACACCGCCATTCTGGCGCGCAGCCTGGGGATTCCAGCGGTGGTGGGCGCGCACAACGCCCGCGCCTATCTGGGCAACGACGAGCCGGTGATCGTGGACGGCCGCCAGGGAGTGATCCTGGTCGGGTTGGACGAGCGCATCCTGCGTTATTACCGCCACAAGCAGCAGCAGGAACGCCGCGAGCAACGCGAACTAAACAAGCTCAAGGGTCAGCCGGCGGTGACCCGCGACGGGGTGTTGATCGGCCTGCACGCCAACATCGAATTGCCCGAGGATGCAGTCGCGGTGCGGGAGGTGACAGCCGACGGCATTGGTCTGTACCGGACCGAATTCCTGTTCATGAACCGTTCCGACGCGCCCGACGAGGAGGAGCATCTGGCGTCTTACCTGCATGTGATCAAGACCCTGGAGGGCAAGCCGATCACCATCCGCACCGCCGACCTGGGCGCGGACAAGCAGGTGGACGGCAGGCGCAGCGGGCCAGTCTGCAGCAACCCGGCGCTGGGCCTGCGGGCGATCCGGCTGTGTCTGAAGGATTTGGCCATGTTCCGCCCGCAGTTGCGGGCCATTCTGCGGGCCTCGGCCCATGGCCCGGTGCGGATGATGATCCCGATGCTCTGCGCCATCCACGAGGTGTTCCAGGTATTGCGGCTGGTAGCAGAGACCAAGCAGGAGCTGCGCGACCGTGGCTTGGCGTTCGACGAGCGGCTGCCGGTCGGTGGGATGATCGAAATTCCGGCGGCGGCGGTGTGCGCGAACCAGTTCGCCCGCTACATGGATTTCCTGTCCATCGGCACTAACGATCTGATCCAGTACACCCTGGCGATTGACCGGGTGGACGATGAGGTCAACTATCTCTACGACCCCTTGCACCCGGCGGTGCTGACGCTGATCCGCAACACCCTCCGCGCCGGACGCAGAGCCGGCATCCCGGTCAGCCTGTGCGGAGAAATGGCCGGCGATCCGCGCTACACCCGCATGTTGCTGGGTTTGGGATTGACCGAGTTCAGCATGCACCCCAGCAACCTGCTGGAAGTCAAGCGCGCGATTCAGGACAGCGACGTCGGCGAATCGACCGGGACGATCCGGCGCCTGCTGCTGACCACCGACGCCGAAAAGTACGCTGAAATCCTCAAGGACATCGCGCAGAATTGAACGCGGCCGCCGCCCCCGCCATCGGCGGCGCCGTTCAAGATTCGCGTCTCCAAACCGACCTGAATCTACTCGTTCAGTCAGATGGAGGAAGCGCCTGGCCTCGGCGTCCCCGGACGATTCGTCAGCCCCCGCGTGGGAAAAAGCCCAGTACCCGGTCTCTAATCTCGCTCCAGGATAGTGGCATGGCTAACGATCCACCCACTTATGCGCGGAAGCGCCACACCAGCCGCTGCAACTGGCGCACCGCTATCGGGGAAACCACCGGGCCATAGCGCAACGCCGCATACAGGCGCGCGATCTCCCAAACCGGCGCCGCCAGTTCCGGCCGGCCAGCAGCCACCCGCTCGGCGAAGGCCAGCGGCCCCTCGGCCGCGTCGCGCGCCAGTCCGCGCCGGGCCAGCCGAGCGCAGAACCGCTGCCAGGCGCGCGCCACCGGATCGCGGGCGTAGCGCCGCCGCCAGCGCCACCCCGCATAAGCCAGACTGAACCCGCTCAGGGCGACCGTCATCGCCACTGTCATCTCGCCCCAGTCCACCGGCCCAAAGCCCAGCCCCGACAGAAATTCCTTCTGGCGGTCGGGACCGTAGGCCAGCACCCATTCGTTCCAGGAATTGTTCAAGGCATCCCAGCTTAACGCCAGTTGTCGCAGCCACTCGCTATCGCCGCCCCGGCGCATCAGGAACGGCAGCACTCCGGGGGGCAAAGCGGCGTACAGCCCTTCCTGCACCCGGTTCGGGGCCACCGCGGCCGTCGGATCGACCCGGACCCAGCCGCGTCCTTCGAGCCAGACCTCGGCCCAGGCATGGGCATCGGCCTGGCGGACGATCAGATAGCCGCCCAGCGCGTTCATCTCCCCCCCCTGATAGCCGGTCACCACCCGCGCCGGCACTCCAACCGCTCGCATCAGAAATGTGAAGGCGTTGGCGTAGTGCTCGCAGAAGCCCTGCCGGGTGCGGAACAGAAAATCGTCCACGGTCTCGACGCCCAGCAGCGGCGGGGTCAGGGTGTAATAGAACGGCTGCTCGCGGAACAGGGTCAGGGCGGCGATCACCAGCGCCTCGGGACGGGGATCACGCTGCCGCCAGTCCGCCGCCAGCGCCCGGGCGCGCGGATTGCCGCGCGGTGGCAATTGCAGGCCGCGGACGCGTTCCGCCGCAGTTATCTCCGCGGTTCGGTAGCTTGGATACGACCGCATCTCGTAGCGGTACACCTCGTTGACCGGCTGATCGCGCAGCAATTGGAACGAGGCGGTCATGCTGGCGCGCGGCGGCAGGTAGGCGGGCAGATCCAGCGCGAACAGCCAGATCTTGTTGCTCGGTTCCAGAACGACCGTGTAGTCCACCGCCGCGCCTTCCGGGGTGAAGGGCACCGGGGTATTAGCCGGTGATTCCTCGGGCCGGGTCCAGCGGCGGCCGTCGAAATACCACAGCACCGGGCCGCGCCAGTAGCGCTGGTTCGGCGGCGGAATGGTGCTGGCGAACCGGACCCGGAACGCCACTTCATCGGACTGGCTCAATTCGCTGATCGTCCCAGGCTCCATCTGGTCGGACAGGCCGGTGCGACCCTGGTAGGCATCCTTGGGCAGGCCCCACAGCGGCCCGGGAATGCGCGGGAACAGCACGAACAGGATCAACATCACCGGAACCGCCAGCAGCAGCATCCGCCCCGCCAGCCACAACGGGGCGGATGCGGTCAGGCCGGCATGCTGGCGATGAATCAGCACCTGGGCTGTCAGCATGGCGACGATGACCGCCAGCAGGTAGGCTATCATCGGAATATTTTGGCTGTAGAGCAGGTTGCTCATCACCAGCAGATAACCCAGGAACACCAGCACCACGCCATCGCGCAGCGCGCGGGATTCCAGCAGCTTGCAGGCGGTCATCGCGGTGAGCAGCGCCACACCGGCGTCGCGGCCGAACAGGGTCCGGTAATCGATCAATACTCCGGCCCCGGCCAGCACGGCCACGATCAACAGCATCCAGTGCGGCGGCAGCGCCTGATCCCGGAGGGCGATGAACCCGCGCCAGCCGACCAGCAGGGCGAACAACACGGTCAACCAGATCGACAGTTCCCGGGCATGGGGCGCGACCGCCAGCGCCAGCGCGGCCAGCAGCCAGATCAACGCCGCCCGGGTCAATGGTTCTTCGGGTCGTTTGGGAGAGAGCGGGGCATGAGGGGAACGCCGGCGCTTCCAGAACTTCATCAAGGGAGACTCCCGCAAACTGGGCAATAACCAGATAAGTGGTTGTCAGTTAAACAAAAATACCACCGTTTTTGCTGCCTCACTGGCAAAATCCGCCTTTCAAATGTCACCCTATCAATATTGTTTCATTTTTCTGCTACATTTCTTGGAGTACATACAAATTAAAAAAGGCCTTTTGGAATGATTAACATGCACGGCAACACAAACAGGGATTGGCTGACAAAATTTCTCTTCGCTCACACCCGCCAGACCGAACCTGATGATCGGCCGCTGTATGCCTACAAAATGAGCGACGCCACTTACGCACACTTAAGAACATTATTCCACCAAATGATTCTCCGCCATCCTGATGGGAAGCTGGCGACGCGCTTTGCTCCGACCTTCTGTCTGTATGCCGCTGAAACCTTCCGCCGGGAACATACCGAAGGCCCCTGGGCCTGGGAGACCATCTTCAGGCCACTCAACACGGACACCCCCTCCCATCAGCGAATTACAGACCATCAATGATCCATTAAGAGTCTTTCTTGCTTATAATGGATAACATGGGACCTCTTATTTTTCAAACCCCCGAAGCCGTGCGCAAGATGATCGCGGCCCGCGCCAAGGCCCGCCGCCTGGCCGAAAATCTGTCGCGCCGCAGCCTGTCCGCCCGGTCCGGCGTGCCGGAAAGCACGATCAAGCGTTTCGAAACCACCGGTTACATCGCCCTGGACCGTTTGCTGCGGCTGGCCAGTATCCTGGATGACCTGGATGAATTTGCCGCGTTGTTCCCGGAAAAACCACCGGTTTCGATTGAGCAAATCTTTCCCACCCCGCGCCGGCGCGGACGCGGACGCGGATGATTCCCGTCACGCGCCTGAACGTCCGCCTCGCCGGCCACAAGGTGGGGCAGCTCGGGCTGGGCGAGCGCGAGCGTATCTACTTTCAATACGATCCCGACTGGATAGCTCGGGGTTTTGATCTCGCACCGGGTTCGCTGGATTTCAGCCCGAGCGTCCAACTACCGAAACGCCCGGAGGTCTTCGACGGGTTGCATGGAGTTTTCCACGACTCGCTGCCGGACGGCTGGGGTTTGTTGCTAATGGATCGCTTTTTCCGCCAGACACTTGGCGAGCGAATTGAGAAAATCACCCCCCTGGATCGCCTGGCCTACCTGGGTAATCGGGGCATGGGTGCCCTGGAATACGAACCGGCCTTGCCTGCGGGGAACATTCCAGAAGCGGTTGATATCGCCACCCTGGCGCGGGCGGCGCGGGCCGTGCTGGCGGGAAAAACGCCAGACGTATTGCAGCAGTTGTATATTCAGGGCGGTTCGCCCGGCGGCGCCCGACCCAAGGTGACGATTGCGCTCTCCGACGATGCGACAATCTGTCAGTCGGGATTCAGCCCCCTGCCCGAGGGTTACGACCATTGGCTGGTCAAATTCCGGGCGCGGGACGACCCGCTGGACATGGGACGGATCGAACAGGTTTACGCGGCCATGGCCCGCCTGGCTGGCGTTGAGACACCAGAATCGCGGCTGATCCCGGCGCGCATCGGTCGGCGCGCGGAAGCGCTGTTCGCCACGCGCCGCTTTGACCGCAACGGCAATGACAAGCGCCACGTCCTGACCCTGTCCGGCTACCTGTACGCCAGCCACCGCTATCCCTCGGTGGGTTACGACAGCGTCCTCGGCGCAACCCTCCATCTGACCCGGGATGTCCGAGAGGTCGCACGGGCGTTTCGCCTGATGGTGTTTAATGTCCTAACCCACAATAAGGACGACCATGCTCGCAACTTTTCATTCATCCGCCAGGAGGGCAGCTGGCGGTTGGCTCCGGCCTACGATCTGACCTTCAGCGCCGGAATGCGTAACGAACATGCAACGGACATCGCCGGCAGCGGCAATCCCGGCTTGAAGCAGATCGAACAAATCGCTCGACAAGCGGGCATCGGAAACTGGCGTGAGATCGTCGAGCAGGTCAGAACCGCCACCTCGCAGTGGCGTTCCCTGGCCCGGGAATGGAACGTTGCCAAGACCCGGATCAGCGCCATCGGGAAAGCGCTGGCGGAGATCGACCACAGGTTTGCGGCGTAGCCCGCCTGGCAACGCGCCCCGGCAAAGCGCGGCAGGATTAGAACAGCGCCAACGCCTCCAGGCAACGGCGGCGGTGGGCGTCGCCCTGGGCGGGCGGAATGCGCGCGCCGGGCAGCAACAATCCGTACCGACGGCCTTCGCTCTCGGCTTTCAGCACCCATTGACAGAGCTGTGCCAGCCGGGGTTCGACGCTGTCGATCCCCAGAAGTCGCCAGTCCAGCCACAGTTCCGGCCGGGCCTGATCGGTAAAACGCTTGACCAGCAGTGGCCCGCCGCGCGTCGCGGCCTTCCAGGCGATCCGGCGCGGCGAGTCGCCGGGGGCGTAGGACCGGAAACCGGCGTAATCCTCACTACCCAGTCCCTGCTCGCCCAGGCCGCCACCCGCGCTGCTCGGCAACGCCGCCGGCAACGGGCGCCGGCCAAGCGGTTGGGGATAGACCAGGCAACCCTGCTCGAATTCCACCCAACTCCACGCTTGCAACAATCCCAACGGATAGCGGGTCAGCACCCGCAGCCGGCCCGGCCGCAGCCAGCCGCGCCGCTCGGTCAGAACCGTCAAGGCGACCGCCGCCGCGCCGCTGGCCGGCACATCCACATAGCGCGGCGGCTGGTCCCGCCATTGCAGGGCGATGCCGTAGCGCGGTTGGGGAGCGGGGTTTTCCAGCCGAAAGGTGAATTGCGCCTCCTGGCCGGCGAATACCGGTTCGGCGCCGCCGGGATGGACGATCAGCCCCAGCAGGTTGTCGTGCGCCTGCCACATGCTGTTCAACGCCACCGCCGCCAACAGAAAGGTAAAGGCGAAGCCCATGCTGTTGCTGTAATTGATGGCCCACAGGAACAGCAGAAACAGCAGCGAGGCGAAGGCGTAGCCTTGACCGGTAGGCAGAATGTAGATGCGGCGGCGGGTCAACTGGACCGGCTTGTGGGTGGGCCGCTGGCCACGCATGACCCAGTTCTCGAACCGTCGCCACAACGCGCCCATGGTCCGGGATTCAGGCCGGCAGGGCCACGGCGGCGCGCAGGCGCCCGACCAGATCGGCGAATGATCGCTCCAGATGCTCCTCGCTGGGATACAAGCGATGGCCCACCACCGCCGGCAACACGATCTGCACATCTTCCGGCAACACATGGCCACGCCGGTGCAGCAGCGCCCAAGCCCGCGCCGCCCGCAGCAGCGCCAAACCGGCGCGCGGCGACAGGCCACCGCGAAACAGGCTGGACTGGCGCGAGAACGCCAATAGATTTTGCACATAGTCCAGCAACGGCGGCGCGGCGTGAATGCCGGCTACCCGCGCCTGCGCCTCATGCAACTGATCCGGGGTCAGGCACACCGGCAATCGCGCCAGCACATCGCGGCGGTCCTCCCCTTCCAGCAACAGACGCTCCGCTTGGGCATCGGGATAACCCAGTTCGATCCGCATCAGGAAGCGGTCGAGCTGCGATTCCGGCAATGGGAAGGTACCGATCTGATAAGCGGGATTCTGGGTGGCGATGACGAAGAACGGTTCCGGCAGTTTGCGAGTCTCGCCCTCGATGGTCACCTGCCCCTCCTCCATCGCTTCCAGCAATGCGCTTTGGGTCTTGGGGGTGGCGCGGTTGATCTCGTCGGCCAGGATCAGTTGGGCGAAAATCGGGCCAGGATGGAATACAAAAGTTTCGCGCTGGCGTTCGTACACCGCCGCGCCGAGAATGTCCGCCGGCAACAGGTCGCTGGTGAACTGGATGCGCTGGTACTGCAAACCCAGACAGCGGGCCAGGGCGTGGGCTAGGGTGGTCTTGCCCATGCCCGGCAGGTCCTCGATCAGCAAGTGACCGCGCGCCAGCAGGCAGGTCACGGCCAGACGGATGGCGTGTTCCTTGCCGAGGATGGTCGTGCCGACCTGTTGGACCACGACGTCCAGGCGATCTTCCACCAGCGTGGCCATCGACTCAGTCCTGCCGGCGCAGATCGCGCTTGAACCGTTTGAAATTCTCCACGTAGCGGCCGGCGGTCAACCGCAAGCCGACGATTTCCTGCTCCGTCAGTACACGCACGATCTTGCCCGGCACGCCCATGACCAGCGAGCCGTCCGGAATCACCTTGCCCTCGGGGATCAGGCTGTTGGCGCCGATCAGGCAGTTCTTGCCGATCACCGCCCGATTCATGATCAGGCTCTTGATGCCGATCAGGCTGTTGTCGCCGATGATGCAGCCGTGCA
>WBZP01003327.1_pt1 | contig 17537 bp, 19 predicted proteins | sample 5204301 | NCBI WGS metagenome assembly WBZP01 (sample SAMN12412401, study PRJNA552823) | activated sludge metagenome | isolation source: activated sludge from nitrification reactor of wastewater treatment plant... | place: USA: Pennsylvania | collected 2017 | reverse complement strand
CGGAAATCTTTTCGCGCATCCTCGACTGGAAGGACCGCGGCACCTGCGTCCTGTTCGGCGACGGCGCCGGCGCAGTGATTCTCGAGGCCAGCGAGGCACCGGGCATCCTGGCTAGCGCACTGCACGCCGACGGCTCGCATCATGGCATCCTCGAAGTGCCTGGCAATGTCTGCGGGGGCAAGGTGGTGGGGCAGCCATTCGTCAAGATGGATGGACCGGCAGTCTTCAAGTTCGCCGTCAGGGTGCTCGCCGACGTCGCCCAGGAAGTGCTGGACAAGGCCGGCCTGGACGCCTCTGCCATCGATTGGCTGATCCCGCATCAGGCCAATATCCGGATCATCCAGTCGACGGCAAAGAAGCTCGGCCTGCCCATGGACAAGGTGGTGACGACGGTAGACCGCCACGGCAACACCTCGGCCGCCTCGATACCTCTGGCACTGGATGCGGCTGTCAAGGATGGCCGCGTCAAGCCAGGCGACACGATGATGCTGGAAGGCGTCGGCGGCGGTTTCACCTGGGGCGCCGTGCTTCTCAAATTCTGATTGATTGCCATCCGATATGAAATTCTCGCTCGTATTCCCCGGCCAAGGTTCCCAATCTCTCGGGATGATGGCGGCCTACGGCGACAGTCCGGTCGTTCGAGCCACCTTCGACGAGGCTTCGTCGGCGCTTGGCCGCGATCTCTGGCAATTGGCGACCCAAGGGCCGGCCGAAGCGCTCAACCAGACTGTAAACACCCAGCCCTTGATGCTGACCGCCGGCGTTGCGGTTTTCCGCTTGTGGCAGGACAGGGGTGGCAGGACGCCGGACATGGTCGCCGGCCACAGCCTGGGCGAATACTCGGCGCTGGTCGCGGCAGGAGTGCTGCGCTTTGCCGATGCCGTGCCGCTGGTCGAACTGCGCGCCAGAGCCATGCAGGAAGCCGTCCCGTCGGGCGAGGGCGCGATGGCCGCCATACTCGGTCTCGATGCCGTCGCTGTAAAGGCGGCCTGCGAAGCCGCGGCCCAGGGCCAAGTGGTGGAGGCGGTCAATTTCAATTCCACTGAACAGATCGTGATCGCCGGCCATGCCGCTGCCGTGCAGCGCGCGGCGGATGCAGCCAAGGCGAGCGGGGCCAAGCGCACCCTCATGCTGCCGGTATCGGCGCCGTTTCATTGCTCTCTGATGAAGCCGGCCGCCGAGCGGCTGGGCCAAAGGCTTGCTGAACTGTCTCTCTCGGCACCGCTGATCCCGGTGATGAACAATGCGGATGTGGCCTGCCTCAGCGACCCGCAGTTGATCAAGGAGGCGCTGGTGCGCCAGGCCGCTTCGCCGGTGCGCTGGGTCGAAACCATGCAGGCCATGGCGGCGCAGGGTGTCAGCCATGTCTATGAGTGCGGCCCGGGCAAGGTGCTGGCGGGTCTGGTCAGGCGCTGCGCGGAAGGACTGATCGGTGGCGCCATGGCGGATCTTGCCGGAATCGAAGTGGCGCTGGCTGCCACCCATGCGCAGGAGAAATCATGTTGAAGGAACATATAGCGCTGGTGACCGGAGCCTCGCGCGGCATCGGCCGCGCCATCGCGTTGGAACTGGGCAGGGAAGGGGCCACGGTGATCGGCACTGCCACTACCGAGGCAGGCGCGGCCGATATTCAAAAGGCGCTGGACGCCGCCCAGATGCCCGGCTGGGGCGCCGTGCTCGATGTCACCCAGGCGGCAGACTGCGAATCCGTGCTGGGGGAGATAGAAAAGCGATTCGGACCGGTCTCGGTGCTGGTCAACAATGCCGGCATCACCCGCGACAATCTCGCCATGCGCATGAAGGACGACGAATGGGATGCGGTGATGGATACCAATCTCAAGGCGGTGTTCAGATTGTCCAAGGCAGTGATGCGCGGCATGATGAAGGCGCGTTTCGGCCGCATCATCAACATCACCTCGATCGTCGGCAGTTCGGGCAATCCCGGCCAGGCCAACTACGCCGCTGCCAAGGCTGGCGTGGCCGGCATGAGCCGCGCGCTGGCACGGGAACTGGGCAGCCGCAACATCACCGTGAATTGCGTGGCGCCGGGATTCATCGATACCGACATGACACGGGCCTTGCCGGAATCGCAGCGTGATGCCTTGCTGGGGCAGATCCCGCTTGGCCGTCTGGGACAGGCCGAAGAAATCGCCGCTGCCGTGGCCTTCCTTGCCTCGCAGCGCGCGGGCTACATCACCGGCACGATCCTGCATGTCAATGGCGGCATGTTCATGGGCTGAGGCCGGGTTTGGTCGGCTTGGGTCTTTCTGTTAGAATGTCGCGGTTTTTTTCTCGTTACACCCGCAAAAAAGGGAAGGAGCAAAACACATGGAGAACATCGAACAACGCGTCAAGAAGATCGTTGCCGAGCAGCTTGGTGTCAACGAATCGGAGATCAAGATCGATTCGTCCTTTGTAGACGATCTGGGCGCGGATTCGCTCGATACGGTTGAACTGGTCATGGCCCTCGAGGAGGAATTCGAGTGCGAGATTCCCGACGAAGAAGCCGAGAAGATCACTACCGTCCAGCAGGCGATTGACTACATCAACGCCCATCTCAAGAAATAATCATTCCCGATCCCAGAGCAGGAGCAAAGCGAAGTGGCACGCCGCAGGGTAGTCGTTACCGGTTTGGGTGCCATTTCCCCGGTCGGCAATTCCGTCCAGGAAACCTGGGATGGAATACTCGCCGGCCGGAGCGGGATCGGTCCCATCACCCGCTTCGACGCGGCCACCTTCAAATCCCGCATAGCCGGGGAGGTGAAGGGCTTCGACGTTGGCACCTACCTCCCGCCCAAGGAGGCACGCCGGATGGATGTCTTCATTCATTACGGCATGGCGGCGGGCATCCAGGCGATCCGGGATTCCGGACTGGAAATCACCGATGAGAACGCCGTCCGCATCGGCGTGAACATCGGCTCCGGCATCGGCGGCCTGCCGATGATCGAGGACACCCACAACGATTTTCTCAGTGGTGGTCCCCGCAAGATATCGCCCTTCTTCATTCCCGGCACCATCATCAACATGATCTCGGGGAACCTGTCGATCATGTTCGGGCTGAAGGGGCCGAACCTGGCGGTGGTGACGGCCTGCACCACCGGGCTGCATGCCATCGGCACCGGGTTTCGCATGATCCAGTACGGCGACGCCGACGCCATGGTCTGTGGCGGCGCGGAATCCACCGTGACCCCTCTGGCCATCGGCGGGTTTGCCTCGGCGCAGGCGCTTTCGACGCGCAACGACGACCCAGCGACGGCCAGCCGGCCCTGGGACAAGGGCCGCGACGGCTTCGTCCTTGGCGAGGGCGCCGGCGTGCTGGTCCTGGAGGAATACGAACACGCCAAAAAGCGTGGCGCAAGGATCTATGCAGAGTTGGTCGGCTTCGGCATGAGCGGCGACGCCTTCCACATGACGGCACCGGATACCGACGGCCCGCGCCGCAGCATGGCCAATGCCATGCGGGATGCCGAAATCAACCCGGACCAAGTGCAGTATCTGAATGCTCACGGCACGTCGACGCCCCTGGGCGACAAGAACGAGACCGATGCCATCAAGTTGGCCTTTGGCGACACGGCCCGCAAGCTGGTGGTGAATTCGACCAAATCCATGACCGGGCACCTGTTGGGCGGGGCAGGCGGCCTGGAATCGGTGCTGACGGTGCTTGCCGTGCACCACCAGGTATCGCCTCCCACCATCAACCTGTTCGAGCAGGATCCGGAATGCGATCTCGACTATTGCGCCAATACCGCGCGCCAGCTCGGAATCGGGATCGCGCTGAAGAATAACTTCGGGTTCGGCGGCACCAACGGGACGCTGGCCTTCCGGCGCGTTTGAGCGTCGGGATCCGATTGTCGGATGCAACTCCCGCATCGGCTGGCCCTGGGTCGGTCCCGTTTGCTTGCCTCCACGCTGGTTTTGCTGATCCTGGCTACGCTGACCAGTGTGGTTTTGCTGCCGCTTGCCCCCTGGATCAAGCTGTTCATCGCCATCCCGGTGGGGATCTCGGTCCTGGTTTCGCTATACCAGCATGCGTTGCTTCTCGATAAAGCCGCAGCGAAGTCGTTGCTTCTGAAGGCCGATGGTTCTGCAGAGGTCATGCTGGCCGACGGCTATTGCTTCGAAGCGCGGGTGTCTCCGCGATCCACGTTGTTCCCCTGGCTGATGGTGCTGCGGCTGGACAGGATGGATTCCGCTCAGGCCAGGTCGCTGCTGGTCCTGCCGGACATGCTTCCCCAAGAGGACCTGCGGATTTTGCGCTGCTGGCTTCTCTGGAAGGCTATCTGAACCGATTGCGCAGGACGGTGTTGCGGGCCCTTGCCAGGGTGTCAGGATAATCCCGACTGGCGTGCAGCCCCCGGCTTTCCCTTCGCCGCTGGGCGCAGCGCACGATCAGATCGGCCGTCAGGACGAGGTTGCGCAACTCGATGAGATCGTTGGATACGCGGAAATTGGCGTAGTACTCGTCAATCTCCCGTTCCAGCAAGCGGATGCGGTGGCGCGCGCGTTCGAGCCGCTTGTTGGTGCGCACGATGCCGACGTAGTCCCACATGAAGCGGCGCAATTCATCCCAGTTGTGGGAAATGACGATTTCCTCGTCGGCATCCGTGACGCGGCTCTCGTCCCATCCCGGCAGGGAACGGTGATGCCGGCGCCCTGACTTGAGGATGTCCTCGGCAGCCGCCGTTGAAAAGACCAGGCATTCGAGCAATGAATTGCTGGCCAGGCGGTTGGCGCCATGCAGGCCGGTATATGCCGTTTCCCCGACCGCGTAGAGGCCGGGCAGGGCGGTGCGGGCGGCGAAGTCCGTGACGACGCCGCCGCAGGTGTAATGCGCGGCGGGGACGACCGGGATAGGCTGCTGGGCGATATCGATTCCAAGCTCCAGGCAGCGGGCATGGATGTTGGGAAAGTGTCCGATCAGGAACTCGGCAGGCTTGTGCGTCATGTCTAGATAGACGCAGTCGAGGCCGCGCTTTTTCATCTCTAGATCGATGGCGCGGGCCACGATGTCGCGGGGCGCCAGTTCAGCGCGACGATCGTGCTCCGGCATGAAGCGTTCGCCGCTCGGCAGGCGGAGGATGCCGCCCTCGCCCCGCATCGCCTCCGTGATCAGGAAGGTCTTGGCCAGGGGATGGTAGAGACAGGTCGGGTGAAACTGGATGAACTCCATGTTGGCGACCCGGCAACCCGCCCGCCAGGCCATGGCGATGCCGTCGCCGGTCGCCGTATCGGGGTTGGTGGTGTAGAGATAGACCTTGCCGGCGCCGCCGGTGGCGAGCACCGTGTGCGGCGCGGCAAAGGTTTCCACATGATCCGCCTGCTTGTCGAGGACGTAGGCGCCATGGCAGCCGCTGTCGGGCAGGCCGAACTTGGCGCCACTGATGAGATCGATGGCGATGTGGTGCTCGAAGATACGGATGTTCGGATGTTCGCGAAGCTTGCTTGTCAGGGTGTCCTGCACTGCCGAACCGGTGGCGTCGGCGACGTGGATGACCCGTCGGTGACTATGCCCGCCTTCCCGGGTGAGGTGATAGCCCTGGCCGGAATCGTTCAGGGTAAATGGCACGCCCTGGCGGATCAGCCAGTCAATGGCCGCCTTGCCCCTTTCGACCACGAAGCGGGTAATCGGGCGGTTGCAGAGACCGGCGCCGGCAACCAGGGTGTCGCGAATGTGGGCCTCGATCGAATCCGCATCGTCGAGCGCCGCGGCGATGCCCCCCTGGGCCCGGCTGCTGGCGCTATCCTCGAGCAGGCGCTTGGTGACCAGGGCGACCTTTTTGTGCGGTGCCAGCTGGAGCGCCAGTGCCTGGCCGGCAAGGCCGCTGCCGATGATCAAAACGTCAAATGCCTGCACGTGGTTGGGGGAGATTAGGGGCCCGAAACTATACCACCGCGGGACAGCGACCGGAAAAGCTCCGTCTGTCCATGAACCTTTCTGCCGAGGGGTTGTCTTTTCCGTAGTTGGCAGAGCTACTCGGATACGTCGGCTATACTTGCGGCTTCTCGGCCCGACCCCTTCGGGACGATTGAACTTACTAAAACACAGCCGCTCGAATGGGAGAACGTGAGGTAGACCAGCAACTGGTCGTGCGCGCTCAGCACGGCGACCAGCAGGCGTTTGGGCTGCTGGTGTCCAAGTATCAGCGCAAGCTGGCCAGGTTGTTATCGCGACTGATCCGCGATCCGGCCGAGGTGGAGGACGTGGCGCAGGAAACGTTCATCAAGGCCTACCGGGCCTTGGGCAGTTTTCGCGGCGAGAGCGCCTTTTACACCTGGCTGTACCGCATCGGGGTCAATACCGCGAAGAACTATCTGGTGTCGCAGGGACGTCGGGCGCCCACCCGCACGGAACATGATACGGAGGAGGCCGAAGGGTTCGAGGAGGGCGAACTGCTGCGCGACATCAACACGCCAGAGCGCCTGCTGTTCTCCAAAGAGATCGGCGAAACGGTGAATTCAGCGATGGAGGCCCTGCCCGAGGATCTGCGTACCGCCATCGTGCTGCGAGAAATCGAGGGCATGAGCTACGAGGATATCGCCAAGATGATGGATTGCCCGATCGGCACGGTGCGTTCGCGGATATTCAGGGCACGCGAGGCGGTCGCAGAAAAACTCAGGCCGTTGCTGGATACGGCGCCGGACAAGAGGTGGTGAGAATGAAATCAGAGATATCTGCATTGTTGGACGACGAGCTCGAACAAGGCCAGGCGAACCGGGCGATCGACGCCCTGCGGCGCGACCGCGAACTGCAGCAAGCCTGGGATGTCTATCATCTGATCGGAGACACCCTGCGGCAGTCCCCGGTCCTGTCCCCGGACTTGTCGACCCGAGTGATGTCCCGGCTGGCAGAGGAACCGGTGATCTTCGTGCCCGCCAGACCGCCGAGGCCGACTCCGCTGCGCTTCGCGCTGCCCTTGGCCGCTTCCCTCATGGGCATGGCTGCAGTCGGCTGGATCGCCTTGACGCTGAATGCTCCACAGCAGCAGGAATTGGCTGCCCAGCAGCGCCCGCAGCATCAGCAGACAACCTCGGCGGTTCAGCCGCCCGCTGGCGCCCTGAAGGAATACTTGGTGGCGCATCAGGCCCATTCGCCGAGCGGCGGAATACAGGGTGTGGCGCCCTATGTGAGGACGGTTTCGGAGATTCGGCAGGGCGCCCGGCCATGAAGTTGGTTTCCGCCCTGGCCATGCTGGCCGGCTTGTTGGCGACCACGGCCCATGCCGATCCGCAGGACGAGGTGATGGGGTGGCTGCAGAGGATGACGACTGCGGCCAAAAAACTCAACTACACCGGCACGTTTACCTACCAAAGCGGCGGCGGAACCGAAACTTCGCGCATCATCCACCTGGTGGATGCGGCGGGAGAACATGAAAAGCTCGAAGTGCTCGACGGTAGCCCGCGCGAGGTGATTCGCAGCAACGACGAAGTCAAGTGCTACCTACCCGAGGACAAGGTGGTGATTATCGAAAAGCGCAGCCAGCACAAGGCTTTCCCGGCGCTGCTGCCGGTCTCGGTCGGCAATCTTGGCGAGTCCTACCTGATCCGCAAGGGCGAAACGGCGCGCATTGCCGGTTTCGACAGCCAGCAGGTGGTGCTGGAGCCGAAGGACACCCTGCGTTATGGCCACCAGTTCTGGGCGGATATCCAGTCCGGCCTGATCCTCAAGGCGCGCACGCTCAACGAACGCAACGAGACCATCGAGCAGTTCGCTTTCTCCCAGTTGCAGATCAATCCGCCCATCGACAAGGATGAGCTCAAGCCCCATTCGAATACCGAAGGCAAGACCTGGCGGATCCACAACGCCCGCGCCTCGCAAAGTCTCACCGCCGGTGGGGACTGGCATTTCAGGACGCAATTGCCCGGATTCAAGAAAGGCGCAGGCATGAAGCGGCAGGGCTGGCGCGGAAGCGGCGTGGACACAACCCATTTCATTTTCTCCGATGGCTTGGCTTCGATTTCCGTGTTCATCGAGCCGCGGACCGATCAGGAGGCCGTCACGTCGACCTATTCGGCGGGCGCCATCAACGTCTACAAGCGAACGGCCGGCAAGCATCTTCTGACGGTGCTTGGAGAAGTCCCCATGACGACCCTGATGCGGCTCGGCGACGGAATCGAGCCTAGAAAGAAATGATGGATCAGGAGGCCGTCGTGATGCGTGTCGAGGGCAGCCATGCGCTTGTGGAGGTGGCTGGCGCGGGCTGCGGTCGTTGTCATGAGACGGACGGATGCCAAAGCGGCATCATGGGCCGCGTTTTCAGCGATCGCCCCCGGCAATTCCGCTTACCCAATGGCATTGGCGCTGCGCCAGGCCAACAGGTGGTCGTGCGTACGGCGGAAGGGGCCACCTTGCGGGCGGCGCTGCTGGCCTACGTGCTGCCAGTCCTCTCGTTGCTGGCCGGGGCCTGGGTCGGCACGGCTCTCGGTCAGGGCGACGACCTTGCCGGCGCCCTGGGCGCCCTGGGCGGGCTGTTGCTCGGCGTCCTGGCGGGACCGACTTTTCGCAATCTGGTCGGGCAGCCGGTTCTCCTCAAGTCGGACAACATTAATTGCACATCCAAGGAAGCTTGCAGATGATGATCCTCAGAATTCTCTTTTCCGTCCTGCTTTCGCTGACCGCCCTGAATGCGGCGGCGCAAGCCAGGGAGTTGCCTGATTTCACCGAACTCGTCGACCGGCACGGCCAGGCCGTCGTCAATATCAGCACCACTCAGACGATCCGCGGCAATCGCGCCCTACCGCAGTTTCCGGAACTCGACGAGGACGATCCGATGTTCGAGTTCTTCAAGCGCTTCATTCCGCGCCAGTCTCCAGGCATGCCGCGCGAGTTCCAGCACAAGTCGCTGGGTTCCGGATTCATCATCAGCCAGGACGGCTATATCCTGACCAACGCCCATGTCGTCGACGCCGCCGATGAGGTGGTGGTCAAGCTCACCGACAAGCGCGAATTCAAGGCCAAGGTCATTGGCGCCGACAAGCGCACCGACGTGGCCCTGATCAAGATCGAGGCGAGCGGGCTGCCGGCCGTCAGGATGGGCGATCCGGGCAAGCTCAGGGTGGGCGAATGGGTCGTGGCCATCGGTTCGCCGTTCGGCTTCGAAAGCTCCGTGACGGCCGGCATCGTCAGCGCCAAGGGCCGGTCCTTGCCTCAGGAGAACTTCGTCCCTTTCATCCAGACCGACGTGGCCATCAATCCGGGCAATTCGGGCGGGCCGCTGTTCAACATGAAGGGAGAAGTGGTCGGCATCAATTCGCAGATCTACAGCCGCACCGGCGGCTATATGGGCGTCGCCTTCGCGATTCCCATCGATGTGGCCATGGAAGTCCAGAGCCAGTTGCGCGCCAGCGGCCGGGTCAGCCGTGGCCGTATCGGCGTGGTGATCCAGGAGGTCACCAAGGAACTGGCTGATTCCTTTGGCCTGGCCAAGTCCGCCGGGGCATTGGTGAATGCCGTCGAGAAGGGCGGTCCGGCCGACAAGGCGGGGGTCGAGGCCGGCGACATCATCCTCAAGTTCGATGGCAAGACAGTGAATGCCTCCAGCGACCTGCCGCGCATCGTCGGCGCCACCAAGCCGGGCAGCAAGGTGTCGCTCCAGGTTTGGCGCAAGGGCGGCAGCCGCGAGCTGACCGTGACCGTCGGGGAAATCCCTGAAGAAAAAACGGCTCAGCGCGGCCATAAGCGCAGCAAGCCGGCGGAAGCCGCCGCCAACCGCCTGGGGCTGGTTCTGAGCGATCTGACGGCCGAGCAAAAGCGCGAGCTGAAAATCGACCATGGCGTTCTGGTCGAGGATATCCGCGCCAACGGCAGCCGCTCCGAACTGCGGCCCGGGGATGTCATCCTGGCCATCGTCAGCCGGGGAACCAGCATCGAGGCCCGCACTGTCGATCAGTTCAACCGGCAGCTGTCCCAGATCGACAAGACGGCGACGCTCACCTTGCTCGTCAAGCGCGGAGAACAGCAGACCTACATTACGCTCAAGGGGCTCGGTGAAGTGAAATAGTCCGACGACTTGCGCAGTCGTCATGGAAACCCGTCATTCCATTCAGGACATTGTCTCGGGACGTGCTTAGTCGCCGGATTTCCGGTAAAATTCAACGTTTTGTAACGTTTCCGAAAGGGTGCCTTGCAGCACCCTTTTGTCTATGATGGAGCACATCCGCAATTTTTCGATCATCGCCCATATCGACCATGGCAAGTCGACCCTGGCCGACCGCATCATCCAGCTGTGCGGCGGGCTGTCCGAACGGGAAATGGAAGCCCAGGTGCTCGATTCCATGGACATCGAACGGGAGCGCGGCATCACCATCAAGGCCCAGACGGCAGCGTTGCAGTACAAGGCGCGCGACGGCCGGCTCTACAACCTCAACCTGATCGACACGCCAGGACATGTCGATTTTTCATACGAGGTGTCGCGCTCGCTGTCGGCCTGCGAGGGAGCGCTGCTGGTAGTCGATGCCTCGCAGGGTGTCGAAGCACAGACGGTCGCCAACTGCTATACGGCCATCGAACTCGGCGTCGAGGTCGTGCCGGTGCTCAACAAGATCGACTTGCCGGCAGCCGACCCGGATCGCGCCCGGGAGGAAATCGAGGACGTGATCGGCATCGATGCCACTGAAGCCGTCCTGGCCAGCGCCAAGACCGGGCAGGGAGTGGAAGACATCCTGGAAGCCATCATTGCCCGCATCCCCGCGCCCAAGGGCGATCCTGCCGCGCCGCTCAAGGCGCTCATCATCGATTCCTGGTTCGACAACTATGTGGGCGTGGTGATGCTGGTGAAGGTGGTGGATGGCAGCCTGCGGCCGAAGGACAGGATCCTGCTGATGTCCGCAGAGGCGCAGTATCCCTGCGAACAGGTCGGCGTATTCACGCCCAAGTCGCAGGCGCGCAGCGCCTTGTCGGCAGGTGAGGTCGGCTTCGTCATCGCCGGCATCAAGGAACTGAAGGCGGCCAAGGTCGGCGACACGGTGACGCTGGCGGATCGCCGCGCTGCGGAGGCGCTGCCCGGATTCAAGGAGATCAAGCCACAGGTCTTCGCCGGCCTCTATCCGGTCGAGGCGAACCAGTACGACGCCCTGCGCGAAGCGCTTGAAAAGCTCAAGCTCAACGACGCCTCCCTGCACTACGAGCCAGAAGTGTCCCAGGCGCTGGGGTTCGGTTTCCGCTGCGGTTTTCTCGGCCTGCTGCACATGGAGATCGTGCAGGAGCGGCTGGAACGAGAATACGACATGGACCTCATCACGACCGCGCCGACGGTGGTCTACGAGGTTCTGATGCGCGATGGCACGGTGCTGTCCGTCGAGAATCCCTCGAAGTTGCCGGATCCTTCCAGAATCGAGGAAATCCGCGAGCCGATCATCACCACCACGGTGTTTGTCCCCCAGGACTACCTGGGTGCGGTCATCACCCTTTGCGAGCAGAAGCGCGGCGCCCAGGTGAACATGCAGTACCACGGCCGCCAGGTCATGCTGACCTATGACATGCCCATGGCCGAGGTGGTCATGGATTTCTTCGACAAGCTCAAATCCGTTTCCCGCGGCTATGCCTCGCTCGACTATGAGTTCAAGGAGTACCGGCCCGCCGACGTGGTCAAGTTGGACATCCTGATCAACGGTGACCGGGTCGACGCGCTCTCGGTCATCGTGCACCGCGCCAATTCGCAGTACCGTGGCCGCGAACTGGCTTCGAAGATGCGCGAATTGATCCCGCGCCAGATGTACGACGTGGCCGTGCAGGCCGCCATCGGCTCCAACATCATCGCCCGAGAGAACATCAAGGCTTTGCGCAAGAACGTTCTGGCCAAGTGCTATGGGGGCGACATCACCCGCAAGCGCAAGCTGCTGGAAAAGCAGAAGGCCGGCAAGAAGCGCATGAAGCAGGTTGGCAGCGTGGAAATTCCCCAGGAGGCTTTTCTGGCGGTTCTGCGCGTGGATTCAAAATAGGGGTTATCTTGAACTTTGCACTGATCCTGTTTCTGCTTACCTTGGCGACCGGCACCATCTGGGTGTTCGACCTGCTGGTCATGAAGAAGCGCCGCGCCCCGGACGCCAAGGAGCCATGGTGGGTGGAGTACGGCGCCAGCTTCTTCCCGGTCATCCTGGCGGTATTCCTCCTCAGATCGTTTCTGGTCGAGCCGTTCAAGATTCCCTCCGGCTCGATGATCCCGACCCTGCTGGTGGGCGACTTCATCCTGGTTAACAAATACACGTATGGCATCCGCTTGCCGGTGATCAACAAAAAGGTGCTTGAGGTGAATTCCCCCCAGCGCGGCGATGTCATGGTTTTCCGCTGGCCGGAGGATCCTTCGCTGGATTACATCAAACGGGTGGTCGGCCTGCCGGGCGACAAGGTGGCCTGGCAGAACAAGCGGCTGTTCATCAACGGCGGCGAAATTCCCGCTGCACGGCAATCGGACTATCTCCATCCGGATCGGCTGTATTATTCCAGCCAGTACGAGGAGAAGCTCGGCAATGCCGCCCATAAAATCCTTCTGGACAAGGATGCGCCGGCCTACGTCTCCCAGGTCCTGCAATACCCGGGCCGCGACAAGTGCATCTACAATAGTTCTGGTGTAACCTGCGAAGTCCCGCCGGGCCATTACTTCGTCATGGGAGACAACCGGGACGCCAGCAGCGACAGTCGGGTCTGGGGATTCGTCCCGGAACGGAACATAGTCGGCAAGGCGTTCTTGATCTGGTTCAATTTCAACGAATTGAAACGCATCGGCAGCTTCCACTAGAGGAGGACAAAATGAGAAATCAGCAGAAAGGCTTGAGTCTGCTTGGGCTGATTCTAATCAGCGTTGTCTTGATTGCGGTGGCCGTTGTCGGGATGAAGGTCGTGCCATCGGTGATCGAGTACTACACGATTATCAAGCATGTCAAGTCAATTGCCGGTAGTGGTGCCGCCACGGTTGCGGAAGTGCGCGTCGCGTATGACCGGCAAGCCAGCGTAGACGAAACCCCCAGCATTGCCGGGGCTGATCTAGACATAACGAAGGAAGGCAATCAATTGGTCATCTTCTTCGAATACGCAAAGAAGATACATATTATGGGCAACGTCAGTATTTGCATCGACTATGCCGGCAGCAGTTCAGGAAGCAAACGTGCCGCCGACTGACTCGTGGATGAATGAACTTATCTACCGTTGAACAGGCTATCTGTTACGACTTCAACAATAGGGATCTATTGGCGCAGTCCTTGACGCATAGAAGCTTCGGGACTACGAATAACGAGCGACTAGAGTTCTTAGGAGACAGCGTTCTCAACTGCGTCATTGCCGAGGCGCTTTGTCAGCGTTATGCCAGTGTCCGTGAAGGCGACTTATCCCGTCTGCGCGCCAACTTGGTGCGGCAGGAAACACTTGCTGATATCGCCAAACTGATTAATCTTGGCGATCAACTTCGTTTAGGCGAAGGGGAAATGAGAAGCGGTGGGTTTCGCCGCCCATCGATTCTTGCCGATGCACTGGAAGCCGTTTTCGGGGCGGTTTTTCTTGACGGCGGATTTGGGCAGGCGAGAAAGGCTATCTTGCGTCTTTACGATCCTTTTCTCGCCGGAATCGATCCAAGTCGTTCAGGCAAGGATCCAAAAACCGCCCTGCAGGAGCATCTTCAGGGCAGGCACATGGCTTTGCCGCAGTACCACCTCAAAGCCACGCATGGCGAAGCCCACGCCCATGAGTTCGAAGTCGAGTGCCTGATACCCGAACTTGGAATCGCCACCATAGGCAGGGGTCCGAGCCGGCGCTCGGCCGAACAGGAAGCTGCCAGACAGGCCCTGGCGCAAACTGGCTCGAAATGAGCGCGCCCGAGGGCTTTCATTGCGGCCATCTGGCCATTGTCGGCAGGCCCAATGTCGGCAAGTCGACTCTGCTCAACCGGCTCGTCGGCCAGAAGATCAGCATCGTTTCGCGCAAGGCGCAGACGACGCGCCATCGCATAAGCGGCGTTGTGACCCGGCCAGGCGAGCAGTTTGTATTCATCGATACGCCCGGCTTCCAGATACGGCACATGAACGCCCTGAATCGCCTGATGAACCGTGGCGTGTCGCAGGCGCTGTACGATGTCGACGTCATCCTGCTGGTCATCGAGGCCGGGCGCTTCACCGACGACGACAAGCGCATCCTGGCGATGATCCCGACGGGCAGGACGACGCTGCTGGTCATCAACAAGATCGATCGCCTCGCCGACAAGCAGCGTCTGCTGCCCTTCATGGCCGAGGTGGCCAAGGCACACCCGTTTGCCGAGATCGTGCCGGTGTGCGCGGCAAATGGCTCCGGCACTGAGACGCTGCTGGATGCGGCGGGCCGCCACCTGCCCGAGTCGGCGCCGCTGTTCGGGGAGGACGATCTGACCGACCGCAGCGAACGCTTTCTGGCCGCTGAATTCCTGCGCGAGAAGTTGTTCCGCCGTCTGGGCGAGGAGCTGCCCTACGGCATGACGGTCGAAATCGAGCGATTCGAGCTCGACGGCGCCCTGCGGCGCATCCACGCGGCCATCATCGTGGACAGGCCGGCCCACAAGGCCATCGTCATCGGCAAGGGCGGTGAGCAACTGAAGGCCATCGCCAGCGATGCGCGGCGCGACATGGAAAAATTGTTCGACGGCAAGGTATTCCTCGAAGTCTGGGTGAAGGTCAAGGGTGGCTGGGCCGACGACGAACGGGCGCTGAAGAGCCTCGGCTACGAATGAACGGGGCAGGCAAGAGCAGGGTGGATGGGCAGGCTGCATATGTGCTGCACACTCATCCGTTTCGTGAAACCAGCCTGATCGTCGAAGCCTTCAGTCGCGACCACGGCCGCATTGCGCTGGTTGCGCGTGGCGCCCGGCGTCCGCGTTCGGCCATTCGCGGCCTGCTACTGGCCTTCCAGCCCATCGAGTTGGGCTGGTTCGGGCTGGGCGAAATGCGCACCCTGGCCAAGGTTGAATGGGTCGGTGGCCAGCCCATGCTGCGGGCGCAGGCCCTGCTGCTCGGCTACTACATGAACGAACTGCTGCTCAAGCTGCTGCCGCGGGAGGATGCCCATCCGGCGCTGTTCCAGGCCTATGCCGGGGCGGTGCATGCCTTGGCCAGCGGCGAGCCAAGTCAGGTTTCGCTCAGGCGCTTCGAAAAAACGCTGCTGCGAGAGCTGGGCTACGGCCTGACCCTGGACCGCGAGGCGGACAGCGGTCGGCCGGTGGAGCCGCAAAAGCGCTACGCTTACGTCCTCGAACGTGGGCCGGTGCAGTTGTCTGGAGAAGAAGAAGGCGAATCCTTTTCCGGGCGGGCATTGCTGGCCATCGCGCAAGACGATTTCAGCGAGACCGAAACGCTCGTCCAGTGCAAGCAGCTGATGCGCATGCTGATACAGCATTACCTTGGCGGCCAGCGACTGAGCTCGCGCCGGGTTTTCATGGAGTTGCAGGAACTGTGACCAACGGAAATCAATGCGGGATGATTGAACTCGGTATCAATATCGACCACGTGGCGACGCTGCGTCAGGCGCGCGGCACCTCCTATCCAGACCCCGTCCGCGCGGCGCTGCTGGCCGAGGAGAGCGGGGCGGACCTGATCACCCTGCATCTGCGCGAGGACCGCCGCCACATCCAGGATCGCGACGTCGAGATCCTCCGCGGCAGGCTGAAGACGCGCATGAACCTGGAGGCTGCGGTCACCGACGAGATGGTGGCCTTCGCCCTGCGCATCCGGCCGCACGACGTCTGCCTCGTGCCGGAACGGCGCCAGGAACTCACCACCGAAGGCGGTCTCGACGTGGCCGGCGGCCTCGAGCGCGTGCGCGCCGCCTGCAGGGCCGCGACCGAGGCCGGTATCCGCGTCTCGCTCTTCATTGATGCCGACGCGGGGCAGATCGACGCCGCCCGGGAATGCGGCGTGCCGGCCATCGAGATCCACACCGGCCGCTACGCCGAAGCCGAAGATCCGGCGCAAATCAGAGAAGAGCTTGAGCGCGTTGCCCGCGCTGCCCGGTATGCCCACAAGCTCGGCTTCAAGGTCAATGCCGGCCACGGCCTGCATTACGAGAACGTCAAGCCGGTGGCGGCCATTCCCGAGATCGTCGAGCTGAACATCGGCCATGCCATCGTCGCCGAGGCCGTCTTCTGCGGCTGGCAGGAGGCGGTGCGCCGCATGAAGCAGCTGATGCTGGAAGCGCGGCAATGATCCACGGTGTCGGCACCGACATCGTCGCCATCGCGCGCATCGAGCGGATGCTGTCCGAGCACGGCGCGCGCACCGCAGCCAAGCTGCTGGCCGACTCCGAAATGGAAGGCTATCGCCAGGCAGCCAGGCCGGCCGCCTTTCTGGCCAAGCGCTTTGCCGCCAAGGAGGCGCTCGGCAAGGCCTTGGGGCTGGGGTTGCGCGAGCCGGCCACGCTGCACAACATCGCCATTTCCAGCGATGGCCTCGGCCGGCCTGGTTTCGAATACGCGCCGCCGCTTGCCGACTGGATGCGGGTGCGCCGTCTGCACGCCCACCTCAGCCTGAGCGACGAGGCAGACACCGCCGTGGCCTTCGTCGTGGTGGAAACCGAGGACCAGCCATGACCGTCTCCCTGCCGCTCGGTCCGCTCATGCTCGACCTGGAGGGACCGCGCCTTACGAATGAAGCGCGCGAAATCCTGCGCCATCCGCTGGTCGGCGGCGTCATCCTGTTCAAGCGCAATTTCGAGTCTCTCGCCGTCCTGCGGGAACTGACTTTCGATATCCATTCGCTGCGACAACCGCCTCTGCTGATCGCCATCGACCACGAGGGCGGCCGCGTGCAGCGCTTCCGCCACGGCTTCACCGTGCTGCCGCCGATGCGGACACTGGGTACGCTGTGGGACATCGACCCGCAACGCGCCCTGGAGGCGGCTGCCGCTGCGGGCTATGTCCTGGCAGCCGAGTTGCGCGCCTGCGGCATCGACCTCAGCTTCACGCCGGTCCTTGACCTCGACTACGGAACCAGCGAAATCATCGGCAACCGCGCCCTGCACTCGGATCCGGCTGCCGTGACGGCGCTCGCCACCGCCCTGATCACCGGCCTGCGGCGCGCCGGCATGGCCAGCGTCGGCAAGCATTTCCCCGGACACGGCTTCGTCGTCGCCGATTCGCACGTGGCGATTCCGGTCGATACGCGGCCGGCTCAGTCGCTGTATCCGGACCTGGCGCCCTACCGCGCCCACCGCAGGATGGATCTCGCCGCCGTCATGCCGGCGCATGTCATCTACGAGAACCTCGATCCCCACCCGGCCGGCTTCTCTTCCTACTGGCTGCGCTACGTGCTGCGCGGCGAGCTCGGCTTCGACGGCGTGATCTTCAGCGATGACTTGTCGATGGAGGGCGCCAGCATCGCCGGCGGCTTTGTCGAGCGCGCCGATGCCGCCCTCGCTGCCGGCTGCGACATGGTGCTGGTGTGCAACAACCCCGACGCAGCCAGATTGCTGCTGCGGGAATGGAAACCGCAATACGATCCGGTTTCTGCACGACGCCTGCAGGAACTGCTGCCTGCCATTCCCGCGCCATCGACGGAGCAGTTGCAGGGAGAATCCGTCTATCGGCATG
>WBZP01001892.1_pt1 | contig 17537 bp, 17 predicted proteins | sample 5204301 | NCBI WGS metagenome assembly WBZP01 (sample SAMN12412401, study PRJNA552823) | activated sludge metagenome | isolation source: activated sludge from nitrification reactor of wastewater treatment plant... | place: USA: Pennsylvania | collected 2017 | reverse complement strand
ATTACCGCAATTATGATATACCGCATAATTAGTTTTTTACTTTAATAAAACTTTCACTATCCATTAAATATTGGGCATTCGCCGCTATTGAATCTGTTGCAGTCAATCCGCTTAGCACCTGTATATTTTTTTCATGAGTGATACCGGTGCTAATTTTCACCGCTTTAAAGCCGCCATCGGCTTTTTGAAATACTATTTTATCTATCCCTAAAGAAATCACAGCTTCTTTCGGTAGCCAATATGCTTCTTTAGTATTTCCGAAAACAATTGCTTTTACCTGGCTGCCAATTGGTATTTTCAATACACTGTTATTGAAATACACTCTTGCAGTGAGTGTTTTACTTTCTTTACGGTAAAATGGTTCAATAAAATCAACTGCTGCCGTGAAGTATTTGTTTGGTGCAGTTTCGGGTACAACTCTTACTGTATTGCCGGTTTTTATTAAAGATTGATTATCTCCATAAATATTAAGGATAGCCCATGCCTTGTCAGGATTGAAGACGGTAAAAACAGACTGGCCTTTCTGCAGATACATTCCTTCCTTTAATGAAAGTTCTTCGGTGATTAAAGAAATATCGTTCATTTTACCGGATTCAGTATTCATGCCGCCGCCGTTGGATGCTTCATGAATATGACCGCTGTAATTGCTATATACAGCTATTGTTAACGATGGCTTGCCAGATTGAATGACCTGCTTCAACTGCTCATTACTCATCCCCAATAGCAACAGTTTTTCTTTGGCAGCTTCTATAAATGTGTTGTTGGTTGCATCATTTTTTAGCAGGAATAAAAGATTCTGCTGTGCAGTCAGTAGTTCAGGGCTATAAATATCTAAAATCTTTTGCCCTTTATTTATTTTCTGATAACGGTAGCGTACATATAATTTCTCAATTCTGCCGGATACCCTTGCTGAAATACTTCCCACCTGTCTTGTATCATAAGCAATATTTCCTAGTGCCTCAATTTCTATTTGCTCCCCTCTTTGCTCAATTGTTGTTACGGGAACAGATGAAACAACAAATTCATTGGTTGGTTTTAGCAACGATTCCAATTCTACGTCACCTACTTTCTTACTATCTGTTTCTTTCTTTACCAAGTCCATTCCGCAGATGGGGCATTTGCCTGGCCTGTCCTTAATTATTTCAGGATGCATTGGACAAGTGTATTCCACTTTGTAGTGCTGATGTTCATTCTTCATTTCCATTTTTACCAAATCCATTCCGCACTTCGGGCATTTACCCGGTTTGTCGCTGAATACAGAGTCTTCCGGCATGGGGCAGGTGTACATATCCTTAACAACTTCCGGCTGGTGCCGGGAATGTGAGTCTTTGTTGTTGTTGCAGGAATATGCACCAAAAAGCATAACAACTAAAAGCAAAAAAATTAGTCTTTTCATTTCTTTTCAATTAATCTTTCAATAGTTACCTGGAGCCTCAATGCCTGGTTAAGCAATTCCACAAATTCCAGTTGCTTCATATTTAAAGTCTCCCATGCATCATAAAGCATGAATAATTCTTCCGTATTCTGCTCATAGCCGAGCTGCATGGTCTTATAGTTATTCCGCAATGCAGGGATGATATTTTCTTCATAAAGTTTCAATTGCTTTTTCTTCAGGTCAAATTCATTTCGCATACCATAAGCCATGCTACTGTACTCGTTTACCATCATTTCCTTTTGCGATTGTATTGCATTGGTTTTCCATTTCAGGCTTTCAATATTTGCTTTGTTCATCTTAGAAGACCATTTAGCCATCGGAATTCGTACCATGCCCATAATGGTATATTGCAAAGGCTGACCGCCAAACCCAAACATATTATCATAACGGATGCCGAACTGCGGTTTAAGTGCTGCTCTTTCTGTCTCCTGTTTCAGCAGGGTGAGGTTGATTTCTTTATCCAATGATTTCAGGTCGCTTCGGCCGGTATAAAATAACGTACTGTCAAACACAAGTCCTGAATAATCATATAAAGCATAAGTAGTATCAATGTCAAAATAAATCATCGCATTCCTCCCCATGAGTGCATTGATACGGATTCTTTTTTCTTTGATATCGTTCTCAAACATCAGTTGCATATTCTTCACATCACCCAATGCAGCTTTGGCTTTATAGTAGGCGCTGATTTTTTCTAATCCGTTCTTGTAGCGTATCTCGGCATTTTTAATCATGAAGTCAAGAATCTTTTCATTCTCTCCGAGTATCACCAGTTTCTTTTTCAGAATAATCCATTCATAATAAAACTGTTTTGCATCATTGATTAATTCATTTAGTGTTGCATTCTTTTTTTCTTTTTCCACCGATGACATGGCCTTCATATAATTTTCATCTGCATCCAGTTTTTTCCTGTTCGGGAACATTTGCTCACCAGAAAGCATTACCGAACCCATGCCCGGAGTATTGCCATCTTTGCTCCATAACCGTACATTATATGGCGTCATAAACTGACCGATGCCCACCTGTGGCGGCATCCAGCTTCTTGCACCTTTGGCTGCTTCATCTATTGAGCGGATTTCATTATCGTACATCTTCACCACCGGGTGTGATGATTTGATGCTGTCAATAACAGCATCCAGCTTTAAGGTTTGCGAATGGCTGCTGCCAGCAACCACTGATGCAAACAATACGAGTAGTAGTTTATTCTTTAACATCTATTAATTCAATTTTGCCTTTGCGTTTTAATTCCCGTTCCTTAATCATTTCAAAAATGACGGGAGTAATAAGTAATACATAAATGGTGGATGTAATAGTGCCGCCAATCAATGGAATGGTAATTGGCCGCATAATATCACTGCCCACACCAGTTGCCCAAAGAATAGGTATTAAGCCAAACAGACCGACTGATACAGTCATCAGTTTTGGCCGCAACCTTTTTGCTGAACCTTCAATTACAAACTCACGGATGATAGCCGGAGTTAATGTTGATTTTGAATTGCCGTGTTTGGCTACCATGTTATTCATTGCTTCGTTCAGGTAAATGGTCATGAGCATGGCGGTTTCAATCGCCATTCCAAACAAGGCAATAAAGCCAACTGCGACTGCTACTGATAAATTGATACCATAGAAATAAACCATGAACACTCCGCCAATTAATGCAAACGGGACGGTTATCATGGTGGTGATGGCTTCCTTAAAAGAATGATAAGTAAAATACAATACCATAAAAATGATTACGAGTACAATTGGTAAAATCATTTTCAATGTGCGGTTAGCTCTTATCTGGTTTTCCCATTGGCCACTCCATTCGAGAAAATAACCTTTGGGAAGTTTTGTTATCATCTGGTTCAGTTTCTGCTGTGCTTCTTTTACTGTACTTCCCAAATCTCTTTCTCTCACATTAAACAAAACAGTACCTCTCAGCATAGCGTTTTCTGAATTTATCATCGGCGGGCCATCACTCAGTTTTATATCTGCCACTGCTTCTAAAGGAACAGGACCGAAGTTCATCGTCTGCACCTGCAATCGTTTTAATGATTCAAGGTTGTTACGGAAATCCTGCCCGTATCTTGCATTAACGGAAAATCGCTGACGGCCTTCAATAGTTGTAGTAAGTTTCATGCCCCCTAATGCACTTTCAATTACGGTGTTCACATCATCCACACTTAAACCATATCTGCCAATTTCTTCCCTCTTCACTGCTATGTCCACATACTTACCACCGGTTATCGGTTCCACATATAAATCCTTTACGCCATCAATCCCTTCCAATTGTTTTTTTATTGTTTGAGCAAAAGCATAAATGCTGTCAAGGTTTTGTCCATATACTTTTAAACCAACATCGGTACGGATACCTGTTGAAAGCATATTGATACGATTAATAATCGGTTGTGTCCATCCGTTGGTTACACCCGGTATCTGCATTTTTGAATTAAGCTCATTAATGATACCATCCTTGGTCATTCCTTTTCGCCATTCATTTTTTGGTTTTAGCAAAATGATGGTTTCAATCATACTGATTGGCGAATTATCTGTTGCAGTGTTTGCCCGTCCGGCCTTTCCTAATACATGAGAAACTTCGGGGACAGTACGGATTATTTTATCCTGCACCTGTAATAATCTTTTTACTTCAGAGTTGGAAACATCTGGCAATGTAACCGGCATGAATAACAACGACCCCTCATCTAATGGCGGCATAAACTCAGAACCTAAACGGGTCATCATAATTATGCCAACAGTCAATGCAATAATGTTGATACCGATTGTTGTTTTGCGCCATTTCAAACACCATTTCAAGATTGGTGTGTAAATTTTTTCCAGTGTTCTTGTAATGGGGTTAGCACTCTCAGGCTTCAGCCTTCCTTTCAGGAAAAAAGAAATTAATACAGGTGTTAAGGTAATCGCCAGGAAGGCATCTATCAGCAGGATAAAAGTTTTTGTCCAGGCTAAGGGACTGAACAGTTTTCCTTCCATACCAGTTAACAAAAACACCGGTAGAAAAGAAGTAACAACAATGATGGTTGAATAGAATACACCAGGGCCTACCTGTTTAGACGACTTTTCAATGATGTCATTTCTTTCCTCTGCTGTCAAAGGGTCTTTATTTCTTTTAAACCATTTTGCCATGTTTATGTTTTATTAGATGACTTTAATTTTTCTGTTTGTGCTTCGCTGATATGCCGGTAGGCATTTTCCACCATTACAATGCCATCATCAACCACCACACCAATAGCCAGTGCTATGCCTGTTAATGACATAATGTTGGAAGAGATGCCAAAGAGTTCAAGAAAAATAAAACCAGCAGCAACAGAAATAGGTAATTGAATAAGAATGATAACAGCACTGCGCCAGTGGAACAAAAAGATGAGAACAATAAGAGATACTGCAATCATTTCTTCTATCAATGTACCTTTCACCGATTGTACAGCTTCTTGTATCAATGTGCTCCTGTCGTAAGATGTTTTAAAGGTTACTCCGTCAGGCAATCCTTTTTCCACTTCCTTCATTTTCGTTTTCACCGCTTCAATTACCTTGTTGGCATTTTCGCCATACCGCATTACTACAATGCCGCCAACCACTTCGCCCTTTCCATCCATATCAAAAATGCCGAGACGTAAATCGCCGCCCATTTGTACGCTGCCAATATCCTTTACTCTTACAGGAATACCATTGTAATTGTTCAATGCAATATTCTCCACATCTTCTTTGCTCTTGATATAGCCAAGGCCACGAATGATATAAGCCATATCTGCCATTTCAAATTTTCTGCCGCCCACATCATTGTTATTTGCTTTTACTTTATTCATTACATCCATCAAAGAGATGTTGTAATACTGCAATTTTACCGGGTCAACAACTAACTGGTATTGTTTTTCAAACCCACCAAAGGATGCTACTTCTGCCACACCCGGCACAGTTTGCAATGCAAACTTGATGTACCAATCCTGTAAAGCTCTTTGTTCACCTAAATTCATTTTAGGTGCATCCAGGTGATACCAATAGATATGACCAACTCCGGTTCCATCCGGGCCCAATGTTGGTGTTACTCCCTGTGGTAATAAACGCTGTGCAAAATTTAACCGCTCCAATACTCTTGTTCTTGCCCAATAGATGTCAACATTATCTTCAAAAATCACATAGACGAAACTCATCCCGAACATGGAAGTGCCACGGATATTTTTAATCTTTGGAATACCCTGCAGGTTACTCACCAATGGATACGTCACCTGGTCTTCCATTACCTGCGGACTGCGACCCATCCACTCTGTAAAAACGATTACCTGGTTTTCACTCAAATCGGGAATGGCATCAATAGGGTTTTGTTTGACCGAGTAAATGCCATACGCAAACAGGCCGCCTGCCAGCAGCAGAACAACAAGCCTGTTACGTAAAGCCAGTTCAATTAATTTTTGAACCATAACTTGATTTTAATAGTTTGGAAGCATAGAACCATTAGTTTGCCTTCTCTCTTAAATCCATACCGCATTTGCTGCATTTACCGGGTTTATTACTTGTAACATCCGAATGCATTGGGCAGGAATATATTTTCATTACTTCCCTTTTCATTTTTTCTTTGGGAGAAAGTGTTAAGTCCATACCACAGGTAGCACACTTACCCGGCCCATCCATTACCACACCCGGATGCATCGGGCATTCATATTTTAGTTTTTCAGCCTTCTGTTTTTTTATTTTTGTTGTGTCTTGTGCAAATAAGTTCAAAGACATGATGGTTATAGCTGCCATCATCAGCATTTTAATTGCTTTCATTTTTTTGATTTTATTTTACTAATTATTTCTTCTAATTATTTAATGGCTTAATAAGCCAAATCATATACTAAACAATCCGGTTACTACAACTGCATGGTTCTGTAATGGCAGCAATCAGGCAGCTTGTTGTAAACTGAGTCATCTGCTTTATACTTTTCAGTATCGTTTCCGGCAGCTGCTATGCTTCTCTGGGCTTTATCTCCAGCTTCTTTTTTAAATACACTGAATTTTAAAACAAGTATTTGTGTGTATTCATTCCACACAGCATACTTTATCCCATCTACTGAGTATGCCGCAGTTTCAATTCGTCTTTTATCCATGCCGCATGCACCGGATACTTTTACTTTTTCAGTTTTAATGCCAATGGTTCTTTCTGTTTTGTCGCTTTGTGCATTGGCAAATGATACTGTAACTAATACAATAGCTACAGTAAAAAGCATTTTAAGCGTTTTCATTTTTTAATTTTTAAATGTTAGGAAATCTGTTTTGTCAGGCGCATGTAAATGCCGATAGCCCGACAATTGAATTGCCTGGCTTATTGAAGGAAATAAACTTTAAATAAGGAAAGTTCTGTTAAGTATGTAAACTGCAACGCCATTACTTCGGGGAGGGGCATTGCTTACAGGATAATCTTCCGGGATAGAAGTAAGATTGAAAGAGGGGGCATCAACAAATGAAACAGGTAAATCTATTGCAAGTATTTGAAGTAGTTGCAGCCCTGCTTCTGCCGCTTTCTGGTCCGTATTGTTTTTTAAAAACTTGTTTTCGTCATTGCAACAGCCTTTTTCTTTTGCCTCATTGGTCTTCATGCCACAGTTGTCACAGGTTTTGGATTCCTTTTGCCCTAAACCCCAATCAGCCAGTTTGCCCATGCAGTAGTGCATATGCACCGTAGCACCAGCGGATGTGCTGATGTATAAAACTGCTAATATGGCGGCGGCGAACCTTTTCATTTAATTCAAAGTTATAATAAATCTATTTAGTTTTTTGCATGATTTATTTTATGAGGATACAAAACAAAGAAATTAATACAGATTGGTATATGATAAATATCAGTTCTGTACATGAGTTCAGTAAGTTAATCCCTTATTCAATAATCATTTACAGCAATCCTTTTTCCTTACAAAAAGAGCTTTGAAGAGTTTCCAGAAAAATTGCCCAATTGATTTTATTACAGTCATCATAACATAGTTAGTAGCATTGTCCCACTCATGCCAATCATCAATAAATCTTCAATGATGGTGATGGTACTCATGGGTAAATTAAATACAGCACCAAGACAGGCACATTTTATTTTTCGCTTATTAAAAACGCTTTGCAAAACCCCTATAATGCTAACCGTCATTACTACAAAGGTAACGGTATTGATAAGGATTGGATTGAACCCGGTTAAAAAGGCCAAGCCTAAAGCCAGTTCAGTAAAAGCATAAACATAGCCCCATCCGTTCCACCTTTTTGCTACAATATCATACATGCTGTAACTTTCAGCAAATCCTTTCAGGTTAAGTAATTTAAAAAAGGAGAAAACCAAAAAGAACCCTGCCATAAAATAATTCATCCAGCGCATCCATATAAAATCCCCCTGTACCCATTCTGCCAGCAATGTAATGCCCGTGATATATCCAAAAATCAGCAGTATGGGTTTATAGGTTTGAAACCAGGATTTTGTTTCTTTTTCAGATAAAGCTGATATTGCATTTTGATGCAGATGATTTGCTTCAGAGAATTGATATTTCGGATACTCTTTTAAAGCTTCCTTGAATTGCTGAGTCGAAATATGTTTATCCATGTCAATAGTAGCTTCTCCTTTTGGCAAATCAATAGTTACATTTTTTACACCTGGTACTTTTGATAAAAGGCCTTGCACTTTAGCCTGGCAACCGGTACAGGTCATACCGGTGACGGAATATGTATGTGTCATAGTTTATTAATTAACGACACAAAGTTCTATTCAATATTTCACTAAATGTTATAGAATTATGGAAAAGAGTTATACCTATTTGATTTTCACTTTATCTAAAGGTTTGCGATGAGAAGAGCCTAATTTTTTGAAATGACTCGGTGTAAGCCCGGTAATTTTTTTGAATTGGGAAGATAAGTGTGCCACACTGCTATATCCTAACTTATAAGAAATTTCACTCAGGTTCATTTCGCCATATACCAGCCATTCTTTTACTTTCTCAATTTTCTGGAGAAGAAAGAAGTGTTCAACAGTTATGCCTTCTACCTCAGAAAACAGGCGGGAAATATAACTATAGTCCTTATGCAAAGCAGAGCTTAAAAATTGAATGATGCTAAAATGCTCTTCTATTTCGCCTGACTGAACTTTCTTAATTAATAAGCCTTTAATTTTCTCAATTTGCTTTTGGTTCTGGTCATCAAGAATTTCAAAGCCCAACGAATTCAACCTGTCAGCCAATTGTTGTAATTGTTTACCTGTTGGCTCTTTTTGCAATTCAACCTCTCCCAGGTTCATCCGGGTTGTTTTCAGGTTCAATTTTTCAAGCTCCTGACTAACGGCCATTACACAGCGATTGCAAACCATGTTCTTTATAAATAATACCATAAGTGTTTATACGTATAAGGATGAATTTAATTATTGGCATTTCTCCTGTTTGCAATATCGCTATTTTAAGTAAAGCTATGGCCGTATTTTGAAAGGTTGTTGAATTTTAGCCCTGATTTCCAGTAGTATTACATAACAAAGTGCCGGCTTTGCCATAATCGGTATAAAAATTGAGAGTCAATTATTTATATACACATCTAATTGAGCCATGACGAGAGCAACATTAAATGACAGGGAGTTGGTAACTGATATTTTAACCCGGTCTTTTGTTGACAACAAGAGTGTCAATTACATAATTAAACAAGATGAAAAAAGGGAGCAATGTTTAAAAGGTCTGATGGAATATTCATTTGATGTATGCAATTTATTTGGCGAAGTCTTTATTTCAGACGATAGAAAAGCATGTGCTTTGATTGTTGTGCCAGATAGAAAAAAGGTTACAGTAAAATCAATACTGCTCGATATAAAAATGGCGCTGTCAGTTACAGGGATTTCAAATATTAGGAAAGCTATCAGCCGTGAATCAGCTATCAAAAAAATACATCCTGCTGTTCCTCTTTATTATTTATGGTTTATAGGAGTAGAGCCATCCCAGCAAGGCCATGGTATCGGCAGCAAGTTGCTCAATGAACTTATTCAAAAAGGCCTTTCGGAAAACAGGACAATTTGCCTCGAAACATCTACCACAAAAAATATTCCCTGGTATGAGAAGCATGGCTTTAAAATATACCGGGAATTAGATTTTGGATATAAGCTGTATTTTATGAAAATGCCGTAACTAAATTGCAAGGTTATGCTTTTGCCGGGTACCCAAATGCATATTATAACGTTTCTGTTCATTTGCATAGAAACAGTTATTCTTTTATACCTTGTCATTTACCGGATGGCCCGGCCGGATGACAAATCAACCTTCCTCAACATCATTCTGATTTTATTATTAATTCTCTACAATGTTACCGGCGGCTTCCTTCCAGACCCTAATATCCCTGGCTCTTATTATGTACAATTATCCATTGCTTATGCAACCGGGTTTATCACTCCCTGTTATTTCCCATACTATGTATTTAATGCCTTTGCGCTGGGAAAAATGCGGTTTCATGCATACAGGGGTGTTATATTTTTTCTCGTGGTTCCCTACCTTATATTTGTTTTACTTTTTGTTGTTTCAGGCAAACTGGACGTCGCAAAAAATCTGCTTGTAATTCCTGTACTTTATGCTATATGGGTTATTATTACTTTAACCAGCGCAGTAAAGTTTAAATATCAAAATAACTTTAGAACAAAGGCCGCAAAGGAAGAAGTTGCTGTTCTTTTCCTGAGCCTTACACCCTGGGTGGGGCTGCCTGTAATAGATTATTTTAATTTTGGGCAAGCCGTTGAAGCAACTACTACAAATACTGGTTTTTTACTACTGCTTGCATTACAGTTAAAACAACATATTACACTGCTGAAGGCAGAGCATCAGCGGTTAATTGAATCGGAAGAACAACTGCTGAAATGGAATGAGCAACTACAGGAAGAAGTAAGAAAAAGAACACAAGAATTGGAAAATATAAGTCGGGAAGAGCGGCTTGCACAAAACTGCAAACGCTATAGTTTTACTACCCGTGAAATTGAAATTGTGATACTGGTATATAAAGGCTATTCCCATAAGCAAATTGCTGAAATGCTGTTTATAGCTGAACGAACCGTTGCAAAGCATGTGCAGAATATATTTGAAAAGGCGCAGGTGTCTAATCGTTTAGAACTTAGCAGAAAACTGGATATGGTATGAAATGCGTAGCTGGATGAAATTGGAGAAAATAGTCAATTTTACGCAGTGAAATAGTAAGTTTTGCGTATAGCAAAGGGTTTATAATTTGATAGTTATTTGGTATTCGTAATACCAAATTAAACATCATGTCAAAAAGAGGGAATGGCATTGCTTCTGTTGCGGAAGCAACAGAGAAAATGGAGTTGACATCTGCAACTGAAATACTTCACCAATGGAACTTATCATTTGCTGACGTGTTTGCTGATGCGGATAGCAATTTTGTTATGCCGGATAATAGCGTTTTTGTTGAGCTATTGAATAAGTGGAGTGATACTGCAGAAAATCTACAGCGATTGATTTTAGATGAAATGATTGGCAGGCACTATGCAAAAGATAAAGAGGAGTTCATCAGGATGGTGCAATTAATGCTGACAAAATTATTAGACAAAGTTTCTTTAGTCTGCTCCTGCTCCTCAGTTTCTATAAATGATAGACAACCAGGTTTGTTAACACAGGAGTTGTTAAAGGCCCTTCATTTTATACAAGAATATTTTGGAACTTATTTTGATAAAAATGAAAGAGTGCCAGATGTGTTAGTATCCTTTTACGGAAAAGAAATTAATACTTTATCAGAAGATTTGCGGCTTAAATTGAGTTCATCAGATTTGATGGAACAATTGCTTACAGAAACGCTGTATAATCATTTCATAAGTTCATTCGGAAACCATAATCTGCCGGTTACATACAGGTTGCATTTTTATGAAACTGAATTGCTACGGGAACTTACAAAAGTAATAACCCCTGCAACTGACAATATCAGAAAGTTGTTATACTACTATAACTTTAATTCTCCGGCGTTCGTTGTATATGAGTTTGACAGGCTGGTTAATCTGCTCTCAGCAATTCCAACAAAATCTGAAAAAATATTAATGCTTCGTTCCGAATTAAAAAGCATAAATCAATTGCCCGTAAGAGTAAACTATTGCTTCGATGATAATATGCCTCCGCTGAATGAACAGGTGAGTACATGGATAACAGAAGAAATTAAATACTGTGAGGCAGGTCATTTTATGCAGGCAGCTAATTCATCCGTAACTGAACCTGAAAACAAAATCAACACAACATTGTCTGTTGCAAAATTAGGCCTGCTCATCAGGCTTTTGGTGGTAGATAAAATTATTATTAATCGCACAGTTGCACCTATGCTGCGTACTGTTGCCAAAACCTTCTCCACTTTGCAGCGGGAAGAGATTTCATTTGGCAGCCTGGAAACAAAATATCATGCGCCAGACAAAGCAACAATAGACGTGATGAAGGATATGCTCCATAAATGGCTTCATATTTTGAGTAAATTGTAAGACTTATATTGCTTGCCACATCGCAAAATTAAATCAATATTTCAATAGCCTCACTAGATTATTTTTATCAAGATACTTCCACAGTTCCTGGTAATGATGGTATGTAAATCCATCCAATTTAAGCAGATGGCTTACCGGCCAGTTAAGCAGTTGCTCCATGTTACTATAACAAAGACGGCTGCACATGTCTTGAAATCCCTGTGTTAACGGGTGATTTTGTAGCGGACTTCTTATAAATAATTCAACTTTCACTGCTAAAACTTATAAGTAATTACCAACTGCGGTCTTATTAGACCGCAATTATTATGCCTGATTAGGTCATCTTGCCAATTCATTATTTAACATGATTCGGCAAAGCGATAAAGGCAATTTAAAAAAACTGGGAGCAAATATTAAAAGACTCCGTGAGGCGAAAAATCTAAGTCTCCGGGAACTGTCGTATGCCTGTGACATTGATAACAGCAAGATTTCGAAAATTGAAAAGGGCCAAATAAATATAACCTTTACTACAATTTTGCAATTAGCAAAGGCGTTGGAAATTTCTCCGTCAGAATTACTGAAGACTGATTACGACTAATACTCCATCTATACTTTTCACCATTAAGGTAGTCCTACCGAACCTATCTCCACTTTGTAGTTTTTGGAAGTGTTTTTGTATTCCAGTTAGTGATACAAATTCATAACTAAACGTTGACGGTATTATGTTACAATCAATATCATGGAGCCAATACATCACAGCAATGTTGTTTGCTTTAATTTGTTATTACGGGTATGTTGCATTAAAATATTTTCGATGGGAAATTCTTTCACTGATTGGAATCAAAAGAATAGAAGAAAAAGGAACACCAATTTCGGTATCGGAAATTAAAAAACAGTTTACTTCCAGCAATCATACTGATTTTTTACCAAAAGAATATCCTGTTGACGCAACGATAATTTTTCAGCCGTTTTGGGATGAAGCAAATGCTTACCTCGCCGAAATGAAGCTGGAGGCCCAAAAAGAAGAAATACTCTTTGCTGTTAAAATGATAGTAGAAAAATATCCTGGTTTACATTCGGCAGAACATAAACAGGGATTGGAAACTGCAATATCCGGCTTGATTGCCCAATATTATCCTGAACGGTTTACAGCGACAGACATTCAAAATATCTGGCATTGAAAAGTAATGCTTCATTATCTGCGGGCAGGAAAATCAAGTGCGATGGGTTAGTATAATGAAGCATTCATTTTTTTATTAAATTCTCAAAATTAATGTGTGTATGAAAAAAGTGTTTGTAAGAAGAAATGTTAATTACAGTACATTCTGTTTTTTACTTCTGCTACTTACTGTTTCAGCTATTGCACAAGATGGCAATGCTGGTATTAATGAAGCCAACACAAAAGTGAGAAGCTACTTTGCTGCCGGGGTAAACCTTATGTACGCTGTAGGCGCTATTGTCGGTTTAATCGGAGCCGTAAAGGTTTATCAAAAGTGGAACAGTGGCGACCATGATACAGGTAAAGTAGCAGCGGCCTGGTTTGGAAGTTGTGTATTCCTGGTGATAGTAGCCACCGTTATCCGCTCATTCTTTGGTGTATAAAACCATTTTGTATGAAAGAAATCTTAATTGGCAAATTACTGGAGTATATCAGGGATAACAATCCTGATATACTCTTTGCATTGGAAGCAGAAGACAGACTCCGTGTTTGGCTGTATAACAAGGTAAGTACCGCCGGGCCACTAATAAAACAGTTAAAGAATAACAGTCAGCCAGAATATATAATTGCAGAAACCTGCCTTCGGGAAATAACAAAGGAACTGCGGCCATCGAGATATAATTACATCCTGCATATCCTTGAAGAAGAATTTGAAAATAACTACAAAAAACTCTTGCAATCGGGTTTACTTCAGCATGAGGTTATTAATATGATTAACTACTGCAACTCTACTTTTGATGACCTGGTATTTGCTGAAGAAACTGAGGACAATCAGTTTATCCACTATGCCATAACCGGCGCAGTAAGTGAATATCTGGAAAGTAACCGAGTGAATGAATCTGTGAGCAATGAGTTACAACAGTCAGCAGAAACTTAAAAACAATATCGAAGCTATTCGGATTGCTTTAGACTGGTCGGCAGAAAACAAATTGACTGCTGACCGGCTTTCTGCATTAAAGAAGTATTCAGGTTTTGGTGGCTTAAAAGCAGTTCTGTTTCCAAAAGCTACTAAGGAAGAATGGAAGAAGCAAAATGCATCGAAAGAAGATTTAAAACTTTATCCGCAGATAATGGAGCTGCATCAGTTATTGCAGCAAAAACTTGCGGATAAAGAGTATAAGAATGCAATTGATTTAATACGAAACAGCATTCTTACTGCCTTTTATACTCCCGAAATAATTCCACAATCCCTATTTGCTGTTCTTAAGGAACGGGGCATTGAGCCTGCTGCTATGTATGAACCAAGCAGTGGTGCTGGTGTGTTTGCAACCGAAGCTGTTGCAGCATTTCCATCATTGCAACAAATCAATGCTGTTGAGAAAGACTTTCTTACCGGTAAAGTATTAAGAGCACTAAGCAGTTCGTTACCTCTTCCTGTTTCGGTTCAAATAAAAGGCTTTGAAGATACCCCGGCTTCTGAAAATGGAAAATATGATTTAGTCGTCAGCAATATTCCCTTCGGCAATTTTAAGGTGTATGATGAAAGCATACAAGAAAAAGGACTAACAGATAAGATTCACAATTACTTTTTTGCAAAAGGGCTTGATAAATTAAAGGACGGTGGCTTGTTGGCTTATATTACTACCGATGCCTTTCTCAATAACCCGTCTAACCAAGTTGCCAGGGAATATCTTTTTAATAGTGCTGATTTCATTAGTTTGAATGTACTGCCCGACAACCTGATGAAAGATACTGGCAATACAGAAGCACCAAGCCATTTGCTGATTGTTCAAAAAAATCAAGCCAAACAATCTCTTTCAAAAGAAGAAAAGCAGTTGGTTAAAACTGTTGAACAACAAAATGAATTTGGCGACTATCAGCATAATCAATACATCGTTCTTCATCCTGAAATTATTTTAGGCAACCAGATAAAACCCGGCAAAGACCAATACGGGAAAGCACATGAAGTTATCTGGCAGACTGGTGACATAAAACTTATTGCACCGAAACTGGCTGAAACAGTTGCAAAAGGAATTGATGCAAGATTTAATAAAGAGGCCTTCAGGCAACAGATAAAACAAGTTCCAAAGCAAACAGGTACACAACTTACCTATACGGATATGCCGGAAAATAAGCCAGACAACAGTTCTGTGCAATTAGGATTATTTGATGCCGGTGCCTCTAATAACTTAAACAGGGCTTCAGCTTATATCAATCCGCTGGATGCTGCTGTAATTGATAAAAAGACAGCAAGGATTTTAAACATCATCCGCTCTAAGGACAAACCGCAGCATGAATTGGTTGTTTTAATGACGGCAAAGTCAACTGCCTTCAAGCAATATGTATATAAACTTTACTCCAATGCAGAAGAAATAAAGTTCTCCACTAACTGGATGAATGCTTCGTTGCTTCAGCATGAATTGGCTGGCTTAACCAATTCACTAAAAAAATATGACCAGCAATTTTACAATGATGGTGACGCAGTGTTTCATGTTTCGATAGGCGATGATGATAAACTGGAAACTTTAAGAGACATAAATCCATTTTATAAAGAAGGAACGCTGATTGTACATAACAACAGGGTTGGCTTTGTTTCTTATCTGGCATCCGATGATAAGAAGCCGGTTTTTATGCCCAGCCTGCAGGATAAAAAAGACCTCGGCTTTTATCAGCAATACACCAACATCAGGGATATGTATTTATCTCTTATGGAAAAAGAAAACTCGGGTATTGCAGCAGATGAAAATTTGAGAAAAGATTTAAACGAGGGGTATGAAGCATTGATAAAAGGGTATGGACTTTTAAACTCAGCCGCTAACCGGCAAAGGATTCTTAAAGATGAAGCATTTGGACTTACCATGCTTTCCTCAATTGAACGAAAGGAAGGGGAACAGTTTATTAAGTCTGATATTCTTACTCAGTCTTTATTACCGAAACAGGAAGTTTATGTAACCGATAATCCTTTGGAAGCCCTGGCAAAAAGCCTGAATGATAAGGGCAAGGTGGATATAGAGTTTATTGCTGCGGCAACAGACGGTACAGAACCTGAAACCATCGCCGCTTTGGGCAACCATATTTACATAAATCCGGCTAACAATGAATGGGAAACAGCCGACCAGTTTCTAAGCGGTAATGTGGTGAGTAAGCTACGGGTAGTGTCAGAAGCAGCTGAGAAGAATCCAGATAATCTGCAATTGTTTAAAAGCTTTTCTGCTTTACAAAAAGTACAGCCTGAAAAAATACCTTTTGAATTGCTTGATTTTAATTTGGGTGAAAGGTGGATACCAATTGACTATTACAGCCGCTTTGCCTCACATTTGTTTGAACTGAATACAGAAGTAAAATATTTTTCCTCTTTAGATACTTTCAAAGTAAATGCAAAGCTCACCAATGCCAAAATCAACCAGGAATATGCTGTTACTACAAAATCCGGCCGCCCAACTTATGGCGATGCCTTATTGGAATATGCTTTAGAAAATACTACGCCGTTCTATTCTTATGAAATTGAGGTAGCTGGCAAAAGCACCCGTGTGCCGGATAGTGAGGCTATTCAATTAGCACATCAAAAAATAGAATCTATACGCAACGGCTTTATTGATTGGTTAAAAGAGTTACCGGCGAATGACAAAAAGGAATTAGAGACCCTATATAACGATACGTTCAATTGCTATGTGTTGAGAGAATATGATGGAACTCATTTGCAGTTTCCCGGATTGGATAAAAAAAGATTGAACATTGATGATTTGTACAGCTCACAAAAAAACTCTGTTTGGCGCATTGTACAAAACAGGGGTGCATTGATAGACCATGAAGTTGGTTTGGGAAAGACATTGACGATGGTAGTTGCTTCACATGAAATGAAACGGCTGAAGATTGTAAACAAGCCAATGATACTTGCACTCAAAGCGAATGTGCGCCAGATTGCAGAAACTTACAGAAAAGCATACCCCAATGCAAGAGTATTGGCTCCTGACGAAAATGATTTTACTCCGGCCAAACGACTTCGATTATTTAATGAAATCAAAAACAATAATTGGGATTGCATTATTCTTACGCATGACCAGTTTGGAAAAATTCCCCAAAGCCCGGAAATACAAAAGCAAATATTTGAAGCAGAACTTAGTAATGTAGAAAGGGATTTGCATACAATAAAAGAAACGGGTGGTGAGATTAGCAGACGAATGCTGAAAGGTCTGGAAATCCGCAAAACAAATCTTGGGGTTAAACTTCAGGAATTACGAAAAGGTATTGAAGAAAAGAAAGATGCAGGTGTCACCTTTCTGGAATTGGGTATTGACCATTTATTTGTAGATGAAGCACACAAGTATAAAAATCTTACCTACACCACAAGGCATGACCGGGTAGCCGGGTTGGGCAATAAAGAAGGAAGCCAGAAAGCATTAAATATGCTGTTTGCTGTTCGGGAATTGCAAACAAGATTTAACAGTGACTTGTGTGTTACTTTTTTATCAGGCACACCAATTAGTAACAGCCTTACAGAAATGTACCTGCTCTTTAAGTAT
>WBZP01003325.1_pt1 | contig 17540 bp, 21 predicted proteins | sample 5204301 | NCBI WGS metagenome assembly WBZP01 (sample SAMN12412401, study PRJNA552823) | activated sludge metagenome | isolation source: activated sludge from nitrification reactor of wastewater treatment plant... | place: USA: Pennsylvania | collected 2017 | reverse complement strand
GCGGCGGATGAAGCGGCCCTGGGCGTCGAATTTCTCGCTCTGCGTCACCGGGTTGAAGATGCGGAAGTAGGGCTGTGCGTCGCAGCCCGAGGATGCCGCCCACTGCCAGCCGCCGTTGTTGGCTGCAAGGTCGAAGTCGTTGAGGTGCAGCGCAAAGTAGGCCTCGCCGCGGCGCCAGTCCAGCCCCAGGTCCTTGCACAGGAAGCTGGCCGTCACCATGCGCAGGCGGTTGTGCATGTAGCCGGTCTGGTTGAGCTGGTGCATCGCGGCGTCGACCAGCGGGTAGCCGGTGCGGCCTTCGCACCAGGCCTGGAACAGCGCGTCGGCGTGTTTGCCGTGCTCCCAGCGGATGCGGTCGTAGTCCGGCTTGAAGGACTGCGTGGCCACGTGCGGGTGGTGGTGCAGGATCTGATGGTAGAAGTCGCGCCAGATAAGCTCCGACAACCAGACCTCGGCGCCGCGCGAGCCGCCGACACTGCGCGCATGGGCTTCGCGCGCCAGGCGGCGTACCGACACCGTGCCGAAGCGCAGGTGGGTGCTCAGGTAACTGGGGCCCTTGACAGCAGGGAAGTCCCGCGTTTCGTGATAGTGGGCTATGCGCGTCAGGAAGTCGCCCAGCAGCTCCTGCCCACCCGCTGGCCCGGTTGGCAGGCGCAGCTGGTGCAGGTTGCTGTGCGCAAAGCCGATGTCGGCCAGCATGGGTACGCCGCCCAGCCCGGCGGGCAGGGGAGCCAGTGCCGAGGCGTGCCGGGCCACCGGCCAGGCTGACAGGTAGAAGCGGTCGCATTTGCGCAGCCAGGCGTTTTTGTAGGGCGTGAAGACGCTGAAGGCACCACCGCCTTGGGTCAGCAGCTCGTTGCGCTCGAAGACCAGGTGGTCCTTGCCCAGGTGCAGGGCGATGCCGGCATCGGCCAGCGCGCCGCGCACCCGAGCATCGCGGGCCAGCGCCGCGGGATCGTCGTCATGGTTCGCGTAGACCGCCTGCACCCCCAGCTGGGTGGCCAGCGACACGATCTGTTCGCCGGCTAGCCCGTGGCGCACGATCAGGCCCACGCCTTCCACGCCGTGCGAGGCAGCCAGTGCCCGCAGCTCGGCATCCACGCCGAGCAGGCTGTCGCGGATGAACTCCACACGCCGGTCGGTGCGGGGCAGCGGTTCCAGAATCGTGCTGTCGAAGACGAAGGCGCACCACACCTGCCGCGCAGCCCGCAGCGCGTGATGCAGGGCCGCGTGGTCGTCGGCGCGCAGGTCACGGCGCAGCCAGACCAGGGCCTGGGCCAGAGGTTTGTCCACGACCCGTAGTGTGGGGCCGGAATAGAATCCAGGCCATGGCATCGGCCGCCCGCATCGACCTCACCAACCAGTTCCTGATCGCCATGCCTGGCATGGCCGACGAGACCTTTGCCGGCACCGTGGTCTACATGTGCGAACACAACGACAAGGGCGCACTGGGCCTGGTCATCAACAAGCCCATCGACATCAAGCTGCGCAACCTGTTCGAAAAGGTCGATCTGAACCTGCGCCAGGCCGATCTGGCCGAGCAACCGGTGTTCTTCGGTGGTCCGGTGCAGACCGAACGCGGTTTTGTGCTGCACGACAAGCTGGGCGAAGACCAGCCCGGCTACAACTCGACGCTGTCCATCCCGGGCGGCCTGGCGATGACCACCAGCAAGGACGTGCTGGAGGCGATGGCCGAAGGCTCCGGCCCCAAGCGGGTGCTGATCACGCTGGGTTTCAGCGGCTGGCAGGCCGGCCAGCTGGAGGACGAGTTGTCGCGCAACGGCTGGCTCACTGTGGATGCCGATCCGGCGGTGATCTTCGACACGCCGATCCAGTCGCGCTACCACCGGGCGCTGTCGCTGCTGGGCTTCGACCCGCGCATGCTGTCGCAAGATGCCGGCCACGCCTAAGGGCCCCGAGGCCGGCCTAAGCCGGCCGCCCCCCGTGGGGGTCAGGCAAAGTGGCAAAGCCACATTTGCTTGAGGGTCGAGTCTGAGATGCAGATTGCGCCCGCCTTGCCGACGGCAACCCAGGCGCCCCAGACCTTGTTGGCATTTGACTTCGGCACCCGGCGCGTGGGAGTGGCCATCGGCAACACCCTGCTGCGCCAGGCCCAGGCACTGAAGACCGTGTCAGCCGAGGGGGACGCGCGCTTTGCCGCCATCGCCCGCCTGGTCGCCGAATGGCAGCCCGCGGCCCTGGTCGTCGGGGTGCCGTTCCACCCTGATGGGGCGGCCCACGACAACACGCGCCGTGCGCGGCGCTTTGCCCGCCAGTTGCAGGGGCGATTTTCCCTCCCGGTGCACGAAGTGGACGAACGCTGGACGACCACCGAAGCACTGAGCCTGGGCGCGGCCGATGCCGATGCCGCAGCTGCCGCCCTGATCTTGAACCAGTATTTCCAACAAGGGTCCCTTTCCCATGATGCTTCAGCTTGACGCGCAGGCGCTTTACGCGGAGCTGCGCAGCGGCGTGCGTGGCCTTCTGCACCCCGATTCCGCCCTGGTGGGTGTCTGGTCCGGCGGGGCCTGGCTGGCCGAGCGGCTGCAGGCGGACCTGGGCCTGAGCGGCACGCACGGCGTGATCAGCAGCACGCTGCACCGCGACGACTTCGCGGCGCGTGGGCTGGCCAGCGGCACCGACGCGACCCAGCTGCCCTTTGGCATCGACGGCCGCCACATCCTATTGATCGACGACGTGCTGTACACCGGCCGCACCATTCGTGCCGTGCTCAACGAGCTGTTCGACTTCGGCCGTCCGGCCAGCGTGACGCTGGCCGTGCTGGTGGACCGCGGTGGGCGCCAGCTGCCCATCGAGGCGGCGTTTTCGGCCGCCAAGCTGGTGCTGCCGGCCAGCCAACGCCTGTCGCTGGCCCGGGCCGACGATGGCCACTTCAGCTTCAGCCTGAGGGAGGCCGCGTAATGCTGTCCCGGCGCAATCCCCAACTCAACGCCCATGGCGAACTGATCCACCTGTTGAGCATCGAGGGCCTGCCCAGGGCCGTGCTGACGCAGATCCTGGACACCGCGGGCACCTTCCTCAGCGTCAACGACCGCGACGTGAAGAAGGTGCCACTCCTGCGTGGCAAGAGCGTGTTCAACCTGTTCTTCGAGAACAGCACGCGCACGCGCACGACCTTCGAGATCGCAGCCAAGCGCTTGTCGGCCGACGTGATCAATCTGGACATCGCGCGCAGTTCCACCGCCAAGGGCGAGACGCTGCTGGACACCATCGCCAACCTGAGCGCAATGCATGCCGACATGTTCGTCGTGCGCCACGGCGAAAGCGGCGCGCCCTACCTGATCGCGCGGCACTGTGCACCGCACGTGCACGTGGTCAACGCCGGCGACGGCCGCCATGCCCACCCCACGCAGGGGCTGCTGGACATGTACACCATCCGCCACTACAAAAAGGACTTCAGCCAGCTCACGGTGGCCGTCGTCGGCGACATCGTGCATTCGCGCGTCGCACGTTCGGACATCCACGCGCTGACCACGCTGGGCGTGCCCGAGATCCGCGCCGTCGGCCCCAAGACCCTGGTGCCCGGCGACCTGGCCGGCATGGGTGTGCGGGTGTGCCACGACATGGCTGAGGGTATCCGCGGCGCCGACGTGATCATCATGCTGCGCCTGCAGAACGAACGCATGAGCGGCGGCATGCTGCCCAGCGCCGACGAGTTCTTCAAGAGTTTCGGCCTCACGCCGCAGAAACTGGCGCTGGCCCATCCGGACGCCATCGTGATGCACCCCGGGCCCATCAACCGGGGTGTCGAGATCGATTCGGTGGTGGCCGACGGCGCGCAGAGCGTGATCCTGCCCCAGGTCACGTTCGGCATCGCCGTGCGCATGGCCGTGATGAGCACCATCGCCGGGAACCAAGCATGAAAATCCTCATTCGCAACGGACGGCTGATCGATCCGGCTTCGGGCCTGGACAAGGTGGGCGATCTGGCCATCGCCTCGGGCCGCATCGTCAGCCTGGGTACCGCTACCGAGTTCGCCGCCGACCGCATCATCGATGCCAGCGGCCTGGTCGTCGCCCCAGGCCTGGTGGACCTGGCTGCGCGGTTGCGCGAACCGGGGCACGAGCATGAAGGCATGCTTGAAAGTGAGCTGGCCGCCGCTGCCGCCGGGGGCGTGACCAGCCTGGTGTGCCCGCCCGACACCGACCCGGTGCTCGACGAGCCGGGGCTGGTGGAGATGCTCAAGTTTCGCGCCCGCAAGCTCAGCCGTTGCCGCCTGTTCCCGCTGGGGGCGCTGACGCGCAGTCTGAAGGGCCAGACGTTGACCGAGATGGCCGAGCTCACCGAGTCGGGCTGTGTCGGTTTCAGCCAGGCGGACGTCCCGGTCACAGATACCCTGGTGCTGATGCGGGCCCTGCAGTACGCGGCCACCTTCGGCTACACCGTCTGGCTGCGCCCGCAGGACGCCTGGCTGGGCAAGGGCGTGGCGGCGCAAGGCGCGGTGGCAACGCGGCTGGGCCTGTCGGGCGTGCCGGTGCTGGCCGAAACGATCGCACTGCACACCGTCTTCGAACTGGTGCGGGCCACCAAGGCCCGCGTGCACCTGTGCCGGCTGAGCAGTGCCGCCGGCGTCGCCGCCTTGCGCCGCGCCAAGGACGAAGGCCTGCCGGTGACGGCCGACGTGAGCGTCAATTCGCTGCATCTGACCGACGTCGACGTGGGCTACTTCAACGCCGACATGCGCCTCACGCCGCCGCTGCGCCAGACCGCCGACCGGGACGCGCTGCGCAGCGCGCTGGCCGACGGCACGATCGATGCACTGGTGTCCGACCACAACCCGGTGGCCGAAGACATGAAGAACCTACCCTTCGGCGAAGCCGAGCCTGGCGCCACCGGGCTGGAGCTGCTGCTGAGCCTGGCCTTGCGCTGGGGCCGCGACAGTGCCTTGGGCCTGCCGCAGACGCTGTCGCGCGTCACACGCGACCCGGTGCGCGTGCTGGGCGATGCCCTCGGCTCGCTGGCTACCAGTGCCGGGCGCCTGGTCGAGGGCGGGGTGGCCGATGTCTGCCTCTTCGACCCGCAGCCCGAATGGGCTGTCACGCCGCAGGTCCTGGTCAGCCAGGGCAAGCACACGCCCTTCGGATTCGCATCCACCGGCATGATGCTGCCAGGGCGGGTGCGTTTCACCTTGGTGGCGGGCACCGTCGCCTATGAGGCGGTTCAGGGCGAATGAGGCCCTTGCTGGCCTGTTGGCGGCTGTTGCGGGTCTTGCTGCATGCGGTGCACGGGCTGCTGCTGGTGCGGCTGGTCTTTCCATGGCTGAAGCCGGCGCAGCGCGCGCCGTACATCGGCTGGTGGTCGTCCAAGCTGCTGCGCGTGCTGGGCATGCGGCTGCAGGCGAAGGGTCGCTTCAGACCCGGCGCCACACTGGTGGTGGCCAATCACGTCTCCTGGCTGGACATCATGGCCGTGCATGCGCTGTGCCCGCGGGCCCGCTTCGTGTCCAAGGCCGACGTGCAGCGCTGGCCGGTCGTCAACCGGCTCGTCTCCGCGGCCGGCACGATCTACATCGAACGCGAGCGGCGCCGCGACGCGCTGCGCGTGGTGCACCAGATGGCGCAGGCGCTCAAGGACGGCGACACCGTGGCCGTGTTCCCCGAGGGCACGACCGGCGACGGGCAGTCCCTGCTGCCCTTTCATGCCAACCTGCTGCAGGCGGCCATCGCCACCGACACGCCGGTCCAGCCCGTGGCCTTGCGCTATGCCGATGCCGAACACGCCGTCAGCCCGGTGGCGATGTGGGTCGGCGACACGACGCTACTGCAGAGCCTGTGGCGGCTGGCCCTCGGCAAGGGTCTGCGCGTAGGGGTCACGGTGTTGCCGCCGATGGGCACGGCCCATGCCGACCGGCGTGCGCTGGCCGAACGCCTGCGGCTTGAGATCGGCCAGGCCCTGCATGTAGAGTCCGAGCCATGAAGCGCCAGCGTTCGTTGCCAGCGCCGGGCCGCCGATCTTGAGCCTGGTCCTGCACTTCGCTGACGAAGCTGCGCTGGCCCGGGCGCTGGCCCACGAACTGGAGTGGGCTTGCGGCGAGATCGGCTGTCATGTGTTCCCCGACGGTGAGTTGCGGCTCACCCTGCCCAAGCCCCTGCCGTCGCGCGTGGTGCTGCTGCGTGGCTTGCAGCAGCCGAACGCGAAACTGGCGGCCCTGCTGATCGCGGTGCCGGCGGCGCGTGAGTTCGGGGCCCGCCATCTGAGCCTGGTCGCGCCCTACCTGGCCTACATGCGGCAGGACATGGAATTCCGGGCCGGTGAGGCGATCAGCCAACGCCACCTGGGCCAGGCGCTGGCGGGCTGGTTCGACGCCCTGATCACGGTGGATCCACACCTGCACCGGGTTTCGTCCCTGGACGAAGTCGTGTCCGGGCGTCGCGGTGTGGCGGTCTCGGCCGCGCCCCTGCTGGGACGCTTCGTCGCCGATCGGGTTCCGGGTGCGCTGCTGCTGGCGCCAGACGAGGAAGCCGGCCAGTGGGTGCGCGCCGCAGCCGCCAGCGGCGGCCTGGAGCATGCGGTATGCCACAAGCAGCGCCACGGCGACCATGAAGTGCAGGTCGCGCTGCCCGCGGCAGGGCTGCGCGGCCGCGCCGTGGTGCTGCTGGACGATCTGGCCAGCACCGGCCGCACGCTGGCGGTAGCGGCCAAGGCTGCACTTGCCGTTGGCGCAGCCAGCGTGGATGTGGCGGTGACGCACGGCCTGTTCATCGGTGATGCGCTGCAGACCATACGGGCCGCCGGCGTGCGCGAGGTGTGGAGCAGCGACTGCGTGCCGCACACCAGCAATGCCGTCAGCGTGGTGCCGCTGCTGGCGGCTGCGGTTCGGCAGGTGGTACAGCTGCCGTTCGGCTGACCCGCCTAGGCCTTTGCGCGCCCCTGGTTGGCCACCGCCGCGGCCGCCTTGGCGGCGGCTTCGGCGTCACCCAGGTAGTAGCTCTTGATCGGGCGCAACCGGGCGTCCAGCTCGTAGACCAGCGGGATGCCGTTGGGGATGTTCACGCCCACGATGTCGGCATCGGCGATATCGTCCAGATACTTGACCAGCGCGCGGATGCTGTTGCCATGCGCGGCAATCACCAGCCGCTCGCCGGCCAGGATGGCCGGGGCGATACGTTCGTTCCAGCAGGGCAACACACGCGCCACGGTGTCCTTCAGGCATTCGGTCAGCGGGATCTGCTCCGGTGCCAGCTTGGCATAACGCAGGTCGGCGCGCTGGCCCCGCGGGTCCTGGGGATCCAGTTGCGGAGGCGGCGTGTCGTAGCTGCGGCGCCAGATCAGGACCTGCTCGTCGCCATACTGCTTGGCCATGTCGGCCTTGTTGAGGCCCTGCAGCGCGCCATAGTGGCGTTCGTTGAGGCGCCAGTCGTGCGCCACCGGCAGCCAGGTGCGGTCCATCTCGTCCAGCGCGTGCCACAGGGTCCACACGGCACGCTTGAGCACCGAGGTGTAAGCGACGTCGAACTCGTAGCCCGCCTCGCGCAGCAAGCGCCCGGCCTGGCGCGCCTGGGCCACGCCGGTGTCGGTCAGAGGCACATCGGTCCAGCCGGTGAAGCGGTTTTCCAGGTTCCAGGTGGATTCGCCGTGGCGGATGAGAACGATTTTGTACATGGTGTGCAATCCTATAATTCGCGGCTTTGCATGACTGCGATGGCAAGCTTTGAACTTCATTGTTGAAAACTGGATCCTGATTCTCCTCGCATTTGTCTCGGGCGGCATGCTGGTCTGGCCACTGGTGCAGCGCGGCAGCGGCGGCAGCTCTGCGGTCAGCCCCAGCGAGGCCGTGCGGCTGATCAACCGCGAGAAGGCCGTGATGATCGATGTCAGCGAACCGGGCGAGTACGCCGCCGGCCATGCCATCGGTGCGCGCAACGTGCCGCTGGGCCAGCTCGAAGGGGCCAAGGCCCTGCCCAGCAACAAGGCGCTGCCGCTGGTGCTGATCTGCGCCAGCGGCGCCCGCTCGGTGCGTGGCGCCGCCCAGCTGCGCAAGGCCGGCTACGAAAAGGCCTTCACGGTGGCCGGTGGCAACGGCGCCTGGCGCGACGCGCAGCTGCCGATCGAGAAGTCGGCCTGACGGGGACAGGGACGCTGGCATGGCTTTGCGGGCTGCCGGACAATCCTGCACCAGGCTTCCAGGATGAGGTTTTGCAGATGACCCCGGTCAAGATGTACACCACCCAGGTGTGCCCGTACTGCCAGCGCGCCAAGGCCTTGCTCAGGCAGCGGGGCGTGGTGGCGATCGAAGAAGTCCGCATCGACCTGGATCCGGCCCAGCTGGCACAGATGGTGGCGCTCACCGGCCGCCGCACCGTGCCCCAGATCTTCATCGGCCAGACTCATGTGGGCGGCTGCGACGACCTCATCGCGCTGGACCAGCGCGGGGCGTTGTTGCCCCTGCTCGGGGCCTGAGCGCCGGCGCGGCGGGCGCTTTTGGTGCGCCGCCGTGCACGCTGGGCACAGCCGGGCGGCAACTCCAGGGTCGTGGTGGCGGGTCATAATGGACGGTTGCGGCCCGGTGCCATGGCGGCGGCGGGCTTTGTCACTTTCTGCGGACACCCAACATGGCCGACGACACCCCGGTATTCCAGATCCAGCGCATGTACCTGAAGGACTTGTCGCTGGAGCAGCCCAATTCGCCGCAGATCCTGCTGGAGCAGGCGCAACCGCAGGTCGACATCAACCTGGCGATGGCCGCCGCGCCAGTGGCCGAAGCGATCTTCGAAGTCACGGTCACCGCCACCGTCACCGCCAAGATCAAGGACAAGGTGTTGTTCCTCGTCGAAGCCAAGCAGGCCGGCATCTTCGAGATCCGCAACGTGCCGCAGGAGCAGATGCAAGGCATCATCAGCATCGTCTGCCCGCAGATGATCTACCCCTACCTGCGTGCCATCGTCTCCGACGTCTGCACACGCGCCGGCTTTCCGCCCATCCTGCTCACGGAAGTCAACTTCCAGGCCATGTTCGAAGCCCAGCAGGCCCAGGCTGCCGCTGCGCAGGGCAACGGAGGCTCGCGCATCATCACGAGCCCGAACTGAAGACACACCAGGCCCAGGGGCCGGTGCGCGAGTGGCCGGGATGAGAATCGCCGTCCTCGGGGGCGGCGCCTGGGGCACGGCCTTGGCGGCTTTGGCATCGGCGCGGCACGCCACGGTGCTGTGGGTGCGTGACGCGGACCAGGCTGCGGCACTGGAACGCAGCCGCTGCAATGCCCGCTACCTGCCGGAGCTGCGGCTACCAGACGGACTGCGCACCACGGCCAACCTGGCCGAGGCACTGGCCCATGGGCGGGATGGCCTGCTGGTCATCGCGACGCCGATGGCGGGCCTGCGCCGCATGCTCCAGTGCCTGCCGGACGATGCCGCCGCCGTCTGGCTGTGCAAGGGTTTCGAGGAAGGCAGTGGCGCGTTGGGCCACGAGGTCTCACGGCAGCTGCGGCCCGGCCGTGCCTGCGGCGTGTTGTCCGGCCCCAGCTTCGCCCTGGAAGTCGCGCGGGGGCAGCCCACCGCCGTGGTTGCAGCCAGCGAAGACCCGTCACTCGTGGCCACCGTGGTGCAGGCATTTCACAGCGAAGCGTTGCGCGTCTACGCCAGCAGCGACATCGTGGGCGTTGAAGTCGGCGGCGCGGTCAAGAACGTGCTGGCCATCGCCACCGGCATCCTGGACGGCATGCCCGCGGGCGGCCTGAACGCCCGTGCGGCGCTGATCACGCGCGGCCTGGCCGAGATGACCCGCCTGGGCCTGGCGCTGGGCGCCCGGGCCGAGACGTTCATGGGCCTGTCGGGCCTGGGCGACCTGGTCCTCACCGCCACCGGCGAGCTTTCGCGCAACCGCCGCGTGGGCCTCATGCTGGCCGCCGGCCAGCCCTTGGCCAAGGCGCTGGCCAAGCTGGGCCATGTCGCAGAGGGCGTGCCGGCGGCGGCCATGGTGTTAGCCAGGGCCCAGGCGCTTGGCGTGGAGATGCCCATCACCGAGGCGGTGGTGCAGGTGCTGCAGGCCCGGGTGGCTCCTGACCAGGCCCTGTCGCGCCTGATGGCCCGCGAGGCGCGTACCGAAGCGCTGAGGGGTTGAAACGCCAGGCACCCAGCCAGCTCAGGTGCCACCTTCGTAGCCGCACTGGCGCCAGGCCTCGAACACCACCACCGCGACGGCATTGCTGAGGTTCAGGCTGCGCTGGCCGCTGCGCATCGGCAAGCGCACGCGCCGGCCGTGCGCAAAGCCGATCAGCACCTCGGCCGGCAGGCCGGCAGTCTCGCTGCCGAACACGAACCAGTCGCCGGCTTGCCAGCACAGGGCGCCCAGTGTCTGCGCCGCGCGTGTGCTGAATGCAAAGCAGCGGGTCGGATCGGGCTGCTCGCAGGCCTGCAATGCGGCCCAGCTGAGGTGACGGCGCACCCTGGCGGTCTCGTGGTAGTCCAGCCCAGCCCGGCGCAGCAGCTTGTCCTCCATCGCAAAACCTAGCGGCTCCACCAGATGCAGCGTGCAGCCGGTGTTGGCAGCCAGGCGGATCACGTTTCCGGTGTTCGGAGGGATCTCCGGCGCCACGAGCACGATATGAAACATGCTCAGTCCGGCGCAGCCTCGGGCGTGCGGGCCAGTACCCAGATCAGCACCTCGGAGGTGCCGGCGCGCAGCAGGGCGGTCGCTGCCTCTCTTGCTGTCGCGCCGGTGGTCATCACGTCGTCGACCAGGGCCACCCGGCGGCGGGACAGGCCAGGACGATGGCGTGGTTCGACCATGAATGCGGTACGCAGGTTGAGCTGGCGTGCGGCGCGCCCCAGCTCGGACTGGGGCGCCGCGTCCAGTGGCCTTTGCAGCCAATCGGGGTTGGCCGGCAACTGCAGCTGGTAGGCAACGCGCCGGGCAAGTTCCCAGGCCTGGTTGTAGCCGCGCCTGGCCAGCCGCTCAGGCGCTAGGGGCATCGGCAGCACCAGATCCGGCGGCGCCATGCCGGCCTGCTGCACGGCTGCGGCCATACGCTCGGCCAGTGCCGTGGCCAGCTCGGGCCGCGAGTGGAACTTGAACTGGGCTACCAGATGGTCCCACGGAAAGCCGTAGTCCACCGCGCAGACGGTGTGTGCGAATGGCGGTGGGTCATGCATGCATGCGCCGCAGACCGCCGTTGCCAGGCCCAGGCGCAGACCGCAGCGGCCGCAGCGCGGCACCGGTGCGGCGAAACGCGCCACGCAGTCCGGGCACAATCCGCGGGCACACCACTGGCGGCAGATCTCGCACTGGCTGGGCCAGGCCGTTGCGGCTGGCCCGGCGCTGAAGGTGGCCGGTAGTGACATCGGGCCAATATACTGCCCGGCCCATGCCCACCACCCCCGCAGCGCCGATCAACCGAAGGCCGCTGGATGCGGTGGCACTGGCCCGCGTGCTGCGGCGCTTGCACGCCGCGTCCGGGCCGCCCTGGCTGCATGCCGAGGTCGGGCGCCGGATGGCGGCACGCCTGACACTGGTCAAGGTGCAGCCTGCCTTGGTGCTCGACTGGGGCGCCTTCCTGGGTGCCAGCCGCGAAGTGCTGGCCGCGGCCTATCCCAAGGCGCGACGGCTGGAGGTCGAGCCGGATGCTGCCAGTCGCCTGCAGCCTTTGGCGCACCGGCCCTGGTGGTTGCCGAGCCGCTGGTCATCGCCGGTCAGACCACCATGGGTGCCCGCTGAGCTGCCGGCCGAAACCGCCCAGCTGCTGTGGGCCAACATGCAACTGCACGGCAGTGCCGAGCCTCAGGCGGTACTCGCGGCCTGGTACCGTGTGCTGGCGGTGGGGGGCTTCCTGATGTTCTCCACGCTTGGCCCGGGCAGCCTGGCGAGCCTGTGCCGGCTCTATGCACAAGCCGGATGGCCGCCGCCGATGGCACCCTTGGTCGATATGCATGATCTGGGTGACATGCTGGTGCAGGCTGGGTTCGCCGACCCGGTGATGGACCAGGAGACGCTGACCCTGACCTGGACCGAACCCACGATGCTGCTGGACGAACTGCGGAGCCTGGGCGGCAATCTCGACCCGCGCCGTTACCCTGGCCTGCGCACGCCGCGTTGGCGTGCCGAGCTGCTGCGCCGGCTGCAACAGCACGCGCGGGCGGATGGCTCACTTGCGCTCGAGTTCGAACTGGTTTATGGCCACGCGTTCAAGCTCGCCAAGGCACCGCGCGCGGCCAGCGAGATCACGATTTCTCTGCAACAGATGCGTGACCTGGCCCGGGGCAATCAGCGCCAGCCCTGATACAACAAACGCCGCCCTCAGGCTAGGCTATAGAATGCCGCCGCTTTGACCAGGGTCAAGTCGGAGGCAGATGGCGTGATGCCTACAAGGCGACAAGCGCCTTGCCTGCGGACGGGACCGGACGATCTCGCACACTTCTTGCCTGCCGCCATCAATTCCTGCCAGCCACTGCCTGCCTCCGCTGACCGCTCTCCGGCCTGACCCACCCATCCCGCATGCCAACTCGTCGCGACTTCTCCTGCCTCCCTCGCGACGACCGGCCCCTGGGCCGGCAATCTGGCAGCGGGGACGGCTTCGAACCGATGAAATCCATGAATATCAAACCCAGCTTCCGATCCCGTCTGTCGCAGTCGATGCTGTCCCTGGGGCTGCTGTTCACGACCCAGGCCTCCTGGGCCGTGAACGACCTGCCCGGCGGTCCCGCCGTGCGGCAACTGGGCCTGCAGACGCCGGTCACCAGGATCGCCGAGCAGGAGGCTGGTCTGCACAGCTTCATGCTGATCGTCTGCGTGGTGATCTTCCTGGCCGTGTTCGGCGTGATGTTCTATTCGATCATCAAGCACCGCAGATCCAAGGGCTACAAGGCGGCCAACTTCCACGAGAGTGTGACGGTCGAGATCGCCTGGACCGTGATCCCCTTCCTGATCGTCATCGTGATGGGCGCGATGGCCACGCGCACGGTGGTTGCCCAGAAGGACACCAGCAACGCCGACCTCACCATCAAGGCCACCGGCTACCAGTGGAAGTGGGGCTACGACTACCTCAAGGGTGAAGGGGAGGGCATCGCCTTCCTGTCGACGCTCGACACAACGCAGCGCCAGATGTCCGACGCCGGCAAGCCGCAAGGCGACAACTACCTGCTCAAGGTGGACAACCCCCTGGTGGTGCCGGTGGACCGCAAGATCCGCATCGTCACGACGGCCAACGACGTGATCCACTCCTGGATGGTGCCGGCCTTCGGGGTCAAGCAGGACGCGATTCCCGGTTTTGTCCGTGACACCTGGTTCCGTGCCGAGAAGACGGGCGACTTCTATGGCCAGTGCGTCGAGCTGTGCGGCAAGGAACATGCCTACATGCCGATCCACGTCAAGGTGCTGAGCCAGGCCGACTACGCCAAGTGGGTCGAAGGCAAGAAAAAGGAAATGGCGGCCGCCGCCGACGACCCGGCCAGGGTCTGGAAGCTGCAGGACCTGGTCGCCCGCGGCGAGAAGGTCTACGCCGCCAACTGCGCCGCCTGCCACCGGCCCGACGGCAAGGGCGCCGGCCCGATCAAGCCGCTGGACGGCGCGGCCATCGTGCAGGACGCGGATGCGAAGAAGCAGATCAGCGTGCTGCTCAATGGCCAGAACAACGGCGCCATGCCGGCCTGGAAGCAACTGTCGGACACCGAGCTGGCGGCCGTCATCACCTACACCAAGAACAACTGGGGCAACAAGACCGGGCTGGCCGTGCAGCCGGCCGAAGTCATGGCCGCCCGCAAGTAAGAGCCGCCGGAAAAAGGAAGCCCCATGAGCGCAGTTCTCGACCATCACGGCCACCACGCCGACGACCACTCCCACGACCATGGCCATCCACACGGCTGGCGGCGCTGGGTCTTTGCCACCAACCACAAGGACATCGGCACGCTGTACCTGCTCTTCAGCTTTGCCATGCTGATGGTCGGCGGGGTGCTGGCGCTGGGCATCCGCGCCGAGCTGTTCCAGCCAGGGCTTCAATTCGTCAACCCCGAGCTGTTCAACCAGTTCACCACCATGCATGGCCTGATCATGGTGTTCGGCGCCATCATGCCGGCCTACGTGGGCTTCGCGAACTGGATGATCCCGTTGCAGATCGGCGCCGCGGACATGGCCTTCGCGCGCATGAACAACCTCAGCTTCTGGTTGATGATCCCGGCGGCCATCATGCTGGTGGCCAGCTTCTTCATGCCCGGTGGTGCACCGGCGGCCGGCTGGACGCTGTATGCCCCGCTGACACTGCAGATGGGCCCGGCGATGGATGCCGGCATCTTCGCGATGCACATCCTGGGTGCCAGCTCCATCATGGGCTCCATCAACATCGTGGTGACGGTGCTAAACATGCGCGCCCCCGGCATGACACTGATGAAGATGCCGCTGTTCTGCTGGACCTGGCTGATCACCGCCTACCTGCTGATCGCCGTGATCCCGGTGCTGGCCGGCGCCATCACGATGACGCTGACCGACCGTCACTTCGGCACCAGTTTCTTCAACCCGGCCGGCGGCGGCGACCCCGTGATGTACCAGCACATCTTCTGGTTCTTCGGCCACCCCGAGGTCTACATCCTGATCCTGCCGGCCTTCGGCATCGTCAGCGCCATCATCCCGGCCTTCGCGCGCAAGCGGCTGTTCGGCTACACCTCGATGGTCTACGCCACCGCATCGATCGCCATCCTGTCCTTCATCGTCTGGGCGCACCACATGTACACCACCGGCATGCCGGTCACGGGCCAGCTGTTCTTCATGTACGCGACGATGCTGATCGCCGTGCCCACCGGGGTCAAGGTGTTCAACTGGATCGCCACCATGTGGCGCGGCTCGATGACCTTCGAGACGCCCATGTTGTGGGCCGTCGGCTTCATCTTCGTGTTCACGATGGGCGGCTTCACCGGGCTCATCCTGTCGATGGCGCCGATCGACCAGCAGTTGCACGACACCTACTACGTGGTGGCGCACTTCCACTACACGATGGTCGCGGGTTCGTTGTTCGGCCTCTTCGCCGGCACCTACTACTGGGGCCCCAAGTGGACCGGCGTGATGTATTCCGAGGCGCGTGGCAAGATCCACTTCTGGGGTTCACTGATCTTCTTCAACATCACCTTCTTCCCGCAGCATTTCCTGGGCCTGGCCGGCATGCCGCGCCGCTATGCGGACTACCCGCTGCAGTTCACCGACTTCAACATGTTGTCGTCGATCGGGGCTTTCGGCTTTGGCCTGATGCAGGTCTACTTCTTCTTCTTCGTCGTGGTGCCGATGATGCGCAGCAAGGGCCAGCCGGCGCCGCAAAAGCCCTGGGAAGGCGCCGAAGGCCTAGAATGGGAAGTGCCCTCCCCGGCGCCCTGGCACACCTTCGAAACCCCGCCCAAGTTGAACGCCAGCGCCACGCGCGTGGTGGGCTGAAGGAGCAGCCGCCATGGCCGCGCAGAGCCCCGAACAACGCAAGGCCAACCTGCGCCTGGCGTTGATTCTGCTGTCGTTGGCGCTGGCCTTTGGCCTGGGCTTCTTCGCCAAGATCTGGTTGTTCGGCGCCCGGTGAAGCGGTTCTGAGGGCACCATGCGCACCTTTGCGGCCAATCGTCGTCTGCTTGGCAAGCTGCTGGTGGTAGCGGCCGGCATGTTCGGCTTCGGTTACGCGCTGGTGCCGATGTACCGGGCCATCTGCAGCGCGCTGGGTGTCAACGTGTTGAGCCTGGCCGAGCAGCGCCAGGCCTCCTGGACCGGTGGCAGTGCGCGGACCAACACGCAGGTCGACATCTCGCGAACGATCACGGTCGAGTTCGATGCCAATGCGCGCGGCCCCTGGGACTTCAAACCAGCGCTGCGCTCGCTGCAGGTGCACCCCGGCGAAATGGCCACCGTGATGTACGAATTCCGCAACATCCAGAACCGGACCATGGCCGCGCAGGCCATTCCCAGCTACGCGCCGCACCAGGCCTCGCCGCACTTCAACAAGCTGGAGTGCTTCTGCTTCAACGAGTACACCCTGGCGCCCGGTGAAACCCGGCAATGGCCGGTGGTGTTCATCATCGATCCCAGGCTGCCGCGCGACGTCACCACCATCACGCTGTCCTACACCTTCTTCGAGGTGGGCGGCAAGGTGCCACCGGCGCCACCGGGCCAGCTAGAGGGCAAGGCGGCGGCGGCGGGCAAGCGAGCGGCGGCAACATGACACCCACGTCCGACCCGCGCACGAGCCTCGGCCAAACCCTGCGTGCGGTGGCCTGGTCCTTTTTCGGCGTGCGACGCCGGGCCGACCTCGAACGTGATGCCAGCCAGTTGCGGCCCTTGCACCTCGTCGTCGGCGGCCTGGGCGGCGCCGCAGTCTTTGTCCTTGTTCTGGTGCTGCTGGTCCGCTGGATCCTCAGTTCCGGCGTGGCCGGCTGAAGCCGGCCACGCCTGCCTCAAGTGAGTCGTTTTCAGGAGAACCCACCCGATGTCAGCCACGACACCCGCGGGCAACACGCCCTACTACTTTGTGCCCGCACCCTCGCGCCACCCGGTGCTGGTGGCCGTGGGCCTGTTTTTTGTCATCTTCGGCGCCGGTCAATGGGTCAATGGGGCCGACTGGGGAAAGTGGTCGCTGATGCTTGGCGTCGTGGTCTGGCTGACGGTGCTGTTCCAGTGGTTCTCCCAGGCCATCGCCGAGAGCGAAAGCGGCCAGTACTCGATGCGCGTCGACAGCTCCTTCCGCTGGAGCATGAGCTGGTTCATCTTCAGCGAGGTGATGTTCTTCGCAGCCTTTTTCGGGGCGCTGTACTGGGCCCGGGTGCATGCGGTGCCGATGCTGGGCAACCTGGATCACCAGCTGCTGTGGCCCGACTTCAAGGCGCTGTGGCCCAGCGCCGGCCCCGGCATCACCGCCTCGCCGGCCGGCACGGTGGAGCCCTTCACCCTGATCGGACCCTGGCCGCTGCCGACCATCAACACGGCGCTGCTGCTGAGCTCGGGCATCACGTTGACCATCGCCCACCACGCGCTGATCGCCAACCAGCGCGGCAAGACCATCTTCTGGATGTGGGTCACCGTGCTGCTGGGCGCCACGTTCCTTTGCGTGCAGGGCTACGAGTACATGCATGCCTACAGTGACCTGAACCTCAAGCTCAGCTCGGGGATCTTCGGCTCCACCTTCTTCATGCTGACGGGCTTCCACGGCTTCCACGTCTTCGTGGGCATGCTGATGCTGCTGTTCATCACGCTGCGCCTCATGAAGGGGCACTTCACGCCCGAGCGCCACTTCGGCTTCGAGGGAGCGGCCTGGTACTGGCACTTCGTGGACGTGGTCTGGTTCGGCCTCTACATCCTGGTGTACTGGCTCTGAGGCCCCACCACGCACCAACCCGCAGGACGCCGCTCGCCGCGGCGTCTTGCGTTTGTGCAACGCCCGGCTTGAGCCTTCAGCGACCGCTCGGGATGCCACTGGGCTGCACCCAGCCCATGGCCCAGGCCAGCAGCACCAGCAGGAACAGCGCCACCGAAAGGCCAACCCGGACGGCCAGCGCACGCGCCATGTTCTTGCTGCGCTGGTCGCCTTCCTGCCCCTTGCGCAGCATGAAGATGCCGGCGCTGGCCAG
>WBZP01003324.1_pt1 | contig 17541 bp, 18 predicted proteins | sample 5204301 | NCBI WGS metagenome assembly WBZP01 (sample SAMN12412401, study PRJNA552823) | activated sludge metagenome | isolation source: activated sludge from nitrification reactor of wastewater treatment plant... | place: USA: Pennsylvania | collected 2017 | reverse complement strand
TCCGTGGCCGCACCGGCCCCCCATAGACGATTTGGAAAGCGCGATCATGCCGTTGGGGGTGCCGAACCAACCGGATTCTTGCTACCTTCAGGGGAACATTCACCCGTTTCGGAGATGACATGACAGACACCGCCCAGCCCGCAGCGACCTCGTATCCGGCGAACGACCCGGCAACTCGGCGTACCGTTCCCGCGACGTCCACACCGCTGGATCCGCAGCGTATCGAGGCGCTCATGGCCAAGGAGTGGGAGCGGTTCACAGCCTCCACCCCCGGCTCTGCCGCCCACCACGCGCGCGCGTCCGAGCCCCTGCCGCTGGGCGTGGCGTCGTCCTTCCAACACTGGGACCCGCACCCGTTGGCCTTCAAGGCCGCCAAGGGTGCCTGGCTGACCGACGTCGATGACCGCCAGGTCCTCGACCTCTCCATGGGGTTCGGCGCCATGCTCGTCGGCCACCTGAACCCACTGGTGGTCGAGTACGTGTCCAAGGCACTGGAGACCGGGACCCTCTTCGTCACGCCCTCGCCGACGACCACTGACATCGCCGAGCGCTACCAGAAGCGCTTCCACCTCGAGCAGGTGCGATTCGCGAACTCCGGCACCGAAGCCGACATGTACGCGGTGAAGGCCGCGCGTGCGTTCACCGGCAAGCACGGGATCGTGAAGATCGAGGGCGGCTACCACGGCGGCTACGACGCGCTGTCGGTATCGGTGAAGCCCGACGTCGCGGAGGCGGGGCCCGAGGACGCGCCAGTGCCCGTGGTGCCGTTCGAGGTCGAAGCCGGCATCGTCCACGTCGTGCCGTACAACGACCTCGACCGGCTCGAGGCGATCCTCGCCGAGCACAAGGACGAGATCGCGGCGGTCGTGATGGAACCGGTGCTGGAGAACATCGGCATCGTGCTCCCGGACGCCGGGTACCTCGCCGGGGTGCGCGAGGCATGCGATCGCCACGGCGCCCTGCTGGTGTTCGACGAGGTGAAGACCGGTCTCACCGCCGGATACGCCGGCGCGTCCGAGCGCCTCGGTGTCAAAGCCGACCTCGTGACCCTGGCCAAGAGCATCGGTGGCGGGCTTCCGCTGGCCGCCTTCGGTGGTCGCAAGGACATCATGTCCACCATCACCGACGGCCGGATGTGGCACTTCGGCACCTACAACGGCAACCCGTTGACAATGGCCGCCGCCGCCGCCGTGGACGAGATCTGCACGCCGGAGGTGCTTGATCACGCGGAGAACATCAACAACGGCGCCCTCGATGCCATGGACGAGATCATCGCCCGCTACGAGTTGCCCGCCCACACGGTCGGGTTCGGCGTGAAGGGTGCGGTCACCTGGGCGACAGCACCGGTGCGCAACTACCGCGACTACAAGCGCACGGACTTCGAGGCCGCAGAACTCAGCTGGCTGTGGGGCATCAACCGCAACATCCTCACCCCGCCAGGTCTGGACGAGCAGTGGCTGGTTTCGGTGGCGCATACCCAGCAGGACATGGGTCTGCTCGTCGATGAGTTCGACGAGTTGGCACAGGCACTGCGGGGCTGATCCTGCATCCGTCGGCACCGTCGCATCTTCCCAGCGGCGGTGCCGACGTCTATCGTGGGCAGATGCTGCCTCGATCGATGCCGGTGATCCTGGCGCTGGGTCTGGCCCTTGTGCCTGCTCAGGGCCACGCCAAGAAGGTCAACCCCGAGAACGACAAGCGGCCGCCGAGCGCGGATGCCGGCTACTTCATGGGGTATCCGAGCCCGACCTACAGCTGGCACGGGTGCACACGGACCGCCACGCGCTCAGTCAAACCTCCGGTGGAGGGCCAGCCCCCCGTGCTGCGCGGCACCAAACAGGGTGCCGTGCGGTTCACTGTCGCGTCGTCTGCCCCCTACGTGACCTGGGAGGTCAAGAAGGGCTGGCGGATCTGCGGCGTGCAGGCGGGGGTAGTGCTCGACAACCCCACTGTCAGCGCTCTGCTGTTGGCGGAGGTGGGCTATACGTCCGGGCCCCGCAAAGGCGCCACCTCCTCGACCGGCACCGAGACCATCCAGGTCACGATCCCCACCAAGGGGATCGGCCGGGAAGGGTTCGAGGAGTACGAGGGCAAGACGTTCTCGATCCGTTCCGTGCAGCACGTCACGGTCTTCGTCAAGAAGGCGTAGGTCAGACCAGTGCGGCGACGGCCACAGTCAACAGCGGCGCGACGATCAGCGCCGGCAGCATGTCACCCACCGGCACCGACTTGAGATTGAGCAGTCGCATCCCGACTCCGAGCAGAAGGACTCCGCCGGTCGCGGTGAGGGCAGCCAACATCGCCGCCGACATCACGTCGCCGACCAGCACCGCGATGACCGTCAACAGTCCCTGCCAGACGCCCACCGACAGCGCGGAGGCTGCCACCCCCCACCCCAAGGAGGCGGCGAAGGCGATCGACGCGAAGCCGTCCAACGTCGCTTTCAGCGCCAACTCGTCGATGCCCTGACCAAGCCCATCGCTGAGCGCCCCCAGCACGGCCAACGGCCCGATGCAGAAGATCAGCGACGAGTCCACGAAGCCTTCGACGAACCGTGCCCGGCCGGAGTCACCGCTGCTGAACCTCGCCTGCAGCCAGCCACCGACGTCCTCGAGTCGCTTCTCCAACTGCAGCAGCGATCCGAGGATTCCCCCGATCAGCAGAGCACCGAGCACGATGAGCAGGGTTGCGCTCCCGCCGACGGCGTCCACAAACGCCTGATCCCGCAGTGCGACGACGTTCAACCCTCCGATGACCAGCGTGACCAGGCCGAGCGCGTCGGTGACAGTCGTGCGGGTCCGTTCGGGTAGCCGATGACCGACAAGAACGCCGATCGTGGCGCCCACCAGGATGGCCACCACGTTGATGATTGTGCCGAGTCCGTACATCTCACACCGTCAGGGCCACGACAGGACCATGTCAGCCTGGGCGGCCGCCTGCCTGGGGGTCACGCCATCGAGGTCGGACATCAGATCGGGATCGGCGCCGTTGTCGAGCAGGTACTGCGCGACATCCCGTTGGCCGGCGAGAATGGCTGCCACTGGCGGGGTGCTGAGGAATTCCGGGTGTGCGTAATTCACGTCCACGCCCATCTGTACGTGGTACCGCACCAACTCGAGGTCACCGTCACGCGCGGCGTAGTACAACTCTTTCCAGTTCCCGCCAGACATACTCACCTCCCAGACGCAGCGTTGAGTGCTGCGCCGTCACCGATTCCAGGCCCCCTGAACCGTAACAACGCAGCACTCAAGCGCGAGCAGTGCTCAGGTGTTCCAGACCTTCTTCAACCGGTAGGCCGTGTACTCGTCGGTCTCCGGGGCGGAGATCTTGAGCCGCACCTTCGCCGGCTGGCCGGACAGCCACACCCGCAGCTTCCCGTTCGCCCGCGAGATGATCGCGAACTGACGCTCACCGCTGGCTGTTGACAGGCGCGGGGTGGCGGTGATCCGAACGACCGCGCGCTGGCCGGCGTTGGTCCTCACCGGCAGTTTCAGCAAGCGCGTCCAGCCGGACGCCTTGACCGTCTTCGGGAGGTTGAGGGAATTGAGCGGCTTCTGCTTCTTCTTCGCCGAGGTGATCGAGTTGCTCGGCGCGCTGTACGGGGAGTCGCCGGCACCGTTTGAGGCCTTCACCCGGAAGACATAGGTGCCCGCGGTGACGGCGACCTCTGCCGTCTGCGCTGTGCCGTCGAGCGATGCAGGCACCGTGACCGAATCGGTCCATGACTTCCCGCCGTCCGTCGACTGCTGGAGGGTCTGCCCTGTCACCACACCGGTCGGAGGTGTCCACGTGACCGTGGCATTCCCGTCGGCGTAGGAGGCACGCACCGCGGTCGGCGCGAGCGGGGGACAGGACTGCTCCGTGGTCGGAGCGGCGTCCTCGTACATGAGCTTCGCGCCAGCGATCTCGACGAACGAACCGCTGCCGAAGGCGCCCGTGTTCCAGAGGTCAAGACGGACGTACCGGGCTGTGGCCGGCGTGAATCCCAACACCGTCGGACAGGTGCCGATCCCGGCGTCCTCGCGGCCGACGTTGACAGGGGACTTGTCGACCACCTCCGTCCAGGAGTCGTCATCGAACATCGGCCAGTTGTCGCCGTACGTACTGCTGGTCGACAGCGCGGCGTCCGTCACCTTGCCGTCACTGAACATCTGGAACAGGCGCAGGGTGTTGAACTGGCGGATGCCTTTGAGATCGATGACGATGAACGCCCGGTTCCCGGTCGGCGCGTTATAGAAGGTCAACCCCGCGCTGGGACTCAGGCGGGTGAGTCGATACGGGTTGTCTTGGGTGTCACCGGGGTCACAGAGGATCTGGTCGAACATCCACGACTTCGAACAGTCGGGGGAGTCGTACACCTGCCCGTCGGTGAACAAGGACCCGTTGTAGATACTGGCGGGGAACCCGGCGCCCTCCATCCTGACCTGCTCACCGGCGAACTTCACCTGGGCCGTCCGGATGAAGTTGGTGTCCTTGACTATGGGTCCGGGGTCCAGAGCCGGCGCACTCAGCGCCTGACCCGGCACCGCCGCGGCGGCCACAAGCACACCCCCCGTCAGCGTGCTCATCAGCATTCGGACAGCATCTCTGCTCACGATTCCCTCCCCATATTCAGCATTTCCGACACCCGGGTTCTGCAATTCGAGGCTAGGGCGAGATGATCTTCCAGGCTGCCTCAGAGGCCGCGGGGGATCTCGCGGGACGTCAGCGCCGCGCCGTAGAAGCGGGCACCATGAGGACGTGAAGTGCCTGATCAGAGGCAATATTCGAGCAGGGAGCAGGGCCCAGAGCCGGCAGGGACGAAGGAGTCGCCGAACCGCGATGTATCACTGTGCGTAACCTGGCCCAGCGCTTGCCTCAGTCCCCCTGTGTCATCGGCGGCACCTGCGCCTCACGTCGACGTCGGCGACGGCGCACGAGCCACAGGACCAACGTCACCACGCCCGCGATCAGCGCCAGTGCACCCACAATGATCACGGTTGTCCACACCGGACCGATGACCGCCAGCACCACGGGGATGGTGACCTCCGTATCCGCGGCCGTCAGCGGATTCGATTCCAACAACGGGGGAGTGACCCCATCGAAGGGGACGTCCTCCCACACGGTCCGCTCGATACTGAAGGGATCCGACACGACCCCGCGGTCGAGGTCGAACATCATGGTCTTGCGTGCGGTCTGCTCGTACTGCGGCCATGTTCCTAGCGCCTCCGTACTCGGATCGCCGGTACGTGCGAACGCGATCCACGCATCCTGCATGTCCGCTGCCAACTGCTCGTACTCCGCCACGTTGTCGGAGGGATCAAGTAACGCCGGTTCGGCCCCCAGGTTGCCGAACATGAATGGCAGCTCCATGGCGTGAGGGCTTCCCATCCGGCCGTCGAGTTGATTGGAGGGCAGGGTGAATTGGTACATCCAGACCGGGGAGCCCGTGCTCGACAGTGCTTCGGAGAACCTGATCGCCGGCATCGTGAACGCGGATGAGGTCGCGGTGGCCATCATCAACTGGCCGCTGTTGAGGTCTGGCCGATCGACGAGGAAGGCATCGTTGATCTCTTCAGATCGCCCCCCGCTGATCGAGTCGAGCCAAGGCCGCGCGTAACTCAGCGGCAGTCGATCAAGGTAGTCGTAGTACAGCAACCAGTACCGGCTCTCGTCACGGGTGGTGCCGATCAATACCGGCACCGTGGATTTCAGCCCGTCTCGGATGGCCACGGTCGAACCCTGATCGAGGACGACGCCGTCGATCACCGGGTGGAAGCCCACATCGGCGAATTCGGAATCCTGCTCGAAGGACAACTGCGCTGACAACAACTCCTCGGCCGTCATCGCCCGCAGATCGTCGACAGAGGAAGCACCGGCCTTGCTGAGAAACTCTTCGGCCAGGCCGCCGGCCACGTCCTCGGTCATGACCAGGCCCGGGGAGCCGCTCTGCAGAATGGCGCGATCGAACAGCTCCGGCGCTGCCTCGGTCGTCAGCAGCGATCCGAGTGCGATGGCTCCGGCAGACTCCCCGGCGACGGTGACATTGTCCGGATCGCCACCGAAGGCGGCAGCGTTCTCCTGCACCCATTTCAATGCGGCCGTCATGTCCAACAGCCCGTTGTTCGCAGAGGAGGCCGAACCGCCCGCCTCGGATAGATCGAGCCACCCGAACGAACCGAGCCGGTACTGCAGCGACACCACAACCATGTCACCGCGCTCGGCAAGGTTTCGGCCCTCGTACAAGGCATGGGCTGCCGTACCCCAGGAGAAGCCACCCCCGTGGATCCACACGAACACAGGACGTGAGCCCTCATCTGCCTTGGGTGTCCATACATTGACTGTCAGGCAGTCCTCGCTCACCTCGGTGCTTGGGTCGTTCTCGAGATCATCCGGGGTCTGCATGCACGCCGGCCCGAACTCGGTGGCATCCCGCGGCTGCGTCCAGTTCCCGACAGGCTGCGGCGCTTCGTACCGCAGGTCGCCCACGGGAGCCGCGGCGTACGGAATGCCCCGGAACACCTCGATCCCGCCATCGACCACACCGACCACGGGTCCATTGGCTGTTTCCACCACTGGTCCGTCAGCGTCAGCCGCCGCTGGCGAAGCCAGGAAGGTCGCGGCACACATACCCACGACGACAGCGGTGACGAACCGACGTCTCATGCGGCGAACGTACCGCACGCTTGGGCACTGCAACCGCACGAAACAACCGGAAGACGCACTGGTGTCCGAGGGGACCAGGAACCCAGATGGCTGCTGTGCACGCAGTTCTCCGTCCGCCCGTCTGAGCAGAAGGGCGCAATGCTGCCCCGAGCCAATCCGCCCGGACGGGCACACCGCAAGCCCCCGTCGGGAACCGGATTGCTCCTAGACTGCGAGAGGTCATCGCGGGACGGTCGACGCCTGCGGGCGGGGCCGCGGTCAGGCTGGAGGTTCCGATGGGAGCAGTTGTGACAGGGTCGGCGGGGACCGGCCCAGGCGAGCGACAGCTCAACGGCCCGCAGACAACCGGGCGCGACTACCACGATCTTTCGCAGCCGACGTTCTCCCGCACCACAGACCTCGATGTGGCCGCACCGATGCGAGATGGCGTGTCGCTGCTCGTGGACGTCCACCGACCTGTCTCCGCCGACAGATTCCCAGTCCTGGTGTCCGCTTCGCCGTACCCGCGGCAGATCCAGGACCTCGGAGCTCCGATGGGGTTCATCGAGGCGGGCGCCACGGACTTCTTCGTGCCCCGCGGCTACGTCCACGTGATCGCGAACGTGCGGGGTACAGGCGGGTCGGGCGGCGAATTCGGGTTCTTCGATGGGCAGGAGCGGCAGGACATGCACGACCTGGTCGAGTGGGCCGCGACCAAACCGTGGTCGGACGGCAACGTCGGCATGGTCGGTATCAGCTACTTCGCCATGACCCAGCTCGAGGCTGCCGTGGAGCGGCCCGAGCACCTGCGTGCGATCTTCCCGATAGCCGTGACCACGGACCTGTACGAGGCTGCCAACCACCACGGCCTGTTCAGCTCCGGTTTCGTCTCGCCGTTCCTCACCATGCTCGGCATCACCGCCCGACATGGCGACCGCCTCTGGCGGGGACCTGTCCTCAACGCGATGCGGCACGTGCTCGAGCAGCACTGGTTGCATGCCAAGTTCGCGACCATGGATGGCGAAGCCGCGATCACGCTCATGCGCTGGGCCACCAAACTGCCCTACGACGCGCACCCCTGGGACGATCTGTGGCAGGACGTCGCTGTCGACCACCCTCTGCGGGACCAGTGGTGGGACGAACGCGACCTCACCGCACTGCTTGGGCGCGTCGAGATCCCGGTGTACTTGGGATGCGACTGGGACAACGTACCGCTGCACCTGCCGAGTACCTTCGCGGCGCTGGATGAGCTCACGAGCAGTCCCGAAGTCCGGGTGGCGATGCTCGGCCACCACGGGCTGGCGTGGCCATGGGAGAGCCTGCACATCGAGGCCCTTGCATGGTTCGACCACTGGCTCAAGGGCAGGGAGACCGGCGTTCTTGACGGGCCCCGCATCCGCTACGTCGTCCCTGGAGTGGATCAGTGGGAGTCGACCGAGACCTGGCCGCCTCCCGCCACGCAGATCCACGAGTTCGCGCTTGGAGCCGACGGGATCCTCGGCGCGGCAGGTACTCCCGGATCCCGCGAGTTCGTGACACTCGGCGAAGGACTCAACCGCAGGCCGGCCAAGCCCACGGACCCGCCGTCGACCGTGATGTGGGAAACCGACGTGCTCACATCCCCGCTTGACCTTCTCGGTGACGGCGAGGTGATCCTGCACGCCACGTCGACAGCCTCCGACACTGCCTGGATCCTGACGGTTCAGGACGTCGCGGACGAGGGTGACGTCCAGAATGTGACCGCCGGCTGGCTCCGTGCCGGCCTGCGCAACGTCGACGAACGGCGAAGCACGCCAGGGCGTCCCATGCTCGACTGCCGCACCTTCGTCGCCGTCCCCATCGGCGAGATGGTTGAGTACCGGATCCCGTTGGTGGTCAATGCCCACCGGTTCCCTGCGGGCCACCGGCTTCGCCTCGTCCTGACCAGCGACGACCAGAGCGATGATGTACCGGCGATCATGGGATTCCGTCACGCCAGTGTCGGCACATCCAGCCGCAACACGGTTCTCTCGTCGTCGCGCCTCCTGCTGCGCATTCGGGACCCGCGCCCGTGAGGGCGTCCAACGGCTGATCCTCGCGGCTGCGCGCTCGGGAGTCCCAGCCCAGAACGAACGATAAGAAGGCCCCCCACAAGGTCGAACTTGTGGGGGGCACTGGTGTCCGAGGGGGGATTTGAACCCCCACGCCCCGTTAAGGGCACTAGCACCTCAAGCTAGCGCGTCTGCCTATTCCGCCACCCGGACTCAGGAGACACCAGAGTATCAATGCCCCTCACGGTCCGACGACGGTGAGGGGGCTGCGCACGATCACCTCATACTCCGGCTTCGGACCGATGACCGACCGGACCAGCACGACCTCGTCCGGCGTCCACGCGTCCGAGGCGAAACGGCCAAGTGCAGCCACCGCGGCACTCAGTTCCCGGTCTCCGCCACGGGTGCGGGACCGCGCAACTGTCACGTGTCCGCGAAACCGCCTGCGATCACCGCGCATCACGTGCTGGATCCCAGCGGCCAGTTCGATCAACCACCGTGGGCTCGTCACACCGAGCCAGAGCACCGGCCCGAAGTGTCCACTGCCTTCGACACGGATCGGCTCGCTGTGTGCGGGGAACGCCGCTGGGAACCGTGCGAGTTCGGAGTCGACATCCCGATCGCCCAGGAATGCCAGTGTGATGTGCCACCTGTCCGGGGACTGCCATCGCAGTTCCGCCGACCCGGTTCGCACCGGATCCAACGCCAGATCCACCTGCTCGACGACCACGCGGGGAAGCATGAGCGCGACGAACAACCGAGCCTTCACGGTTCCACTGTCCTCCCGCGGCATGGGGATGGCACAGTGAGGCCATGACCTCGACCGTGGCCCGCATCTGCTCAGAACTCATCAGTCTGGACACCTCGAACTACGGCGACGGATCGGGACCGGGAGAGGCCTCCGCGGCCGAGTACGTCGAGGCGTTCCTGCGCGGCTGCGGCCTTGAGCCCGAGCGGTTCAGCACGAGTTCGGCCACGCGCCAGGTGGTGGTCTGCCGGGTGCCTGGGGAGGACCCGTCAGCTGAGGCCCTGGTCGTGCATGCGCACTTGGACGTCGTGCCTGCGGTGGCACAGGACTGGTCGGTCCCCGCTTTCGAAGGAACCCTCCACGACGGCATGGTCTGGGGTCGCGGTGCCGTGGATATGAAGGACATGGACGCGATGATCCTCACCGTCGTACAGCAGTGGCAGTTGCACGGCGTCCGTCCGCGTCGGGACATCGTCCTGCTCTTCCTGCCCGACGAGGAGGCAGGCGGCAAACACGGCGCCCACTGGGTCGTGGACAACCGCCCAGAGGTCCTGCAGGGTGTCTCGGAGGGCATCGGCGAGGTGGGCGGGTTCTCCTTCGAGCTGGCCAATCACAAGCGGATCTACATGATCGAGACCGCTCAGAAGGGGCTGGCATGGTTGCGCCTGCGGGCGTCGGGGACCGCGGGCCACGGTTCGCTCATCGCTGACGACAACGCCGTGACCCGACTGGCCCGCACGGTGACGCGGATCGGCGAGCACCGGTTCCCCGTGCAACTGACACCAAGCGTCGAGAGTTTCCTGTCGGCGGCCTGTGATGCCGCCGAGATCCCGTTCGACCCGCACGATCCGGAGAGTGCGCTCGAACAACTCGGTCCGTTCGCGAGGATGATAGGCGCGACCCTGCGCCACACGGCCAACCCCACGATGCTGCAGGCCGGGTACAAGAACAACGTGATCCCGGGGGAGGCCGAGGCCGTCGTGGACGCCAGGTTCCTGCCAGGTCTCGAGCAGGACTTCTTCGAGCAGTTCGACGCACTTCTCGACGAGGGCGTGACGTACGAGGCCGAGGTGCAGGACATCAGCCTGTCCACGCCGTTCGAAGGTGAGCTCGTCGACAAGATGACCGCGGCGCTCATCGCCGAGGATCCCGATGCGGTGCCTGTCCCGTACACGCTGTCGGCCGGCACAGATGCGAAGGCGTTGTCCCGCTTGGACATCCGATGCTTCGGGTTCGCGCCACTGCAGTTGCCCGCCGACCTCGACTTCGCGGCACTGTTCCACGGCATCGATGAGCGGGTGCCCGTTGAATCGCTGGAGTTCGGGGTTCGTGTTCTCGACCGGTTCCTGCGCACGGCATGACCGACCATCTGCAACGACTACAGGAGATCGCCCGGAATCTGGCGGACGAGACGCGCGCCCTTGCCCTGTTGGCTCTCGGCAGCATCGGTCGGGACCGGCAACGCCTCGACGAGCACTCCGACCTCGACTTCTTCGTGATCGCCACGCAGCCCGAAGCACTGTTGTCCGACTTGAGGTGGCTCGGTCAGCCCTTGCAGTGGGCCCATCGCGACACCCCGGACGGCTGCAAGGCGCTGGTGGACGGCCTCTTCCACGAGTTCGCGGTGTTCCCGCCCGACCGCTTCCCAGGGGTGGCTTTCGAGCCAGGCGAGTTCGTCTGGGTACGAGAAGGCTTCGACACCTCCTCGGTGGTGCCGTCAGTGCCACAACGACACGACGATGGGTGGCTGCGACGAGAGATCCTCTCGAACCTCTATGTAGGACTGCACCGCTGGTTGCGCGGGGAGCGGTTGGCCGCGATGCACATGGTGCAGGTGCAGGCGTTGGACAACCTTCTTCGCCTGCAGGGAACCGACGACGCGTTCGCACCGGCCAGACGGGCCGAGAGGTGGGGGCTGCCACTCGAGGTGCTCGCGGGTGGTTACAGCGCCACGCCCGCCGCGGCAGCCATGATCCTCGACATGGTCGAGGGCGACGATCACATGGCCGACGAGGTCCGCGCGCTGCTTGAACGCTGCTGAACCGGCCAGATCGACCAATGGGGCACCGGTTCGGCGGGCCGCTCACACAGCAGCTCCACCACGTTGATCACGGGCCTGCGGCGCAGTCGGGGGAACCACATCGTCAGCTCAGCAGGCTCACACCGCCGGGACCCACGAGCACCGCCAGCAGGATGAGGATGGCGCCGAGGATCACCTCGTGGCGCACGACGGCCAGGATGCCGCCGACAACGAGCAGGATCGCGAAGAGCCACAACAGGTAGTACATGACGGCACGTACCCGAGGAAGTGATCATTAGACGCGATCGGGTACGCGGGGAGAGTGCTATCGGTGGGCGATACTGGGTTCGAACCAGTGACCTCTTCCGTGTCAAGGAAGCGCGCTACCACTGCGCCAATCGCCCTGGGGTGCGAGGTGGAGACGGGATTCGAACCCGTGTAGACGGCTTTGCAGGCCGTTGCCTCGCCTCTCGGCCACTCCACCAGAAGCCTCGTGGCCTCTCGAGCGGACGACGGGATTCGAACCCGCGACCCTCACCTTGGCAAGGTGATGCGCTACCAGCTGCGCTACGTCCGCGATTGCGTCGGGATGCGACCCGACCTGCACAAGCATAACCGAGCCCCCGGGTCGGCGGGCACCGGGGAGTAGGGAAAGGGCAGGATGAAATGTGCCCACCCTGGATGCTTGCGCGTACTTCCCAGGAGTGTCTGCGCGCGATTTGGCGCAGGTGAGCCATGATCCGGCGGACCTGGACCGGGGTGGGCGCTGGGCTGTGGCAATCGGCTTCGAGGGACAGACCGTCCTGGCACGCTTCCGCGAGTGGGACGAACACAGTCCGCCCGGTGCACAGTGGCGCGGCGTCACCGGCCCGTGGCACACCTCGCTGTCCCGCACTCAGTACCAGCAGGGTGTCCGGGCTGTACAAGCGCACATCGGTCGGGGCTGGGTGTATCAGGTCAACCTCTGCCGCGTGCTCAGTGCGCGATGCGACGCCGAGGACCTTCTGGGCCTGCACGGCCGCCTCGCGGCGATGGAAGGAGCCTTCGCGGGCTTCCTGCATCTTCCTGAGCATGCAGTCGCTATCGCCTCAGCCTCCCCGGAGAGGTTCTTGACCCGGGTCGGCGACGCCATCTGGTCCAGTCCCATCAAGGGCACGGCGGACCACCCCGACCGATTCCTGCCCAAGGATCGTTCCGAGAACATCATGATCGTCGACCTCGTGCGCAACGACCTCGGCCGCGTCGCAACAACCGGGAGCGTGGGCGTGCGGCAGCTGCTCGCCGTCGAACCGTATCCGGGCTTGTACCACCTCGTCAGCACCGTCACCGCCGACGTTGCGGGGCGGTCCTGGGATGAGATTCTGGCTGCGACGATGCCTCCTGGCAGCGTCTCGGGCGCGCCGAAGCTGGCTGCGCTGGACGTGATCAGGGAACTCGAGCCCGTCCCACGGCAGTGGTACTGCGGGGCCTTCGGCTGGATCGACGTCGATGCTGACCGCGCCGAGCTCGGGGTGGCGATCCGCACCTTCTGGCTACGTGACGCCACACTCCACTTCGGCACGGGGGCCGGAATCACCTGGGGCAGCGATCCGGCGGGGGAGTGGCAGGAGACCGTGTTGAAGGCCCAGCGTCTCATCGGGATCGCCGACTCCGTGGCAGGGTAGGGCGTGTGTGGTGCTGGATCAACGGCAAGACGTCTCCCGTGGCGGAGGGTTCCATCAGCGTCATCGATCACGGGTTCACCGTGGGCGACGGTGTGTTCGAGACCCTCAAGACCATCGATGGGACTCCGTTCGCACTGACCCGTCACCTGCACCGTCTGGCGCGGTCGGCCGCTGGACTGGGCCTTCCCGAGCCGGATGCCGACCTCATCCGCGCCGCGGTCTACGACGTCCTGGCCAAGCAGACATATCCGCTCGGCGTACTTCGCATCACCTACACCTCGGGGCCCGGACCACTGGGATCACACCGCGGGGACGCGGGGGCCACCGTCGCGGTGGTCAGCATGCCCGGTACGCCGTGGCCCGCCACCACGCAGCTCGCGACGAGCCGATGGCCGCGTAACGAGCGTTCACCGCTCGCGGGATTGAAGACGACCTCTTACGCAGAGAACGCTGTGTGCCTGGCAGAGGCGAAGGCCGCCGGTGCCAGCGAAGCGGCGCTGGCCAATCTGGCGGGGGCTCTGTGCGAGGGGACCGGGAGCAACATCTTCGCGGTGATCGGGCCTCAGGTGTTCACACCGCCGGTCCAGGACGGCTGCCTCGCGGGGATCACACGCGATTTGGTCATCGAATGGTGCGAGGTCGAGGAACGCACGTTGCCCATCTCAGTGCTCCAGAGCGCCGACGAGTTGTTCATCACCTCAAGCACGCGCGATGTCCATCCTGTGGACCGGGTGGACCAGCGGCGTCTGCCGGCCCCGGGGCCCGTGACGGCGAAGATCGCTGCGACGTTCGCGGAGCGCAGTGCGCAGGACCCGGATCCTGCCTAACTGGGGTCGGCCAGCAGATCGTCGATGAGCCCGTCGATGTCGAGGTGCTCGATCTCGGATCCCTGCGGAACGATTTCGTACGAACGGGCCAGGAATGCCTCGATGTGCACGGCCGGCGCCTCCAGCAGCGCCTCTCCCGAGGGCGACCGCAAGGCGATGTTGACGACCCGCTCATCAGCCGAGGATCCGGGCCAGCACGTCACATCGCCCTGGCCGACCGGCCTGTCGAGCCCCCCGTGGAGCAAGTCGCGCGCGAAGACCCATTGGACCGCGAGATCACCGCTGGTGAAGTCCGCGATCACTGACAGCGGTTCGTGGGCCGAATAGTGGAAGCTGGCGGGTACCGGGATGCCGTAGCCACCCTCCACCACCAACGTCAACATCACCTCGGTGGTCACGATGGCCGGAATGGGGCCAGTATGCATTGTTCGCCTCCCGCTTACAGACCTCCATGTTGTGCCCTATTGCTTCGGCGCATAAGCCATTTAGGCTGTGAAGCGTGACACAGACGCAGTCCGACGCCCCCTGGAACCAGCGGTTCCGGGGATGGTTCCGACGGCACTGGCTTCTGGACACGGCCTGGCGACTGACGGTTTTCACCGTCGGAATCACCGTGATGTGCATCGGAATCGTCCTGCTGGTGCTACCGGGACCAGGCTGGGCGCTGATCGCCCTGGGACTCATCATCCTTGCCTCGGAGTACGTGTGGGCGCAGAAACTCCTGGCGCCGGTGCGTTCCAAACTGCAGGCGGCCAAAACCAAGGCGCAGCAGCCGCAATACCGCAATCAGGTGCGTGCCGCGTCTGCAGCGCTGGTGGTGATCGTCGCGGCCGCCGCGGGCGCCTATGTCTGGCGGTACGGGCTTTCCCTGGACGGTGTGCGCGGGCTCTGGCCCCTGTGAGGTAAAGTGAAGCCATCCCTGGGGCGATTGGCGCAGTGGTAGCGCGCTTCGTTCACACCGAAGAGGTCACTGGTTCGAACCCAGTATCGCCCACCAGATTGATTCACCGGCGTGACTCTCAGCGTGTGAAGATCTGTTGATTGAACGCCCAGATCTTCACAACTTCCTGAAAGAGCGCGCCGAAATGGCCGGCGGCGACCACCTACTGCGCCTGTGAGCCGCTGGCCAGATTGAGCAGGAACACCGCTTCAGCCACTATCGAATCCCGCAGCTCCTTGAGGTGGATGCTCTCGTTGGGGGCGTGGATGCGGGCCAAGGGATCCTGAGCCCCGACGCCGAGGACCTCGAGGTCCGGGAACGCCTCCAGCAGATTGGCCACGAACGGCACTGCTCCTCCCATGCCCTGCTGGGTCGACGGGGTGCCGTAGGCGAACTGCATCGCTGCCGAGAAGGCCTCAAAACCGGGCCCACCGACCGGGACCGCTGAACCGTTGGCAGGTGGTCCCGCTTCGAACTCGACGGCGATCCCGAACGGCACGTGGGTGAGCACATGGTCGGCGAGCAGCTGCGTGGCTCGCTCCGCGTCGACCCCGGCGGGTATCCGGACGCTGATCTTCGCGCGCGCCATGGGGATGATGGCGTTCGGCGCGGTCGCCACTTCGGGAGCATCGATTCCTACGACCGTGACGGAGGGCTTCGAGTACAGCCGCGAGGCGATAATGCCTGTGCCGATCAGCGGCACACCCGGCAGGACGCCGGCGAGCTCGCGATAGGCCTGCTCGGGGAAGTCGGCACCGTCCCAGTCCGAGCCGGTGATGCCCTCGATGGTCGCATTCCCCTCGTCGTCCATGAGGGTGGCCAGCAACTTGATGAGGACCATGAGGGCATCGGGCGCGGGTCCGCCGAACTGACCGCTGTGCCGAGGCTCTGCGAGGGTCTTCACCGTCACGACGCCTTCGATGATGCCGCGCAACTGCGTCGTGAACGTCGGCTGACCGATCTCGACGTTGCCCATGTCGCAGATCACCGCCGCGTCGACACCCTCGAAGACCTCGGGGCGCGTGGTGGGCCATTCCTCGAAGTCACCGCCGTACTCCTCCTCACCCTCGAGCAGGATGCGCAGCGACACCGGGGGAGTGCCGTCGAAGGCGCGCAGGACCGCGATATGGGTAACCACACCCGACTTGTCGTCCGCGGCGCCTCGGCCGTAGAGGCGCCCTTCCCGCTCCTCGGCGACAAAGGGTTGCGAGTCCCATTTCGCCTCGTCGCCGGCCGGCTGCACGTCGTAGTGCGAATACAGCAGGACAGTGGGGGAGCCTGCAGGGCCAGGGACGTCGGCGCGCACGGTCGGCACGCCACTTGAGCTAGGGATCAACTGCGGGGTCGCGCCGGCATCGGTGAGCAGTTGGGCACATGCATGGGCGCACCGCTCAACATCCGACTGGTCGTAGCCGGGGAAGTTGATGGACGGGATGGCCACAAGTTTCTCGAGGTCGGCGCGGACCTGCGGCATGAGTTCGTCGACGCGAGCGGCGAGGCTTTGCGCATCAAGAGCAGTCATGTCTGCACAGTAAGACGCCCTCGACCACGCGCGCCCGCCGAGCATGCCCCGACGTCCGGTTCTGGCTAGGCTGCCACGCATGGCGAAGCTCAACTCGATGGCGCCGGTTCTGCCCGTGCGCGATGTCCTGAGCGCTCTGGAGAACTACGCCTTGCTCGGTTTCCGGGCCAAGCCGTACCAGCGCGCGGAGGTGGTCGCCGGTCGCGGCGTGGCGGAGGTCCTCTACGGCTTCCTGTTCCGAGATGGCCTGCAGATCCATCTGTGCCAAGTGGCGGAGGTGGACGAGCGCTCGAACCCCAGCGAGATCTACCTCTACGTCGACAACGCCCCAGCGCTGCATGATCAATGGCAGCACTCGGGCGCCGAAGGCGTCTTCATCGAACCGGTCGACACCGAGTATGGGTTGTGCGAAGGGGCCTACATGGACCCCGATGGCAACTCATTGCGCTACGGATCCTGGCTTCCAGGATTCCCCAAGGCAGCCCAGACCTGAGGGGTGGCTGTGACAGATCAGAAGTCGATCCTGCACCGATACTTGCAGATCGGCCGTGAGGTTCTGCTGGCCAAACTTGATGGTGTCTCGGAGTACGACGCACGACGACCCCTGGTGCCGACGGGCACGAACCTGCTGGGCGTCATCAAGCATGTCGCCAGCGTCGAGGCCGGCTACCTCGGTGACTGCTTCGGGCGCCCATTCGAACAAACGTTCCCATGGTTCGCCGACGACGCCGAATGGAACGCGGACATGTGGGCCACGGCGGACGAGTCGCGCGAATCCATCGTGGACCTGTACCACCGGGTGTGGCGGCACTCGGACGCGACGATCGAGACGCTCGACCTGGAGGCCATCGGGGAGGTTGCGTGGTGGACCGAAGGCCGCCGTGTCGTCACACTGCAGCAGATCCTTGTTCACATGATTGCGGAGACACATCGACATGCCGGCCACATGGACATCGTGCGGGAACTGATCGACGGTGAGGTGGGCTGGAAACCAGACGCCGGCAACATGCCGCCGGCGGATGCGGACTGGTGGGAGGCGTTCCGACAACGCCTGGAAGATGCGGCGCAACAAGCCTCCGAGACGGATCGGAACCGCTGAGCCTCAGCACACGTTCACAAGGCAGGGGCGGGGCTTCGCTTCTAAAGTGTCATAATGTCGATTATCG
>WBZP01003323.1_pt1 | contig 17542 bp, 16 predicted proteins | sample 5204301 | NCBI WGS metagenome assembly WBZP01 (sample SAMN12412401, study PRJNA552823) | activated sludge metagenome | isolation source: activated sludge from nitrification reactor of wastewater treatment plant... | place: USA: Pennsylvania | collected 2017 | reverse complement strand
AAACATCGGCAATTCGCCGAGCGCGGCAAGCAGTGCAGGGTGTCTTGCCGCGGTCTGCTTGAGGCGCGCATGAATCCTGTTCGAGCGCTCGACCACGCCGGTGTCGACGGTCTCGGGGTAGGCGCAGCCGCAACCGGCCTCAGGTGAGTCGGCGAAGAGTTCGGCTTCGACATTGCCGAGCAGGGCGTCGTGACGCAGAACGCGTTCGTTGATCGCCTTGAAGCCCGTGTCGTCGACGTTGAACCAGTTGAAGTCGCCGTTGAAGCACAGCGTTACGGGGCCCGACTCGGCACTGGCCAGTAAGTCGATGGCGTCAAGCGCAGGCCGGTTGCCGTAGAGGCCGCCGATCACATACAGGATGTCGGCATGCCGCTCAGGCGTTTGTGCCAGAGCGGAGGCGCCATAGCGGTAGCTGATTGGGCAATTACGCCCCGCGCCGTTCACGCTACGTTGCCGGACGCCGCGAGGCGATGACGGCCGAGTACAACGGGCAGGCAGAACCCGGCGGTGCACAACACCAGGCCGTAGAGGTTGGTGCCGAGCAGGATCGCGTATTTTCCGTCGCCGATGGCCCAGCTTGCCGGGATCAGGTTCATGGCCAGTAATATGCCGAGGCCGATTCCGGTCCAGAATGCCAGATGGAACGATGCCGGCGAGTAAATGACCCAGCGCGAGAGCAGAAAGATCGGTGCCAGCCCGATGACCATGGTGCCGCTGATCGTCGTCGCTTTCAGGATATCCGTCCCGGCCAGCATCGGCAGGTTGCCGAGCAAGGCAAAGGAGACCATCGTCAGCGATCCGATCGTCATCGCTTTGGCCGAAGGCAGACGGCCGGCCAGCAAGGGCAGTTCGCGTGCGACCAGCTTGGAGAGCGAGGTGAAGGTCGAGTCCAGGGTCGAGCCGGCCGATGACACCATCACCACCAGCATGGAAAAGAATCCGGCGAAGTTCAGGCCGCGGGCTACCTCGGCCGGGATATTGCTGCCGGGCTTTATGCCTGTCAGCTGCGCATGCACGCCGATCAGGCTGAAGGCGAAGATCGCCGCAAACCCCAGCACGCCGGCGACGACAAAGGCGCGCAACATGGTCTTCTCGCGGGTGATGAAACCGCGGTCGGTCAGCACCGGGTCGTGAAAGGGATACGAGAGCACTTGCAGCAGAGCAACCAGCAGCAGGTCAAGCCCCGAGTTCAGGGCAAACGTGCCTTGGCCGAGGAGTTCGCCGGCGGAATGCGCCGGAAGGACGAAAGCCAGCACGACAATGACAAACAGGACGAAGACGACGGCCTGGATGACGTCGCTGAAGATCGAACTGCGCAGCCCGCCTTTGAGACTATAGAAAAGGACGGCGGCGGTGAATAACAAGGCAGATGCGATGAAGTTGAACGACCCGGACTCGCCGTAGTAGCCGCCGACCACGGCGGTGTTGCTCCACACTTCGTTGAACAGGCGGATCAGGATTGCCGCCGAAAAGGCCAGCGCCGCGCCGCGCCCGTATTTGCCGATCAGGAAAGGCACCAGCCCGGTGGCGCCTTCGCGAGTGCGCAGCCGGTAAATGACAACGCCGGCCAAGGGGATCGAAAGCCAGTAGGCGGCGTAAGCCAGCCCGCCGACGATGCCGTAGCTGGCGCCGAGGTTGGCCGCGTTGGTTACCGACTTGGCAAAAATCCAGCTGATGAAGATGCTCATCATCAGCGCCCATTCCGAAGCCGGGCGGCCTTGATTGTCGTGACCGCGGAAGAAACCGCCCTCATCGTCCGAGCGGGGCGCCACGGCATACATGATCGCGCCAAAGGCAATCAGAAAGCCCCAGAAGAAAAATCCTTGCAGTTCACTCATGATTCGGATCTCGATCAGGCTGCGCAGGTGGGCGCGGCAACGGTTTCATCGCCCAGCGCGCCACCGCAACTGGAACCTTGCCCGGCAGTGCAGCCATAGCAGTGCTCGGCAACGCGGATGGCCTGCCCGTCGAGTTGTTCGGCATTCAGATCGGATAGGTGCAAGCGCGAGCGACCGGCGCCGGCAATCGGCAAGCGTAACTGCTGGTTGAAATCGCAGTCGTACAGGTAGCCCTGCCAATCAACCGACAACAGATTGCGGCACATCACGTGCTGAAGATTTTCTTCGCGGTGGGCCGTGCGCAGCAATTGCATGTAGCTGTTGAACTGGCCTTTCGAGACGAGCATCGAGCCGAAGCGCTGGATCGGCATGTTGCTCAGCGTGAAGAGCTGGTTGAAGAAAATGCCGTAGTCCTGCATCAGATGCGCCTTGTAGGCCGCTTCCAGGGGTTCTTGCGGGGGCGGGAGCGCCGGCCCCTGCGGGTTGAACACGAGATTCAGCAACAGATCGCTTCCCGGTATGCCATAGCCGAGCGCGTTCAGGCGCTGCAGGCCCTTGATGCTGGCAGTGAAGGTGCCTTTGCCGCGTTGTTTGTCGACGTTCTCCTCAAGATAGCAGGGCAGGGAGGCGACGATCTCGACGCGATGCGCCGCCAGAAAAGCCGCCAGATCGTCATGGCCGGGTTCTTCCAGAATGGTCAGGTTGCAGCGGTCGATGACCTTGAGACCGCGTGAGCGGGCGGCGATCACCAGATCGCGGAAGTGCGGGTTCAGTTCCGGCGCACCACCGGTCAGATCGAGGATCTTGATTTCGGGACTGGACGCGATAAAGGCGATCAGCGCGTCGACGGTTTCGCGGGTCATTTCCTCCTTGCGCTGCGGGCCGGCATTGACGTGGCAATGCAGGCAGCTCTGGTTGCAGCGATAGCCGAGGTTAACCTGCAGAATTTCGACGGAGCGCCGATGCAGTGCGGGGAAGTCTGTTTTTACGAGGAGGGGCAGGGTAGCGTGCATTGTTGTTGTCTTTCAGGTTGTTCGCACAAGCTTGGTCGGACTCGCAGCGCGTTTCCTTACAGCTTATATTCGGTCTTAGATCACGTAGAGGTCCACATACTCATGGACCGGCATGGTTTTCAGCCGGGCATGATCCAGCGATACCTCAAGGATGGCCGTTTGCTGACTGGCCGGGAAACGACGCGCGAGATTGCGGCGGAATTTTGCTTCGAGCAGCGGGATGCCTTCGCTGCGACGGCGCCGATGGCCGATCGGGTATTCGACGAGCAGTTCGTCGATGTGGCTGCCATCGTTAAGCTCCACGGCAAGGGCGTTGGCGATCGAACGCTTTTCCGGATCGAGGTAATCGCGGCTGAACTGAGGGTCTTCGACACAGACGATCTTTGCGCGGAGGGCGTCGATGCGTGGGTCGGCGGCGATGTTGTCTTCGTAATCGGCCGCGCCAAGACGGCCGTAAAGCAGCATGACGGCGACCACATACTGAATGCAGTGGTCGCGATCCGCCGGGTTGTTAAGCGGCCCTTGCTTGTCGATGATGCGCAGGCAGGCGGCGTGGGTGCGGATGGTGATCTTGCGGATGTCTTCGATTGTCCTGCCCAGCGCCTTGAGTTGACCATGAATGGTCATGGCGGCTTCCACTGCGGTCTGGCTGTGGAATTCCGCCGGGTAGCTGATTTTGAACAGCACGTTTTCCATGACGTAGGAACCGTAAGGCCGCTGAAACTGGAAGGGCCGGCCTTCGAACAGCGCGTCATAAAAGCCCCAGACCGGCGCCGTCAGGACAGTGGGGTAGCCCATCTCGCCGGCCTTGGCCATCAGCGCCAGGCGTACCGCCCGGCTGGTGGCGTCGCCGGCCGCCCAGCTCTTGCGGGTGCCGGTGTTGGGGGCGTGGCGGTAGGTGCGCAAGGACTGGCCATCGACCCAGGCCAGCGAAACGGCGTTGATCATTTCGTCGCGCGTGAGTCCCAGCAGTTTGGCGACGACGGCAGTTGATGCCACTTTGACCAGCACGACGTGATCGAGCCCGACCTGGTTGAAGGAATTTTCCAGGGCGATGCACCCCTGGATTTCATACGCCTTGATCATCGCGGTGAGTACATCCTTGATCAGCAGCGGTTTCCGGTTAGTGGCCACGGCGGTGCGCGAAAGCCAGTCGGCCACCGCCAGGATGCCGCCCAGGTTGTCGGAAGGATGCCCCCATTCCGCTGCCAGCCAGGTGTCGTTGAAATCCAGCCAGCGGATCATCGAGCCGAGGTTGAAGGCGGCCTGTACCGGGTCGAGCTGGTAGTTTGTTCCGGGTACCCTGGCTCCGTTGGGGACAACCGTGCCCGGAATGATCGGGCCAAGTAGCTTGCGGCAGGCCGGGTAGTCGAGCGCTTCCATGGCGCAACCCAGGGCGTCGATCAGACTACGGCAGGCGGTCTCGTAAGCCAGCGGCGACTGCATGTCATGGTTCAGGACGTAGTCGACAATATCGACCAGAACCTGATCGGGGGCAGGTGAACGTTTTGTACGGGCGAGGGTACTCACCCCTCTCCCCTTGAGGGAGAGGGGTTGGGGGAGAGGGGTAAAGCAGCGACCTCGGCCATGACGGTCGCCAACACGCCGTCCAGATTGCTCATGATTTCGTTATTCCAAAAGCGCATCACTTTGAATCCTTGCGCATGCAGCCAGGCATCCCGGCATCCATCGCGCGGCGCCCCGTTATGCTGGCCACCATCAGCCTCTATGATTAACCGTGCACCAAGATGCACAAAATCCACCACATAAGGACCAATGGGTTGCTGGCGTCTGAATTTCTCGCCACCCAGGCGATGCGCCCGCAAGTGCCGCCACAACCTGATTCCGCTCTCGGTCATGTGGTGTCGCAACTGTCTGACAAATTCGCGCTGTTCCATCACCCCTCTCCCCAACCCCTCTGGTGGAACAACTAAGCATTCGACTAGGCTGCAACAAGACCACAGCCAAGTCGCTGCTTATCCCGCAAGGGGAGAGGGGCTTCGAGTCTATCGCCCAACACTTTCATTTATATTCCTTCGTCAGGATAGTTCGGAAAGGAGGCCTTGGAACGTGTATAATTCGGGCCTGTTTTGTGCTGCAGCCCGGATGACCATCGGGTTTTGCATCGTCCCCAATAGATGTCGCACGCGCCATTTCACCCCGACAGGCACGGTGGGGTCAATCCCGGCAAGCGATTGCCAGCGTAGCAATATGGGCGCAAACTGAAACCTTCGATTCCGAACGTAGTGTGGGGATACCCCGATGATCGCATCCATTCTTAAGTATCTGCGGGCCAACGGCGAGCAGCTTGACGCCGATATCGCGCTGGCGCTCAACATTCCGATGGCGCAATTGAAGACCCACGTGGCACACCTTTCAAACTCCGGCGACGTGATTTGCTGCAAGGTGACGCGCTTCATCGAAGGCAAGAAGATCGAAGGCATCAGTTGCCGCTTGTCCTGTGACTTGCCGGCACCGGCGCGCGGGCGCAAGCCCGGCGTAAAAAAAGATCCCAACGCGGACAAATTCCCGGAATAAGTCGGTCGCCTATCGGCAGTGTGATCGCTTCAAGCCGACCCTGACGTTGCTACCTTCCGCTTCTGCGCCTGGCCACGAGTTCGTGCAGGGTGCGTGACGCCGGTTTCATCGGCGTGCGACTGACGGTCCAGCCCGACTGTACTGGCGGGGTGAGGAAACGGAAGCGCGTTGCCAGCCAGCCAAAGGCACGATACAGCGCCGGGCGCGTGTAGAGTGCCGCCCAGCCAGCCCAGACGATATTCATCAGCGTACTCTTCGCCGCGCCCTGACCGACCAGCGGCGCATGGCCAGGACGCGGGTCATGGGTCGCTTCGCCGCGCAGACGGATCAGCAGATCGGGAATCGGGATCTTTACCGGGCATACTTCGTCGCAGGCGCCGCACAGGGTCGATGCGGTCGGCAGGGCATGCGTCGCGGCCAGACCCATGAGGTGCGGTGAAATGATTTCGCCGATCGGGCCGGGGTAGGTGGTGCCGTAGGCGTGCCCGCCGATGCGCGTATAGACCGGGCAGTGGTTCATGCAGGCGCCGCAGCGTATGCATTGCAGGGTGGCGCGCATTTGTTCGTCGGCGTAGGCCTGGGTGCGGCCGTTGTCGAGCAGCACGAGGTGAACTTCCTGCGGGCCGTCTTTCTCGCCGGGCTGACGCGGCCGGCTGATCATGTTGAAGTAGGTGGTGATTGCCTGACCGGTGGCCGAACGCGTCAGCAGGCCGAAGAGCGGCGGTACATGCTCCAGCTTTTCGACGACTTTTTCGATCCCGGTGATGGCGATATGAACGTTCGGCACGGTGGTGCACATGCGCCCGTTGCCTTCGTTTTCGACCAGGCACAGCGTGCCGGTTTCGGCCACGGCAAAATTGACGCCGGACAGGCCGATTTCGGCGGTCATGAATTTTTCGCGCAGCACGGCGCGGCCGATGCCGATCAGCTCATCGACCGACTCGGTGTAGTTCGCGCCCGGCACTTTTTCGGCGAAGAGCTTGGCAATCTGCACTTTGGTCTTGTGTATCGCCGGCATGATGATGTGCGAGGGTTTTTCGCCATTGAGCTGGACGATGTATTCGCCCATATCGCTTTCCAGTGCTTCGATGCCGGCGGCGGCCATGGCGTGATTGAGCTCGGTTTCTTCGCTGACCATCGACTTGCCCTTGACCATCAGCTTGGCGGCGTGTTTCCGGGCGATGCCGACAATGAGGGCATTGGCCTGTTCGGCATTTTCGGCCCAGTGCACCTGGATGCCGTTGGCGGTGAGCGTGCGTTCAAGCTGTTCGAGCAAGTCGGGCAGGCGCGACAGGCTGTATTTGCGGATATGCTCGGCGAGTCCGCGTTGCGCTTCGAACGCGGCAAGATCGGGAAACTGCGCCGCGCGTTTGGCCATGAGGAAATCCATGGCGCCGCGAAAACTTTGGCGCAAATGCTGGTCGGATACGGCCTCGGTAGTGCGATTCTTGAATTCACTGGCCGGTATGAACTTGAGTGCCTGGGTGTTTTCCTGGACAGTGTTCATCACAGTTCCTCTTCATTGACCAGCAGCAGGACGACCAGTTCTTTCGGGCCGTGAGCTCCGTAGGCTAGGGTGATCTGGATATCCGCCGTCTTGGAAGGGCCGGAAATGAGCAGGGCGTTGCTCGGCATTGGGCTGGATGGGTCGCTCCAGCCTTGGGCGTTCATCGCGTCGAACAGGGTGTCGTGGATCTGGTCCGCGTCGAGCAGGGCAAAATGGATTGGCGGCACGAGCGACATCAGGCGCGGTTGATGCGCGTCGGGCCAGACGATCAAGGTGCCGGTTTCGGCGATGCCGCCGCGTGTTGAGGTGAATCCCGCATCGATGTCGCGAAACAGCCCGGTCTTCCATTCGTCGACCGGGCGGTCGTATGGCTTCAGACCCTTGATGCCTGAGGCTTCAAGGGCGGCGGCGTAGGGCGATTGCGTGCCGTAGAGCAGCGTGTTGACCTGCTTGCTTACACATAAGGCTTGCAGCGTTGCTGCCCAGTTGCCGCGTGTGACGCGAACGACTTCGCCACGCCAGAAGGCCATTTTTTCGCAAAAACGCTCGATGCGTTGCGCACGGTCTTCAGTCGGCGCACGGCTTCGGACAGTGGCATAGAAGCCATTTACGTCGGGAGGCAGGACGGGTTTGCCTTGCGGCGCGGAGTGCAGCCGGCGCAGAATGTTGTCCCGGGCGCTCATGCTTTTTCTCCCGAATTTGCCAGGCGCGCACAAAGGAAACTCGCCAGATGCTTGCCCTGGAAGGCATCGCCACGTTTTTGCAGCGTCTGGTTGATGTTCATCATGCAACCGCAATCGGCGGAGATGAAAGCTTCGGCGCCGGTTTCCTTGAGCGCGTCGGCTTTGTCGCCGGCCATCGCTGAAGAAATCGACGGATGCTTGAGCGAGAAGGTTCCGCCGAAGCCGCAGCATTCGGATTCGTGCGCTTGTAAGGCAACGTTGACATTGGGCAGTTGGGCGAGCAAGGCCCGGGCGTGTTCATGCGTTCCCATCTCCCGGCGTGCGGCGCAGGAGGTGTGCAGCGTGACCGTCGTTGGCGGTCCGGTGTCCTGCCATTGCACCTTGAGTACATTGAGCAGGAATTCCGAGAGTTCGAATACCCGCTCGGCGAGGGCTTCGGCCTGGGCTTTCAGTGGTGGATCGTCGGCGAAAAGTTTGGGGTAGTGATGACGCATGATGCCGGCGCAGGAACCGGAAGGAATGATGACCGGCCAGTCGTTCGGGAACAATTGCATCTGCGTCAAGGCCACGGCGCGGGCTTCGTCGGCAAATCCGCTGGTGTAGGCGGGTTGGCCGCAGCAGGTCTGATCTTCCGGGAAATGGACGGTCACGCCTTCGCGTTCAATCAGGCTGATGGCGTCCATGCCGGCCTCGGGACAGAACAGATCGACCAGACAGGTAGCATAAAAATAGATGTCGGTCGGGCGTCGACTGTATCGATTGCCTCTCTCCATGGCAGTTCCTATGGTTAATTGGTAAGACCAAAAAGATTTCTTCGGAAATGTAAGGTGCTTTGGATGTTTAGTCAACTCTGAAGGGCAAATTGTTGTGCCTTGCGGTTTGCTTATTGTCGTCTTAGAATCATGTGGTCTTACCAATAGAGGGGCAGCTTTGTCCAAGCCTAAAACACAGTTTCAGGTACCGCGCATCTCCGATGTCATTGCGTCCTCCCTCGAACGACGCATCCTCGAGGGCTCGCTAAAGCCGGGTGACCGCTTGCCGCCTGAACGCGAGTTGGCAATTGAATTGGGCGTGTCGCGCCCATCGCTGCGCGAAGCGATTCAGAAGCTGGTGTCCAAAGGCATGGTGCAAAGCCGGCAAGGCGGCGGCACCTTCGTGACCGACCGGCTTGAGTCGACTTTCTTCGATCCCTGGCATGAAATGATGGGTACGCATCCGACGCTGCGTGAAGACCTTCTCGAATTCCGTCGCATGCTCGAAGGGCAGGCCGCCGAATGGGCTGCCGAGCGGGCAACCGATGCCGATCTGGTCCGTCTGAAACAGGCTTTTGCGGCGATGAACGATGCATTCGACGCCGATGATCTGAACCGCTGTTCGAGCACCGACATTGCGTTCCATCAAGCAATCGGAGAGGCCAGTCATAACGTGCTGATTGGCCAGATTACGGCGGCGCTGCTGCGTCTCATGCACGACCATATCCATGTCAATCTCGGGGAGCTGAAAAACATCCCGACAGCGATCTCTCTCCTGAAGAATCAGCATGCCGCAATCTTCACCGCGATTTGCGAAGCCAAGCCGGCACTCGCCCGTACGGCGGCACAAGCCCATATCGACTACGTTCGAGCGTCCTTGGCTGAGTCCCTGCGTTCTGCCGTCAGACGGGAAACGGCCGCCCGGCGTTTGAGTAGCGAATTTGCCGAATCATGAGCACCACGGCCATCCGGGTCTTTATGCCTTGACGCGCATCAAGCGCGCTTTTTCGCGATCCCAGTCGCGTTCTTTTTCAGATTCGCGCTTATCGTGTTGCTTCTTGCCTTTGGCCAGGCCAATTTCAAGCTTGATCCGACCGCGGGTGAAATGCAGATTCAAAGGCACCAGCGTGTAGCCGGCGCGTTCAACCTGGCCGATCAACTTGTCGATTTCCTTGGCGTGGAGCAGCAGTTTGCGCGTGCGGATCGGATCGGGATGAACGTGCGTCGATGCTTCCGGCAGGGCCGTGATGTGCATCCCGAAGAGAAATACTTCGCCGCTGCGAATGACGACATAGGATTCCTTGATATTCGCTCGCCCCGCCCGAATCGCTTTGACTTCCCAACCCTGTAACGCTACGCCCGCCTCGAATCTTTCTTCGACGAAATAGTCGTGGAAGGCTTTCTTGTTGGCGATGATGCTCATCGGTGGCTCTCAGTGGTTGGCGTGCGGGAATGTTAGAATTCGGGATTCTACAGGATACACAAGGTGCGGCTAACGATGGCCATGGTGGAAAAATCGGTACTGATCGAGCGTTCGGCGCAGCAGATGTTCGATCTTGTCGACGATGTCGAGGACTATCCGGGGTTCTTGCCCTGGTGCAGTCGGAGCCGTGTCGATTTCCGCGATGAACAAAGAACAGTAGCCACGCTGCATGTCCACTATCGCAGCGTCAAGACGCACTTCACCACCGAAAACGAGAAGGAAATCCCGCTGCGCATGCGCATCAAGCTGGTCGATGGTCCGTTTCGCCGGCTCGAAGGCTTCTGGCATTTCAAGCCGCTGGCCGAGAATGCCTGCAAGATCGAATTCAGGTTGTCTTACGAGTTTTCCAGCAAAGTGTTTGAGAAGGTCATCGGCCCGGTGTTCAGCCAGATTGCCAATACCTTCGTCGATGCATTCGTCAAGCGGGCCGATCAATGCTATGGAGTCTTGAATGCCTGAGCAGATCAGCGTCGAAATTGTTTATCCGCTGCCGCAGGAACAGGAAATGTTCACTGTCCGGATGCCCGTGGGTTGCAGTGTTCGCCAGGCAATCGAAGCCTCCGGCATACTGCGGAAATATCCCGAGATCGACCTTGACAAGCTCAAAGTGGGCGTTTTCGCCAAACTGGCCAAGCTGGATGCGACCTTGCGCGACCGGGATCGCGTGGAAATCTACCGGCCGCTGATTGCCGACCCGAAGGAAGTGCGTAAGCAGCGGGCGGCAGACGGCAAGGCAATGAAGAAAGGGTCAGGAGAGCTTTAACGCGCGTTTGGGGCAGACATCGCTGCCCAGCGCTTACTTGCAGTTTGAACCGATGTTTTGTCGCAGCTTGGCGATCTCCTGTTCGCGTTGCGCGTCATCCATGTAATAGCGTTCACCCTTGTCGTCAAGCAAGGCAATCCGTTCGCCCGATTCAAGCGCTTGCAGGCGCCGCCGGGTATTCTCACAGAACTGCTTCTTGTCGGCGGCGGTCGACTGTTCCTTTTTCGCTTTTTCGGCGCTTTCCTCGGCTTCTTTCTGGCGTTTGCGGAAGTCCAGATCCCGATCAGCCAGTGTTTGTGGCGTTGATTTGCTTTCCGCCGGGGGGGGCGTCTCGATTTTTTTCGGTTGGCGCACTACCCCGACGGGCGGCTGGTCTGAATAGATCGTTTTCCCGTTGGCATCCTTCCACTGGTAAATTTCGGCATTCGCCAGCGTAGCGGCGAGCAGGGCGAAAACGGCAAGGGCAATTCTATTCATGGCATCCAGTCCTGACAGAGCATGCTGTATAATACTAATTTGTGACCCGGGATCATAGGCCATGCGTTTAATTCAGAGGGCGTTGACGTTTGACGATGTCCTTCTCGTTCCGGCACACTCCACCGTCATACCCCGCGATGTTAGCCTGCGTACTCGCCTGACGCGCAATATCACCCTCAATATGCCGCTTGTTTCGGCGGCCATGGACACCGTAACCGAAGCGCGTCTTGCCATCGCTCTGGCGCAGGAGGGCGGCATCGGCATCGTTCACAAGAATCTGAGCCCCAAGGCTCAGGCGATCGAGGTGGCGAAGGTCAAACGGTTTGAGTCGGGGATTCTGAAGGATCCGATTACCGTTCCGCCGACGATGCCGGTGCGCGAGGTACTGGAGTTGTCTGTGTTGCACAAGATTTCCGGTTTTCCCGTCCTCGAAGGCAATTTTGTCGTGGGCATAGTGACCAACCGCGACCTGCGCTTTGAAACCAACCTCGATCAGCCGGTGCGCAACATCATGACGCCGCGCGATCGGCTGGTCACGGTGAAGGAAGGTGCCACGGTCGACGAAGGCAAGGCGCTGATCCACAAGCACCGGCTGGAACGCGTGCTGGTCGTCAATGAGGCCTTTGAATTGCGTGGCCTGATTACCGTCAAGGACATCATCAAGACCACCGAGCATCCGCTGGCCAGCAAGGACAACTTGGGGCGACTTTGCGTTGGCGCGGCCATTGGCGTGGGCGCGGGAACCGAAGAACGTGCTGAATTGCTCGTCGAGGCCGGCGTCGATGTGATTGTGGTCGATACGGCGCACGGCCACTCGCAGGGCGTTCTGGATCGCGTGCGTTGGGTCAAGAGGAACCTGCCGACGGTCGAAGTCATCGGCGGCAATATTGCGACGGCCGACGCTGCGCGCGCGCTGATCGATCATGGTGCCGATGGCGTCAAAGTCGGTATCGGCCCGGGCTCGATTTGCACGACGCGCATTGTGGCCGGCGTCGGGGTGCCGCAGATTACCGCCATTCAGATGGTCTCCGATGCACTCAAGGGGACCGGCGTGCCGATGATTGCCGATGGCGGAATCCGTTACTCGGGGGATATTTGCAAGGCCATTGCCGCCGGGGGGGATGCAGTCATGCTGGGCGGCCTGTTTGCCGGCACCGAAGAGGCGCCGGGTGAGGTCGAACTCTTCCAGGGACGGTCGTACAAATCCTACCGCGGCATGGGCTCGATAGGTGCCATGGCCGCCGGCGCGGCGGATCGCTATTTCCAGGACAGTGGGTCGAACATCGACAAGCTGGTGCCGGAAGGCATCGAAGGGCGTGTGCCCTACAAAGGTTCCGTGATGGTGGTGATACACCAGTTGATGGGGGGGCTGCGCTCGTCGATGGGCTATCTGGGATGCGAGACCATTGAGGAATTGCATGATCGAGCGACATTCGTTCAAATCACCTCGGCTGGCGTACGCGAGTCGCATGTGCACGACGTTCAAATCACCAAGGAAGCGCCAAATTATCACGTTGATTGATCTCTTCCATTGCTTGAAGGGCGGCTCGGAGGCTTCGCTACCTCTTCGCCGCCCTCGTTCATTCAAGGCTCGCCAATGACTCACCAGAAAATACTCATCCTCGATTTCGGCTCCCAGGTTACACAACTCATCGCCCGTCGCGTGCGCGAACAGCAGGTCTATTGCGAACTGCATCCGTTTGACGTCAGCGAGGAATTCATTCGTCAATTCAACCCGCAGGGCATCATCCTGTCCGGCGGGCCGAATTCGGTTTACGAAGCCGAGGACTGGCGGGCGCCGCAGGTCGTTTTTGAACTGGGCGTCCCGGTTCTGGGCATCTGTTACGGCATGCAGACCATGGCGCAACAACTGGGTGGCAAGGTCGAGAGTTCGGGAAAACGCGAGTTTGGCTACGCGGAGGTTCGCGCCCGCGGGCATTCGGAACTGCTCAAGGGTTTGCAGGATCGCAGCAACGACGGAGGGCATGGCTTGCTCGACGTGTGGATGAGCCACGGCGATAAGGTCACCGAGTTGCCGCCCGGTTTCAAGGTGATCGCCAGCAATGCTTCGTGCCCGATTGCCGCCATGGCCGACGAGTCGCGCAGGTTCTATGCCGTCCTTTTTCACCCGGAAGTTACCAATACGCTCAAGGGCAGGCAGATATTTTCCCGCTTCGTGCATGACATCTGCGGCTGCAGAAACGACTGGACGATGCCCGGATATATCGATGAGGCAGTTAACCGGATTCGTGCGCAGGTCGGGCAGGAAGAAGTCATCCTTGGCCTGTCGGGCGGCGTCGACTCCTCGGTCGCGGCCGCGTTGATCCACCGCGCCATCGGCGATCAACTGACCTGCGTTTTTGTCGATAACGGTTTGCTGCGTCTTAACGAAGGCGAACAGGTGATGGATACCTTTTCGCGCAATCTTGGCGTCAAGGTGATTCATGTCGATGCCACCGAACAGTTCATGCGGCATCTGCAAGGGGTATCCGATCCGGAGCAAAAACGAAAGATCATCGGCCGCGAGTTCGTCGAGGTTTTTCAGGTCGAATCGCAGAAGCGCGCCAATGCCAAGTGGCTGGCCCAGGGAACGATCTATCCGGACGTGATCGAATCGGCCGGCGCCAAGACCAGGAAAGCGCACACCATCAAAAGCCACCACAACGTCGGTGGTTTGCCGGAAACGCTGAATCTGAAACTTCTTGAACCCTTGCGCGAGCTGTTCAAGGACGAAGTACGCGAACTTGGTGTGGCCCTGGGACTGGCGCACGAAATGGTATACCGTCACCCGTTTCCCGGACCGGGGCTGGGTGTTCGCATTCTGGGCGAAGTGAAGCCCGAGTTCGCCGACCTGTTGCGCCGTGCCGACGCCATCTTCATCGATGAACTTCGCGCCGCGGGCTGGTACGAAAAGACCAGCCAGGCTTTTGCTGTTTTCCTGCCAGTGAAATCGGTTGGTGTGATGGGCGATGGCCGTACCTATGAATACGTCGTCGCCTTGCGCGCCGTTGAAACCCAGGATTTCATGACCGCCTACTGGGCAGAACTACCGCACAGCCTGCTTGGTAAAGTCTCCAATCGCATCATCAATGAGGTTCGCGGCATCAACCGGGTTGTCTATGACATTTCCGGCAAGCCACCAGCGACGATCGAGTGGGAATAAAATATCATCATTTCAAGTCGTCTCACGCCGTCCGGATTTTCTGCAATTTACCAGCTATAACAACCAGTTAGCGTCTCATGGCGTCTCACGCCGTCCTAGTAAAGCCCGACTAAAGTGTCGGTATTGCTGACGGTATCGAGATCTGGTCCTTGAACGACCCAAGTTGATACCGTCAACTACGTTGACGGTATCGGTTGACGGTATCAGTTTACGGAGGATCAGATGCTCACTGACATGCAGTTAAGGGCGTTGAAGCCCACTGGGAAGATTTACAAAGTTGCTGACCAGCAGGGGCTCTATGTCGCTGTTACGCGGACTGGGGTTGTCAGTTTTCGGTTTGACTACCGGGTGAATGGACGCCGCGAGACCCTGGTGATAGGCAAGTACGACCCGACAGTCGGCGCCAAGAAGCCGCGCGAACTGGACGAGTTGGACTACGGCATGTCCCTGTCTCTGGCAGAAGCGCGCCTATTGATGACACGGGCGCACAGATCCATAGAGCAGGGCGAGAGCCCCTCACGTTCCAAGGTTGAGAAGCGGACCGAAGCTGCTGACGCGCTCACGTTTGGTAGTTGGGCAGAAAAGTACTTCGCAGAGGCTGATCTGGCCGAGTCCACAAAGGCTATGCGTAAGTCGGTCTATGATCGCAACTTGGCGGACGAATTTGGCCGTCTGAAACTGGAAGAAATCACCCCGGTGCGTCTGATGGCCAGATGCGAGAAGATCAAAGAGCGTGGCGCGGCAGCACCGGCCGTCCACGCTCGCGAGATCGTGTTGCAGGTATTTCGCTTCGTTCAGGCCCGCGGATTGAAGATCGAGAATCCCGCCGAGTCGATTCGACCCAGTGCCATTGCCACATTCAAAGCTCGTGACAGAGCGCTGACACCGGCCGAGATTCATACCTTTTTCAAGGCGCTTGAGCAGACCGCGACGATGTCCACGTTGCGCCTAGCGGTCAAGTTCATGTTGCTGACATTGGTGCGCAAGACGGAGTTCATCGAGGCTAAGTGGGACGAGGTGAACTTCGAGACGGCAATCTGGACGATCCCGAAGGACCGTATGAAGGCAGGGCGCCCGCACAACGTGTACCTGAGCCAGCAGGCGCTCGATATTCTGGTGGCCTTCAAAACTTGCTTCAGTGCCAGTTCGTACCTGCATCCGGGACGGTACGAGACCGAGTTGCCTATCAGTTCGGCCACGCTGAACCGGGTGATCGACGCCACCGTGAAAGTGGTCCATGATCGGGGCGAGGACTTTGATCCCTTCACCGTGCATGATTTGCGGCGCACGGCCAGCACGCTACTGCATGAGGCCGGCTTTAACAGCGACTGGATCGAGAAATGCCTCGCGCATGAGCAGCGCGGTGTGCGTGCTATTTACAACAAGGCTGAGTACGCCGAGCAGCGTCGAGCAATGCTTCAGGCCTGGGCTGACATGTTGGATGCCTGGATCAAAAATAGCGCCAGCGTGGTGCCCATTCGACGGGGTGCTGGCGTTGCTTGAAGTATGGATACGCTCCGTCCGAAATAGATCTACAATTTTCGGACGTTACTTCTTGCAAATTGTCCGAAAAAATTATACAAATATCGGACAAGGAACCCCATGTCTGATCTCAAATCCGCCATCTCGTCGCAAATCAATGCCGCCGGTCCAGGCCATGTCTGGGTGCCGACCGACTTTGCACATCTCGGCAACCGTGATGCGATCGACAAGACGCTCCAGCGCATGGTGCTGGCGGGTGACCTGCGGCGTATTGATCGAGGTTTATACGACAAGCCCAGCATCAACCGTCTGACCCAGCGTCCCAGCACTCCCGACTATCGCGCGATTGTCGATGCCATCGCGCGGCGCGACCAACTGCGTCTGCTGGTGGATGGGATGACCGCAGCCAACGATCTTGGCCTGACGGATGCCGTCCCGGCTCGTGTCACCCTTCATACCGACGCACGTCGCCGGGCGATCAAGCTCGACAAACTTGTCATCGACTTCAAGCAAACCGCCCCTAGTCGCCTTTATTGGGCTGATCGTCCCGCCATGCGAGTTGTGCAGGCCCTACATTGGCTGAAGGACACGCTGATCTCCGACCATGACCACATCGTGAACCGACTAAGCCAACTACTCGTCGATTCCGCCCAAGGGGCTGCGATCTGCCAGGACCTGCGCGATGGCTTCAACGTGCTGCCGGCGTGGATGCAAAGTCTGGTCCGTGATCTACCAGGTTGTGATCCACTGGGGGCCGTACCCATGACCTTGCAGGCGCCTAGCGGCGTGAAGCCCCCGGCAGATTCATCTTGGGCCAAGGGCATAAGGGGGGTCCGTTGAACCCTTCATTTCACGATGTCATCACCGCTGCCGATGGTGATCGACTCGATTTGTTTCTCGGCGCAGCCACGCGCTTGGGTACGGCGGTTCAGAACGTCGAGAAGGACTTCTGGGTCTGCTGGACCCTGGATGCCTTGTTCAACGGATTGGCTACTGGCGGACCTCGGCTCTTGTTCAAGGGGGGCACTTCCCTGTCCAAGGCCTTCGGCCTGATCTCCCGATTCTCCGAGGACATCGACATCACGGTTTTCCGTGGCGATCTGGGACAGGCCGCTGAGGTGGCAGAACTGGACGCCTTGAGTGGCAAGAAGCGCCGGGCTCGTCTTGAAGCCATCCGGCTGGCTTGTCAAGCCTACATCGCCGGCCCATTGGCGGATGAATTCACTCAGATCGCCGCTGCCGTCATTCCCGATGGCCGCTTCCAATTGGAACTCGATCCGGACGACAAAGACGGCCAGACCCTGCTGTTCTGGTATCCCGCCGTCACGCCCACGACCAACGACTACATCCGCTCCGCCGTGAAAATCGAGTCCGGTGCGAAGTCGGCACTCGACCCCCACATTGCGGCAACGGTCACGCCATACGTTGCGCAGGACTTGCCTGCGCTGGATCTCACCGTAAGCAACGTGACCACCGTAAAGCCGGAGCGCACCTTCTGGGACAAGGTCATCATCCTGCATGGCTTGCGGCAGTGGTACGACCGTCGCGGAGAACTGCGGCACGGCGGGCAGCGCGTCTCGCGCCACTATTACGACGTGCACCAACTGATGCAGGCAAGCGCATTACCCGAGTGGCAGGCCGATCAGGCACTCGCTATAGATTGCACTCACCACGCCAGGCTTTTCTTCGGCAGTGCCGACCTGGGGCTGGATGCCGCGGAACCCGGTACCTTCACGCTCATGCCCGGTCCGGCGATGTGTGAAGCGCTTGCCAAAGACTACGCAGCGATGGCCGGCATGGTTTTCGGAGAAGTTCCACAGCTTGACGCGGTACTTGCCAACGT
>WBZP01003322.1_pt1 | contig 17544 bp, 17 predicted proteins | sample 5204301 | NCBI WGS metagenome assembly WBZP01 (sample SAMN12412401, study PRJNA552823) | activated sludge metagenome | isolation source: activated sludge from nitrification reactor of wastewater treatment plant... | place: USA: Pennsylvania | collected 2017 | reverse complement strand
ACCGCGTGTTGGGTGTGCCCCTTCTCGAACAGGGTCTTGCCGAGCGCCGCCGCAGCGTCGCCGACCTGGCGCAGTGCCTCGCGGTTACTCGCTGCGCGGGACCTCGCCCCCTCGACGAAGTCGAGCACCCTGTCAGGGTTCCCGGCGTCCGCCGCCGCCTCCTGTCGCGCGAGCGCGAGGTACTGGTCGACCGTGACGGGTCCCTCGACCGCAACTGCGCTGTCGGTATGAGATTGCTCAGCGGGCGCCGGCCGCTTCGCGGCCGCCAGCGCGAACGCGAGAGCGAGCATCGTGCCGAAGGTCAGCGCGAAGGCGCCGATCCCTGCTCGCTGCCATCGCTCCGCCTTGATCTCGTCCCGATCCCGCACGACCTCGCGCAGCGCCGCGCGAACCTCCGCGATCGACTGCCAGCGCTTCTCGGGTGTCCACGACAGCCCGCGCCGCAGCACGGCGACCAGCTCGGACGGGGCGCCGAGCAGCGGCGGGCGGAAGGTCGTGATCGACTCGGGCGTGTGCGAGCCGAGCTGCTCGGCCAAGCCATAGGGGCGGTTGCCGAACACCAGCTCCCAGATCGATCCGCAGTAGGCGAACACGTCGACGCGCCCGGTTGCGATCGGGCGCAGCTGCTCGGGCGGCATGTAGGGGAGCGTGCCGATGAGCTCGCTCGTGCCCGCATCGGGCCGCGAGCGCGCGACGCCGAGATCGACCACGCGGACGCGGCCGTCGGCGTCGATCATCACGTTGTCGGGCTTGAAGTCGCCATGCTCGAGCCCCGCGGCGTGGATGGCCTCGAGCCCGGCGCCGGCATCATCGAAGCGTGCGAGCACGTCTCGCCACGAGGGGTTCTCGTCGGCTGCCCAAGCTCGCAGCGTGCGGCCCTCGATGTACTCCATCACGATCGCCAGCTCGCCCTCGACCTCGAGCACCTCGTGGACCGTGACCACGTTCGGGTGTGAGAGCTGGGCGAGCAGCCGCGCCTCGCGGGCGAGCAGCTGGATGGAGTCGTCGGTCGCGGAGCGGCAGATCTTGATCGCCACGCGGCGACCGAGCAGCGGGTCGAGGGCTTCGAACACGCGGCCCATGCCGCCGCCGCCGATCAGCCGCACGACCTTGAAGCGATCGAGCCACACGTCGACCTGCGGCACGTCGACCTGGGCGTATCGCTGGTTGCGAAGCAGCGCGCCCTTGAGGTGGCTGGCGAGACCCGGCTCGATCGCTTCACCGGGCGGGCCGATCACCGAGTCGGGGCCAACCGCGAGCGGAGTGCTCGTCGAGTCGTGCTCGCGATCGGTGGCCATCCGCGGCGAGCCTATCAGCAGCGACTCGCGTGCGGTTGCCCGAGCTTCGCGAGTGCATCGCGCTGTCGCGCCTTCACTGGTCCAAGGGACAGTCGCTCGTCGAGGTCGAGACGTGTAGGTTCGAAAGGTGAGTCTCGATCAGCTCTTGATGGCCGCACACCAAGGTGGACCCCATGAACGCCGCGTGCTCATGGATGGCATCGAGGCCAAGCTGCGCGGGTTCTTTCGAGCGCGCTGCGGCACGTGGGACGTCGACGACCTCGTGCAAGACAGCTTCGTGGTGCTGCTGCGCCAGATCGATACCTTCGTGCCCTACTACCCGGGCGCATTCGAGGATTTCGTGGTCACGGTCGCGCGCTTCGAACTGCTCTCGCGGCGTCGCGCGTGGGCTCGCGAACATGCGCGGCGAGTCGGCGCGCCGCTGCTCGCCGAGTCTCCACGCATGACGAGCTTGGTGAATCGAAAGGCGCTCGTGTCCACGGTGTGGCGCGCGATCGAAGAGCTGCGCACGGGGGAGCGGCGCACGATCCTGGCGTGGCTTCGCAGCGAGCTCGGGCCCGAGGCCGCGCAGCGCGAGGGTGTTGCCGTGGTCACGCTGCGGACCCGGCTGCACCGGGCGCTCGAGCGGCTGCGTCGAGCAGTCCGACGAAGGGTTCGCCAGCTCGCACCCGAGCCCACGTGAGCGCGGAAGCGCGCGGCAGAAATTCGGGAACGCGACGGCTCGCTGTGGCGGTTGGCTCGAGATTGACCGAGTCCGACGACCGCGACGCGCAGCGCCTCGCGTGGCACATGCAGCGACTTCGAAGGGCTCGCGGGCTCACTCAGGAAGCGTTCGCGGAGCGCTGCGGGTTGTCGCCGGACACGATCCGCCGGATCGAGCGAGGCGTGTTCGCGCCGACCCTGCCGACGCTGCGCAAGGTCGCGGTCGGGCTCGATCTCTCGCTCGTGACGATCTTCGAGGCGCTCGAGGGTGGCGAGGTCGAGGGCTGGCGAGAGACTCTCGATCTGCTGTCGACGCGGACGCCCAGCGAGCGCGTGCTTGGGCTGGCGATGCTGCGCTCGTTCTTCGACGCGCTCGATCGGATGCGGGACGAAGGCCGGGGAGACCGTGACGAAAGTCCTGTGTCGGACGCGGTCGAAAACAGGGAACGCCACGCGGGGGTGCGGCAGTGCAAGAGCAGGGATGGCACAGGCTGATCCCGGACCCGACCCCGATACCTTGATCGACCTCATCCGCGCCAAGCCGGGCATGACGCTGCTGCAGCTGGTCAAGCTGGGGCCGAGCGTGTTGGCGCGCGTTCGCGTCGGCGACCTGCGGCGCGATGCGATCGAGCGCGAACGCGTGGCCGAGCAGCAACGCGAGGCGGCGCGTGTTCGTGGGCCTGCGTTCGATCGGCTGGTGCTCGAGGCGGTGCGGCAAGGCGAGGGGCCGGTTGCATCGTCGTTCGTGCGCGAGCGGGTCGGCGGTCCGCGGTGGAAGCTGCAAATGTCGCTCGGGCGGCTCGTCGCGGCGGGGAAGCTGCAGCGAACCGGATCTACTTCGACGACACGCTACACGATCACGAGCGGATGAGTGCTCGCGCGCGCCCACGGTGCCGACGCGCTCGGGCTCGATGGCTTCGTGGTCACGATCGAGGCTGCGAGCGGTGCGGCCGGCTTGCGAGTGATCGGGCAGGTCGACGGGGCGCTCGTCGACTCGGCGCGGCGGGTGGTGGCTGGGCTTGGGAGTGAGGGCGTCGAGATCGGACGCGTGCTCGTGCACGTGGGTCCGGCCGAGCGGCGCAAGGGCTCGCGTGGGCTCGATCTGGCGCTGGCTTGTGCGGTGCTCGTCGTTCGCGGCGTCGTGTCGGCGCGGTCGCTCGAGGGGGTGCTGGCGTTCGGGGAGGTCGGGGCGAGCGGCGAGATCGTGGCGTGTGCGGGGGCACTGAGCGCGGCCGAGACGGCGGCGCGCCAGGGATTCTCGACGCTCGTGCTTCCGCGTGGGGGTGTGCGCGAGGCGAGTGAAGTCGCGGGGCTCGAGCTGGTCGTGGTCGATGACCTCGCGGGGTTGATCGCTCACTTGCGCGAGGAGGCTCGGGCGTCGCCTGTTGTCATGATGCCGCGTGCGGTGGGTGTCGCGGGGCCGGGGATCGTGGGCGTCGACTCGCCGCTCGCTCGGCTCGCGCTCGAGGTCATGCTCGCGGGCGGGCACCACATCGCGGTCCACGGGGCGGAGCGATCGGCTGTCGCGGCCGGGCTCGTGGGTGTGCCGATCGAGCTCGAGCGCGACGACGCGATCACGCTGACGAAGATCCACGGGCTCGTGCAGCCGACCTCGCTGCAGACCATGCCGAGCGTGCGGCGGCTGGCTCGGTATGCGGGTCTCGCGGGGTTGCTCGACGAGCTCACCCTCGCGCACCTCGGGGTGCTCGTGATCGAGGATCTTCACACGCTGCCGGCGGAGACGATCACGGCACTGCGTTTCGCAGTGGACGAGCACGCGGTCGAGCGCGAGTGCAGGCGCACGAGCGTTCGCGTGCCGGCGCACGCTCGCCTGCTCGTGACGATCGGCGACGTGCCTCGCCGGGCGCTCGCGCTGCGAGCCATGCTCGAGCGCTTCGATCTTTTCGTGGGGATGCCGTGCGAGGAGGCGGCAATCGTGCCGAACGCGGCGACACCCGAGCGGCTGGCGAACGCGCTTGCGCGTCAGCGGGATCGGCTCCGGCGTGTGGGCTGGCGGTGGAACGCGGACGTGCCGTTCACGGCGGGAACGCGGCTGCTCGGGTCGCTGGACCAGGATGCCGTGGGGCTACTCGCGGGCATGGGGAAGATCGAGCAGCACCGGGTGTGCCGGGTGGCGGCGACGCTCGCCGACCTCGCGGACCAGCCGACGATCGACGAGCACGCGGTGCGGCTGGCGATCGCACTGCGCTCAGCGTACCGACCGCAAGAGGGGACACGAGGCGAGAGGGACGAGGCGAGGGAGCGGCTGGCGACGCGCGTGGGCTAGATTAGGGTTGGATAATCGGGGATGATCCAATTGTCGCGGTTGCACTCACTTTCTTCATTGCTGATCATCTCATCTAGCAACCTGGCGAGGTATGCCAGTGGGAATACAATTCGAGTTCGATAGCGATGTTTCGGAAGGCGCCGATCATTTGAGGCGTAGATGTAGTTGCCATAGTGAGGCGCCTGAATGCCATCACGCGGACAGAAGGTCTTGCGGCCCAACTCCAAACCGTGGACCGCGCAACACCGGTATTCCTCATACAGAATTTCCGCATAGCTATTTTTCTGGACGATTTGCCTCGCCGCCGCGGTGCGGTTCTCGAAATCGCGTACCGATTCAAGTTGGGTAGAGTCTTCGCTGGTCTGCCAGATGCGAGAATTGGCGACGGCTTTTCGGTACTCCACGAGGAACGGCTCTGCATCATGGGCGGAGCCGAAGCTCATGCTAATATCATGAGAGAGTAACGGTACGGCAATGTTGCTGAGGTCATGGCCGGGTGCAAGATCAAGCAATCCGCGCACGAAGCACTGTCGATTTTTGGTCATGGTACGTTTTAGCCGTCCGGCATGGATTCGGGTGATGGCGTCAACCGTCGCTCCCCACACCACGAAACACTCGATGGTTGCCGTACTGGCATGTTCGTTGATGAACTCGTAGCGCCCCCTTAGAAAGTCAAAGACGCTCTCGTTTTCGGCTCGTGTGCTCACTACTGGAATTATGCCAGTGTCGAGCCGCAAACACAACGCCCTGACATGCTGTACCAGTGTCACTGCGGCTAACCAAAACAGCGCGCTGAGCGCTTCCGCGAAGTGGTGCTCGTGTGGCTGCGGCAGCGCGATGTCCGACACGTGATCGCTCTCGTCGCCCGCCCTTCACCCAGCCGCCGCGTGTGCTGGCCACCGTGCTAGGGTCGGGCCGACACGCGCTCACGGCCCTGAAGGACCAGGAACCATGAGCTACACCATCAGGCCCTTCCGCTCCGGCGGCTGGGAAGTCGACATCGTGCTGACCCTCCCCAACGGCGACAAGATCCGCGAGCGGCGTAAGGCGCCGGTCGCTGGCAAGTCGGACGCCAAGAGGTGGGCGCAGGAGCGAGAGCGCCACCTGCTGCAGCACGGCCGACTCCCGCGTCGTGGCACCAAGGCCACGCCCAACCAAGAAGAGGAGACGCCCACCACCACACCCACCTTCGCCGAGTTCGTGCCGCGCTACCACGAGCACGTCAAGGCGAACCGTCAGAAGCCGACCACCCGCAAGGCCAAGGTGCAGATCTGTCGGCGCCACCTGATCCCGATCTTCGGCGAGCAACGGCTCGACGAGATCGGACCCGTGGACGTCGAGCGGCTCAAGCAGCGCCTCGCCAACCACTCGGCCAAGACCGCGAACAACGTGCTCGCCATCTTCAACACGGTGATGGCCTGCGCCGTCACGCTCGGGGTGCTCGAGCAAGTCAAGGTCAAGGCGAAGTGGCTCAAGACCGTCGAGCCATCGATGCCCTTCTATGACTTCGACGAGTTCGAACGCCTGCTGGCCTCAGCTCGTCGTCTCAGTCAGCAGCACGAGTTGCTCGTGCTGCTCGGGGGCTTGGCCGGCCTGCGCTCCGGAGAGATCCGAGCGCTGCGCTGGTCGTCGATCGACTTCGCTCGCGGCTTCTTGACCGTCGAGCGGGCTTACTCGCTCGACGAGGTGCTCGTGCCGAAGGGCGACAAGATCCGACGGGTGCCGATGCCCAAGCGTCTGCAGGCTGCCCTGCAGGCCGCGCGAACCAAACAGGATCCCAGCTACGTCCACGTGCTCACGCTCCGCGACCGCGATCAGCCTCCTTCGTACTACGCCGTGCGCAAGTGGTTGAACAAGGCGCAGGCGCAAGCCTCCGTGCTCGTCAACGGACCCCACATCCTGCGGCACACGTACTGCTCGCACCTCGCCATGACCGGGGCGCACGTCATGGCGATCAAGGCCCTCGCGGGTCACTCGGAGATCGAGACCACGCAGCGCTACATGCACCTGTCGCCGCAGACCCTCCGCGACGCGGTTGACCGACTGGATGGGGTGGCTGCGCGAGCGCTTGGAGACGGCGAGGAGACGCGGAAGCGCTCTTCGCCGAATCCCCAGTGAAGTCGAGCACTTGGATGGTCTAGTCTCACGGTCCCCCCTCCTCCTTGCCCGCCGAGACTTCGGCCGTGGTTCATTCGCGGGGGCCGTCGCGGGACCATGGCGTTTGATACGCTGCGAGCGTGCGACGTGGCTGGTTCGCATGGCTCGGGGTCGGGCTGTCGGCGTGCCTGGTCGCGCCGACGGTCGCGCGCGAGCACGACGCGGACGTGCACGGCGACGAGGCGAGCTCGAGTGAGGGCGTGCTGCCCGACCTCGCCGACGTGCCTGCGACCACGAGCGATGCGAGCGACGGCGATGAGACGCGCGCGAGCGAGACGGGCACCAGCAGCGACGCGAGCGAGACGAGCGAGACCGGCACGCTGCCGCCCGACGAACCGACCGTGTTCGTCGACGTCGCCGCGCAGGCCGGCATCGACCACCACCACGGCATGATGGGCACGGCCGGCAACTGCCTGGTCGACACGACCAACCCACCGATCGCGGGCTGGTTCTGCGGGATCGACTGGACGAGCGGTGGTGCGGCCGCGGCCGACTTCGACGCCGACGGCTGGGTCGATCTCTACGTGACGCGCCTCTACGAGCCCGATCTGCTCTACCGCAACCGCGGCGACGGGACCTTCGAGGACGTCGCGGCGAGCGTGGGCCTCGGCGAGCAGACGCATCACATCGGCGCGGCATGGGCCGACGTCGACGAGGATGGCGACCTCGATCTCTATGTCACGAGCGTCGGCGAGCTCACCCACGCGCTCTTCATCAACCATGACGGGACCTTCGTCGACGAGGCGCTCGAGCGCGGCGCGGCGCTGCTCGACGGCTACCCGCAGACCGGCACGACGCCGAGCTTCGGCGACTACGACAACGACGGCTGGCTCGACCTCTACGTCGGCGACTGGCACACCCACGCGATCGGCACGCAGCCCTCGCACGCCAGGCTCCTGCACAACCGCGGCGCCGCCGATCCGGGCGTGTTCGACGACGTCACGCTCGCGGCCGGCGTCGACGTCGACGCCGTCTACCTCGACATCGAGAACAGCCTCGACGGCACCTTCGTGTTCAGCCCGGCCTTCGCCGACCTCGACGCCGACGGCTGGCTCGATCTCGTGTTGACCTCGGACTTCGGCTGCTCGCGGCTGTTCTGGAACCAGCACGACGGGACCTTCGTCGACGGCACGCTCGCGGCCGGCGTCGGCAGCGACGAGAACGGCATGGGCACGAGCCTCGGCGACTACGACAACGACGGCGACCTCGACATGTTCGTCAGCTCGATCACCGGGCCCGACAACAAGACCGGCAACCGTCTGTTCGCGTACGTCGGCGCGCGCCAGTTCGTCGACGCGACCGACCTCGCCGGCGTGCGCGAGGGCAGCTGGGCGTGGGGCACGAGCTTCCTCGATCACGACAACGACGGCGACCTCGACCTCGCGCTGACCAACGGCTGGAACGGCACGCTCTACACGGCCGACGCGATGGTCGGCTGGACCAACCTCGGCGGCGGCCAGATGATCGACAGCTCGCTCGCGCTCGGGCTCGACGACGTCGGGCAGGGCCGCGCGCTACTGACCTTCGACTACGACCGCGACGGCGACCTCGACATGTTCGTGGCCAACAACGCCGGCGAGCCGCTGCTGCTGCGCAACGAGGGCGGGAGCGACCGCCGCTGGCTGCAGATCGAGCTGCGTGGAAACACCTCGAACCGCGAAGGCCTCGGTGCGCGCGTGTGGGTGACGACGCGCGCGGGCACGCAGGTGCGCGAGGTCGGCGGGCCGAGCTACTTTCTCGGGCACTCCGAGCGCGTGCTTCACTTCGGTCTCGGCGAGGCGAGCGAAGTCGAGCAGGTGCGCGTCGTGTGGCCGGCGAGCGAGTCCGAGCAGATCGTGACCGACCTCGCCATCGATCAGCGCATCACCATCGAAGAGCCCCTCTAGAAGGCTGGCGACAGCGAGTGCGACTCGATCGATGCTGCGAGGGATGGTGCGAGAGACCCAGCCGACGATCCGCGCGGCTGCCCTCAAGCTCACGCTCGCGACGATCACCCGTCACCCCGAGCGCGAGCGCATCGAGGCCGCGATCCCCAGCGAGCTGCGCGAGGCGATCGAGGAGGCGCGCCCGACCGACTGGGTGCCGGCGACCTTGATGCTCGAGCTGCTCGAGCGGCTGTGGCGAGTGCTCGAGCGCGACGCCTTCATTGCGCTCTACGCCGAGCAGGTCGCGCTCGCGCAGTCGAGCTCGTCGTTCGGCCGCTTCATGAACCAGATCACCAAGCTGCTGGCCCCGACCCCGCAGGCGCGGCTGCGTCACCTCCCGCGCGGGCTCGAGCTCGCGCAGCGCGACGCCGGTCGCATGGAGGTCGAGCTGGCCGGCAGCGCGATGGCCCATGTGGTCGTGCGCGACCTGCCTTCGCTGCTGCGCAACATCTGCTACGCGACCTCGTTGATCGGCTCGCTCGAGAGCTGCGCGCGCATGGTCGGCTGGGTGCCGAGCGTCGAGATGGACGCGCGCGAGCTCTCGATCGGGGTCGTTCGCTATCTGATGCGCTGGGAACGAGCCGCTACTTGACGATCGCCGGCGCAAGGGAGGAGGTTCCTCAACCGAAGGTTGAGGGCCGAAGGTGCCAACCGCACGCCTCTACGACCTCCGATCGACGGCAACGCGCAGTGGCGCAAGGGAGGGGGTTCCTCAACCGAAGGTTGAGGGGGAGGGAAGCCGGAGGCGGCCCTCCCTACTTGACGATCAGCTTCTCGAAGGGGTTGGCGACGCGCACCTGCCCGGCCGTCACGCCGAGCTGCTCCCACGTGAAGTGCAGCAGCTCGCCCTCGGCCACGTAGACCTCGCACATGTCCGGCTTGGTGCGGACGATGTGCAGCGCCTGGACCTCGCCCGGCTCGACGTAGAAGGCGAAGTGCTCGGGGGCGGTGCAACCACCCGAGGACACGCGCACGTCGATGCCGTCATCGGTCAGCTCGACGCCGAACAGGCGCTCGTCCTTGGCGCCCTCGGGCGCGACGCTCGGACCGGCCTTGCTGCCCGGCTTCACGACCTCGGCCGACCCGAGCTCGATGCCGATCATCATGAATGCCGGCAAGTCGGCCCACGCGTAGAGGAAGTCGGTGCCGAGCACCGAGTCCATCTCGCAGCTGTCGGGCGCGATCGCGGTGACCTTCAAGGTGCCGGTCTCGACCCCGAAGGTCACGTCGCTGGCCTTGCGACAGCCGCCCGTGTGCACCTGCAAGGTCAGACCCGCTTTGGTCTGCATGAGCCCGATGACCTCGCTGGGCTTGCCGGGCGGGAGCGCGGGCTCGGACTTGGCGGGCTCGGACTTGGCGGGCTCGGACTTGGCGGGCTCGGTCTTGGCGGGCTCGGTCTTGGCGGGCTCGGTCTTCTTGGCGCCTGCCTTGCCCTCGCCCTCCGCGGGCGTACAGGCGAGCAGGGCGAGGCAACAGGACGCGACGAGGATGCGGTGCATGGTGGGAGCCGAACGAGGGTCGCCGAGCCGAGCTGACAACGCAACGCCGAGTTTTCGCGTCGCTACGTCGGCAGCTTGCGGAAGGGGTTGACGATACGGACCTGCTGCCCGGTCACGCCGAGCTGCTCCCACGTGAAGTGCAGCAGCGTGCCGTCCTGCACGAGCGCCTTGCAGCGATCCGGCTCGCGCCGCACGACGATCAGCTCCTGCACGTCGGAGGGGCGCGGCTCGACGTAGAACTCGAAGTCGTCGGGCTCCGTGCAGCCGCCCGAGAACACGCGCAGCTCGATGCCCTCGTCCTTCACGACCGCGCCATACAGCCACTCGACCGCGACATCCTCGGGCACCACGCTCGGCGCGGGCTTCGAGGCCGGCTTGGCCACGCGCGCGGCCGCGAGGTAGAGGTCGAACTCGGCGAATTCCGGCAGCTCCGACCACGCAAAGTGCAGCGAGCTGCCCTGCTTCGGATCGCCTGCGACCGCGCAAGCGCCCTGCACGTAGGCCTCGAGCTTGCCGCCCTCGACCACGAAGCTCACGTCGTCGGGCTCGCGGCAGCTCGAGGGATCGAGCTGCAGGGTCAACCCCTCGCTCGTCTGCATCATCCCGTAGACGGGCCCGCGTACGGGCATCTCGCATCCGCGCTCGGGGATGGGGTCGGGCGCGGCGGCGGCCCCGATCGGCTCGGACGAGGACTCGGTCGGGGCGGCGGTACAGGCAACGAGGGCGAGGCAGCAGGACGCGAGCGTGATGCGGTGCATGTGGCGGCCAAACGAGCCCTGCGGGGCCGACCTGACAGCGCGAGTGCCCCACTTCCGACGGCCGCGAGATTGCGTACCCTCCTTCCGATCATGTCCGAGGCCACTCCCGAGCAACGTCGCGACGACATCATCCGAGCCGGTGTCTGGAAGGTCCTCTACTTCTTGGCCGACTACGCCGTGTGCCCGGCCGTGCGCGGACACGTGGTCGAGCACGTCAAGTTCCCGCGCAAGGGCCCGCTGCTGCTCGTCAGCAACCATCCGAGCCCCTGGGACCCGATCACGGTGCCCTGGTCGGCCGAGCGGCAGGTCCACAACCTCGGCACCGACCAGCTGCTGCGCGTGCCCTACTTCGGCTGGATGATGCCCTACTTCAGCATGATCCCGTTCAAGAAGGGCATGAAGGATCCGACAGCCCTCGCCGAGGTCGAGCGACGCGTGCGACGCGGTGACTGTGCGTTGATCTTCGCCGAGGGCGATCGCACGTGGACCGGCCGCAGCAACCCGATCAAGCCGGGCATCGGTCGCATGATCAAGCGCCTCGGCGTGCCGGTCGGCTTCGTGCGCATCACGACCGGTCACATGCAGTGGCCGCGCTGGGCCGCCTATCCGCGCTCGGTCCCCTACATCCTCGAGCACCGCGCGCTCATCGAGTACCCCGACTCCGCCACACCCGAGCAGATCACCGCCGACGTCGCCCACTACATCTCGGTCGATCCTTACGAGGTCGAGGTGCCCAAGCGCTCGTGGGGCAAGCGGCTGGCCGTCGGGCTGTCCACGCTGATGTGGGCGTGCCCCGTCTGCTTCGCGCTCGGCAGCCTCGCGCTCGTGTCCGGTGACGACGACGCCGTGCAGTGCAGCGCCTGCGAGTCACGCTGGCGCGTCGACCTCGGCTGCTGGATGCGCCGCGAAGGTGGCCGCGCCGAGGACATCCACGTCGACGCCGCCTACCGCCGCATCGTCGATCACTTCGGCGCCCTGCCGATCGTCGACCCCGATCGCTACGCCCGCGACGGCCTCGCGCTCGAGGCCGAGGCCGAGCTCTCGCGCATCCACTACGGCCAGGTCGAGGCCGAGCAGCTCGGCGTCGGCCACCTCGAGCTCTTCCGCGACCGCTTCGTGTTCACCGACCACCGCGGCCACGCCCCGCTCGTGCTGCACTTCGACCCGATCCAGGCCGTGCTGCTGCAGGTCGGCAACAAGCTGCAGGTGCGCACGGCCGCGGATAACTTTCAGATCTCGCCGGTCTCGCACTCGACGCTGCTGTGGAAGCACTTCATCGATCGGCACCTCGACAAGTATCGCGGGCACCGCGGCGGCGGCGGCGGGGGCGAGTAGGGGCTCACCCGCCGCAGTCGTGGGTCGTGTCGTCGATCAAGCGCTGCAGCGGCCGGCAGTACACGCGGGGCTCGAGCGAACAGGCGCGCTCGAACGCAGCCATCGAGGCGTTGTAGCGGACCTGATCCCACTCGACCGCGTAGTAGAGCATCGGCAGATCGACCAGCGCGAAGCAGGCGGCCGCGTCACCGCTCTCGCACGCGTCGTGCAGGCGCGCGTACTCGTCGGCCGAGCGTTGCTCGTCGGCCTCGGCCTCGATCGCGGCGCCCTCCTCGTCGACGTTCTCGTCGCTCGGGATGTCGCTGACGTCGAGCTCCGCGACCAGGCCGATCGTGTCGAGCTCGTTGCCGGCCATCACGACCCCGGCCACGCCCAGGCAGCCATCGACCGAGCTCTCGCACATGGCCGCGAGCTCGCTGCGCACGCTGCCGAGGTTGCGGTAGTCGTAGCCGGCCGCGTGGACGTCGGCGCTCACGAGCAGCGCCGCGCAGGTGTCGACCCGGCACGCGCTCTCGCAGGCCGGCTGCACGAGCGCGATGTCTTCGTACACGGCATCGAGCCCGCGCTCGGCCTGCACGTCGTCGCAGCTGCTCGGGGGCGTGAGCGCCATGCCGGCGGTCTCGAGGAACACGGTCGTCGGCGCGCTGGTCTCGACGAGCATCCGCGCCTCGCTCGGCGTGCTCGTGCCCGGTCCGCTCGCACACGCGAGCAGCAGCGCGAAGGGGAGCGAGGCGAGCGGAGCGAGCGGGCGGGTCATGGCTGCCTGCATGCACGCGCGAGTCGATCGGCGCATTCCCGGGCCAGCGCGCCGGCGGTGTACCCTGGCCGCACATGCGAGTCCTGCTCGTTCGCCATGGCCAGAGTCGCTCCAACCTCGACGGATCCGAGAACCTGCGCGTGGCCGACCACGCGATCGAGCTGAGCGACGAAGGCCACGCGCAGGCGCAGCGCTGCGGCGCGTTCTTGCGCGGCTACTTCGAGCAGCACCTGCGCGGCGCCGACGGCAGCATCCCCAAGATCCGCCTGTGGCACAGCCCCTACCAGCGCACGCGCCAGACGGCCACGCACATCGAGCGCGAGCTCGACGGTTGGCTGCACGATCGCCGCGAGCACCTGCTGCTCGCCGAGCAGCAGTTCGGCATCTTCGACGGGCTCAGCGACGCCGAGCGGGCCGCTCGCTACCCCGACTTCTTCGCCTACTACGAGAAGTGCAAGCGCTTCGAGGGCAAGCTGTGGCCCAAGATGCCGCTCGGCGAGTCCCGCTTCGAGGTCTGTCAGCGCGTGCATCAGGCGTTCGGCAGCTTCAAGCGCGACGAGGCCGAGCGCGGCATCGAGACGATCGTCGTCGTCGGCCACGGCACGACCAACCGCGCGTTCGTGATGATGTGGCTGCACCTGCCCTACGAGTGGATGCACCGCGAGCCCAACCCGGCCAACTGCTCGGTGCGCCTGATCGAGAGCGGGGTCGATCGCGGCTACGTGTTCGAGGGCTACGAGGATCCGGGTGGGCAGGATCGCCCGGGCACGCACGAGACCGAGGAGTGAAGTCTATTTTTGACCCCCGCAGGCGCACGTAGACTCTGCCGCAGCACCGCCGGCTTCGCCGTCGGCTCGGGTGTCTGTCGACTGCGTCGACAGGCACCCTCGGGCGGTGCAGACATCGATTCGCAGGGGCAGGTTGGACCCCCTAAAGGGGGTCTGTCGCCACCCGGTGGCGGTTGTCGTTCGCTCGAAAGCTTCACTCGTCATCCAGAACGCGAGCCTCTGACTGTGAGCTCTCGTCGTTCTCTCCTCGGGATCGGAACCCCTTCACGCGTATCCCAGCCCCAAACCCACCCGCCGATCCCGACTCGATCCCGATCCCGACGATCGACACTTTCTGTGTTGAGTTTCCCCCTCGCTCGACGCCTTGCCGCCGCGATCGTGCTCCCACCATCATCGGCGCATGGATCCCAAGTCATCGCATGTCTATCTCGCGCCCGGTGCCGGCGCTGCGCTACCTTCCTATCGCTTGCCCGGCACCCACGACCTGCCCCGCATCGACGATCACCTCGTCCAGCCCGAGGCGGGGCAGGAGATGGTTCGAGGCATCCGGATCGAGGCGAGCGCCAGCCCGCCGCATGCCGAGCGCCAGCACATGCTCGACCAGGTGCTCGGGGCCCACGTCGCGCCTGGCTACGTCGGCGCGACCGAGCTGCTCACGCGCTTTGGTCCGGGCTCCAACTTCGCGGCCGACATCTGCATCCGCAAGCAAGGCACCGACGCGAGCGGGGTTCGTCACCTCGAGGAGCTCGCGGTCGAGGTCGTGTCCGAGCAGTCGCGCAGCGACGTCACGGCGCGCGCCGAAGACATGGTCAGCCGTGGCGTGCGGCGGGTCATCGCGGTATTCGTGAAGAGCTCGACCGTCGAGCAGTGGAACGCCGCCACGAGGCGCTTCGAGCCGCTCGACCCGGACGGCGTGCTCGTCGATGCGACGCTGACCCGAGCGATCCCCGTGCGTGCGCTGCTCGACGCCGCGCTGGGCTACGACGAGATCGCCAAGGCTGTCGACCTCAAGGGTGTGCCCTACATGGCGCAGATTCGGCAGGAGGCCGCGCAGCAAGGCAAGCGCGACACGCTCACGCGCATGCTCGAGCGTCGCTTCGGCGCGCTGCCCGAGTCGACCCAGCAGCGACTCGCCGCGGCCACGCTCGAGCAGCTCGAGCAGTGGTTCGATCGCTTGCTCGAGGCCGCGAGCCTCGACGAGGTGTTTGGCTGAGGACGGGCTAGCCCTGCTTGGCCAGGTAGATCTCGAGCCCCTTGCGGGCCTGCGCGCGCACCTTGTTCTGCAAGAACGAGCTCCACCCGAGCAGCAGCCCGGGCACGCCGAGCGCCTGCCGCGACCAGCGGTAAAAGTCGAAGCTGTCGCGGTGCTCGATGATCAGCCCGTCGGCAAAGCGGAACTCGGCGTCGATGATGTTGTGCACGCGCCGGCCGGTCGCCGAGAACAGATAGCGTGCCTCCCAGTGGGCCGAGCCGCGCTCGCCCTGCACCTGGATGTTCGAGGCCTCGAGCGAGAACTCCTGGGCCCGCTCGCACAGCATCCGCCACATGCCGGCCGTCTCGCGCGCGTCGAGGTCGACGAACGCGGGATCCGTGAAGCGCACCTGGGGGTGGTAGTGGACGATCATGCCCTCGGCGTCGCGGCGGGCGAAGGCGGCATAGAAATTCGCGATGCGCTCGCGGGGATCCGTCATGCGCGCAGCGTCGCATGATGCGACGCCGATCAAAAGTGATCCCGACCAAGTCGAATTCGCGATGAGAGAGTCCTCGTCGGCCTTCGCCTTGACCCGCGAGATCGTGGCGCAGAGAGTCGCAGGCATGATCGACGAGCACGACTTCGAGGGGCAGCTCGACCAACTGCTCGATCAGCGCGCGCGCTTCGAGGCGGCTCGCATCGACGCCTGTGCTTGCCAGACTCAGCGCGACTGGGACGACTATCACGCGCAGATGGCCAGGTTCCACGACCTGCGGGACGCGTTCCTCCAACGCTATCTCCCGCTCGTCACCACCTTGCGTCCCGTGCCTGCGGGCCCGCTGCATGCGTGGGAGCGTCCGCCCGACTGACCGCTATCGTGGCTTCGTCGGGAGCCCGCGACCGCGGCTGCGCGGGCCGAGCAACACGGTCAGGCCGAGCTCGGCGTCGGCGTGGGCGGTCACGCCGGCACCGACGCGCTCGTGGATGCCGGCAGTCAGGCCGATGCGCAGCAGCAAGCGCGGGCGCAGGTACGCCTTGAGGCCGCCGCCGAGCACGAAGCCGAGGTCGGTGTCGCGTCCGAGCACCTGCGCGGGCGAGGCTACGCCGAGCGCCTCGACGCCACCGATCACGTAGGGACCGACCCGCGTGTCGAGCTGCCCGACCAGCACGCCACGCAGCGCCCACGCGGTCGCGCGACGATCGTCGACGACCTGCGTCGGCATCACGCGCGCGGCCGCCTCGATGCCGAAGTAGCGCAGCGGGTAGTAGCCGACGCGCGCGAGCACCTGGCCGGTCGAGCGCATCGCCTGGTGCTCGGCGTCGGGCAGGCGATAGAGCGCGTGGTTGGACGCCGGCATGAAGAGCCCGAGCGAGAGGCCGAGCTCGACCTGGTGCTGCACGTAGTCCGGCAGCATGGGGATGACCTCGGTCACGATCGGATCGACGACCTCGAGCGTGAGGCTGCCGAACGCGGCGAAGGGCTCGCCCTCGCGCGGTGCCTCGAGCCCGAGCTGCAGCGCCGCGGCGGGCGGGGCATCGGCGGCGACCTGCAGCGTGATGCGATAGCGACCCTCGCCGAGCGACTCGATCGACTCGACGGCGAAGCCCGGCGTGTCGGCCACGTAGATCTGCTCGGGCAAGGGCAGCGCGCTGTCGATCGCGATCTCGCGCACGACCTGCTCGCCACGCACGACGCGGAACGCCTCGGCGTCGGTAAAGGCAGGCGCGAGCGCGACGACCTCGACCGGGAACGCCTCGACCTCGCGGCCGTCGTCGGTCCGGCACACGAGCGTGCTCGGGCCGGGCGTGCGATAGACCGGCACCTCGACCAGCTGCTCGAGCGTCTCGCCACAGCGCACGCCGCTCGGCAGCTCGAGCGTGGTGCCCGGCAGCACGCGCGGCACGGGCGACGCGCTGTCGCTCGGCCACTCGACGCCGGCGCCACCCGGGCCCGCGAGCGCGACGTCGAGCAGCTCGAGCGCGCTCGCGTCGGACGGGATGCTCTCGAATTGATCGCCGTCGATCGCCGCGACGCGCACGTGGTAGCGACCGGCAGGCAGGCCGTGGACCTCGAAGCTGTCGGCGCTGCTCGGCACCTCGATCGCCGCGAGCACGTCGGTGCCGGCGTCGTCGCGCGCGAGCTCGACGAAGTAGCCGCCCTGCGCCTGCTCGAGCTTGGCCCAGCGCCCGCGCACCTCGCTGCGCTGCCCGGGCACGCTCAAGAACACCTGCGGACCGGCGAGCCAGGTCGGCGTCGGCGGCAGCACGATCGGCTTGGCCGCTCGCTTGCCGACCTCGACCTTCACGCCCATGCCCTTGTCGAGCTTGGTCTTGCCGCCGCGCTTGGCCACGACCGCCGTGTTGCCCTCGCCGTGGTTGGCGACGCGCGCGGTGCCCTGATCGTCGACCTTGATCAGCGTGTTGCCGCCGGCCAGCTCGCTGGTCGCGGCCGGGCTCGCGATGTGGGCCGCGCGTCCGCCCTCGAGCTCGCCGAGGCGCGCGCGCAAGGTCCCACGCTCGAGCTCGGCCTCCATCGCGATGACCTCGGCGCGGTGCGTGGCGTGGTGGCCGTAGACGATCAAGAGCGTGTTCTGTCGCATCGCGACGGTCGAGTCGTCGCGCAGGCGCACGGCCGCCATCGCGTCGCTCGCCGTGCTCACGCGCCCGGCCTTGTAGAGCGTCTCGCCGAGCGAGGCGTCGTGCCAGGGCTCGCTCGGCGCGGCTGGGTGCGGACCTCGTTGTGCTTGTGGCTGATCGTGCCGTCGGGGCCGTCGTGCGCGAGCACGGGGCGGACGGGCGCGAGCGCGAGCGTGAGCGCGAGGGCGAACGAGACGAGCTGCAGCGAC
>WBZP01003321.1_pt1 | contig 17547 bp, 13 predicted proteins | sample 5204301 | NCBI WGS metagenome assembly WBZP01 (sample SAMN12412401, study PRJNA552823) | activated sludge metagenome | isolation source: activated sludge from nitrification reactor of wastewater treatment plant... | place: USA: Pennsylvania | collected 2017 | reverse complement strand
GCTGAATATAAACATCAATGATATCACGTTTTAATAACATAATGTCGTTGTGCAGGCAGTCGTTCCATTCACCAATAAATTCAATAATGGCAAATGATTTTTCATAAATATCTTCCATTCCATCTCTATAATCAAATGGAGGATCCACATATAAAACTATTTCATCTTGAGAGTTTTTTAAAAAATCAATAAATAAGAATGTTTAAAATTACATATAAATTAGTTAATTGTCTTTAGTAATTGCCCTGTAAGATAGAATGCACAATCAATTTTGCAAAAATGATGAACACGGCAGTTATAGCAAGCCCGGTAATCATAAAGAAAGCATGGTACTTGGCTGTGAGTGCTTTTTTATGTGCTTCATCGTTAAGTTCCGCATTCTTATTAAAGAGTATATATCTCACGGAGCTAGGCAGCAGCCACAACATCTGGCCAATATTTCCACAAATCGAATAAAGGCCCAGGGCTGCCGGTGGTAAAAAATAACTAAGAATGAGCTGATCAACGCGGTTGTTGGTGGTCACTGCAATATCCCCGATCCAGCCTTTGATACCATAACTGAAAGCATCTTTTACAAAACTGCGGTCATAAGATTTCCGGAGGTTGGTAATGTGATATAATTTGTTCACCATAGCCACCGTAACAATAAAGTTTATAATGTTTGAAGCAACAATAGCAATTACCACTCCTGCAAAATCCATTTTAAATATTACCACCAACAGGAAAACGATCACCGGTGATGATATTGAGTAGATAATACTTAAGGTATTCCCTTTTGCATATTGCGAATCTGCCAGCAGTATGCGATGAAATGATTCCTTGATCATATTCAACGGAAATGTGAGCAATACCGGGAGAATATACCAAACCGACAAAGTGTTACCGGTTTTGCCTAACAGGTTGAAATATTTCAGCAGCAATACCATCAGGATGATCACTGCGCTTCTTAAAAGAGCAATGATGATCACTGTTTTACTGATATTACCGGGATTGTATTTTTTGGAGGAAACGTAATACCCGAGACCGGCCAGGAAGCCGAAAGAAAAAATAGGTATCAGGAAAAAACCGATGATGCCGAGAAAGGAATAGTATCCCCTGAGTTCGGGGCCCAATGCCCGGATCACGAAAATGTTGGAAAGAAAAATAATCGCCTGGGATGCAATACCGGTACCTAAGAAACTAAGTCCGTCTTTAATGCTCCGCGATTTTTTAATTCTATGTAGACTCAAGACCTGTTAATAATTTTAAGACAGCCCGTATTATTTCTGCGCTCTGCAGATGATTCCTGTCAGCCCCTCGATCTGATAAACTTAGCAGGATTTCCTCCAACTATTGCAAGCGGGTCAACACTCTTTGTAACCACGGCACCAGCTGCAACAATAGCTCCTTTACCGATTCTTACACCCGGCAATATAATGGCCCCATGACCGATCCACACATCGTCTTCAATTACCACATCACGGGTTACAACGCCCTGTTCCATGATCGGTTTACCAGTTTCTGAAAAATCATGATTGGCATTGGTGATAAAAACATTGGAGGCAATGCGTACATGATTACCAATCACGATTGACCCACCATTCACTGAAACTTCACATCGTTTACCAACACCTGAATGGTTGCCCATTTTAAACTCACCGTTTGTGCAGATGATGTATGCATCTCTTTTTATGATACACTTTTCGCCAACGGTAAATACGCCGTTCCCCTGTATGAAAACATTATCCTGCACGGTAACGGACTGCGCAAAATGAATGTTTTTTTTATTGGCCTGTACGGTAATATTCCGGCCAACATAAGCCAGCTTCGTATTGAATAATGAGCGGCCGGCAATATGTCCCCGTAAAGCGAGAAAGATCCGGTTAAGCATTTCTATCGAAAATATTATGCCTCTTCAAACCAATGATTCACTGGTGCGTTTGCATCTTTTGGGATTTCATTGGTATCCAACCTTGGCAATTCAAATCTTGTATATTGTTTGAGGGAAGCTATAGCTGTATGTGTTGTTAAGGCCAGTTTACATTGATTTCTGCTGAGTATATCAATAGTATCCTGGTTATAATTTCCGTAAGGATAACACATGGTCCAGTTGGTGAGATCAACACCAACTGTTTTTAAAAAATCCATTGACCTGCTGATCTCTTCTTCCTGCTTTTGTTTTGAGAGTGACCCTAACCAATAATGATCATAGCTATGGCTGCCGATATGCATGCCTTCAGTTTGTAACTCACGGATCTGTTCCGGGCTCATATACAATTCCCTGCAGAAAGCCGCTTCATCGGCACTCACATACTTATTAAAAAGATGGTCGCAGATGATCTTCCTGAGTTTTTCCGGCAACACTACCTGCAACATCTGTTTGATGAACATTACTTTGGCATTGTCGCGTCTGCGGGCTACCGCATGCTTTTCATAATAAGCTTCATTACTCTCAAGCCGGTATTCCAACCTGTACAGGTCAAGCTGAGTAAACAGTTCTTTTATCAACAGGTCTTCATCAGAAGTCGCAGCCAGTATGAAATGGATTTTGTTTACATCAAGCAACCGGCCTTCGAGTATTGCTTTTGCCGGAGGGAAGAAAGAACCCTGCATGTTGTATTTACGCAATACAGGCATTACATTGTTGTAATGATCGGTATAGCCATCGTCGAACGTAAGCAGGGCGCTTTTTTCAGGCAATGCAGTCTCATGCTCAATACTGCTGATCAGTTCTTCCATGCTGATTACCCGGTAATGTTTATCAAGGTAAGCAACCTGTTCCCCGAACAAAGCAGCGTCTAGTCCTTTGATGGCGGGATACCTGGAATTAGCCAGGTCCCGAACATAGTGATACATGATTATTGTAACCTTATCACTCATCTGTTTTACTTAACCGCATGCACCATGAAAGATGATGCATAAGGTATCATTTTATACCTGTTGTGCTTTTCTTTATTGGTGATATCGGTGAGCAGGTTTGAAATATTGAAATGTGCTTCTTTGTGATCAGCTGCAAATACAGGAGATACTCCGTGAATATGCACCGGGCAAAGTTCCTTTACGGTATATCCATGTGCATGCAGCATTTTTACCAATTGTGCCGGTGTGAACTGGAAGCGTGTGGTTACTTCAATACCGCCGGTATTTGTATGCTTGCGTGTGGCGGGTTCAAGATCTACCGTTTCAACATCCAGTAATTCTGATGGCGCTGAGATGGTCGCAACCTTTACGGATTCACGCGTGAGCCTGTCGAGATTATTACTGTCGATCTCATCCAGTGTGTATTGATTCATCGATACGATATTGAACAACCTGTTACGGGTACCGAAAACCAATGAACCATTCTTGCGGAGCTGCCTGTAGGAGTTCGCCATGAAAGTATTGAGTTGCTCGTGTGAGATATACTCAATAAAGCCGTTGGCTGAAATTACATCCAGTGATTCATCAGCAACCGGGAATTCAAAAATAGAACCGGTATGAAATTCTGCGGTTGAAAGGTTTTCTTTCTTTGCCACATCATCTGCTTCTTTGATCATTTCGTTGGCAAAATCAACACCTACGGCATGAATTCCCATACGGGCTATATCATGCACGAGTTCTCCGGTTCCGCAACCGATATCGAGTGTTTTAATATTTTCATTGCGTGATTTGATCACTTCCAGTACATAACCGTTACGCTGGCTGATCACATTTACCTTATGCAGTTTTTCACCCTGTGCTTTTTCTTTCCAGTCTTTGGCAAAAGCGTCAAAGTAGTTCTGTGTTTCTTTTTGTTGATTTGTTTCCATTTTTTACGATTGAAATGATTGACTAATGCAGGTTAATAATTGTTTCAATGGCCTCCACCACCCTTTCAGTGGCATTGCCATCATTAACGCCAACTTCTTCAAACCGGGCCTGTTGCATGCGGGCTAATGAATAGGCCGGGTTATCGAGATAGCGTCGTATTTCAAATTCAAATTCTTCAAAGTTTTTTGTAGCGATCACTCCACCAAGATCAACCAGTTTTTTGCAGTGGGTATAATCCCATACCCTGTCAACAGATTGCCACCAGGGCAGGCCCGGTTTGGCATCAAACAAAGGTTGAATAACCGGTTTGTCGTGGAGCAATGAATCGATCGATACCGTTGATCCTGAGTTAAGCGATAAACGGCATCCTTCCAGCAGATAAGCAAATTCAAGCATGTCATCCATCTGCATGCTCCAGTTCAGGCTGCTGCTTTTCAGCATTTTCGGCCAATCAATCACTACCCGGGATGATTGCATGGCCCTTAACCTTTCCTTAAGCGTTGTATCCGCTTTGTTATCACTCAGGTTCTGTGGATGCGGACGAATGATCAGTTGCATATCACCAAACTCATCCCCTTCAATTTTTTTTGCAAGCCATTCTGCGATGTCTATTTCCGTAGGGGAAAAATAGGGAGCTCCCAATGCGAAGAACAGGTAAGGTTTCTCCGGGTTCAATCCCTTTTGCTTAATAATCTCTTTATAATTCAAAGAGCCCTGTGTTCCTTTATGGAGATCGAAATGCGGAACACCCGTATTATATATATGCTCCCTGGGCATTTTATAAAATTCCATGAATTCCTGTGTCATGATATTTCCCCAGGAAATATAACGGCTTGCCAGTTGCGGAAAATAGCCTTTGCAGGTAATGTTATCCCAACTCAACAAATGAATAACGGTACGCACCCTGTCCGACTTATTTCCTGCATATAACAACCGGCTCTCCGGAAGGTTCATTGGATAAGTTGCGATCAATAATTTGGGATCCAGTTTTGCCAGCAGTTCATCGGCAGCCGGATCCTTCAGGGACTTTTTTTCATACCCAGCCAACCATTTCCTCAAGAAGGGGAGATTATTGAGGATGAGATAGAGAATATAATAGAGTTGTATTTTAAACCGTCTTGAGAAGGAACCGGCCATTTTTAGGTCGCGGAGATGTTTTTCCCAAAGGGCTGCATTCTTTTTAATGTCTTCAAAAAGATATTTCCTGATACGCATGTATTCTCCCTGCCATAAAGAAGATGTTGGATTATACTCGATCATTTCAATGCCGTGCTCTTTGGCATAATTGATCAGGTTCTGATCATTCTTTGCAGGTGTAATAACTGCGATCTTATATCCTTTCCTGATAAGTCTGCCTAACAAATCTGTCTGCAACAACATCCTTGCTGCAAAACCATGAGATATGATATAGGCAATGTCGGTTCTCTTGTCGGTCATAGGAAGCTGCTGATAAATTCTTCACAGGCCCACATGGCATCGTTGGTAGCTCCGCCGATATGTGGAGTTATAATAATGTTTTGATTTTGTTGCTGTGCCTGCCAGAGCGGGCTGGATTGTATGTCTGCCAGTTCTGTTGACAATACATCTGTTGCAATACCTGTAATCTGCTTTGAGTTCAATGCCAATGCTACAACAGCTTCATCAATGATCTTTCCTCTTGATGTATTGATGAGCAGGCTGCCTTTTTTTACAGATGAAATATTCTGGGCATTGATCAATTTTTCTGTTTCTGCTGTAAGATGAACGTGCAGACTGATAATATCACTTGTACCTAATAATTCTTCCAGTGAACTGCATCTTGTGTATCCTTTGTCTGATACATAGGGATCGAAATACTGCACCTGCATACCAAATGCCGTTGCATAAGTGGCTACTTTAGTGCCCGTTCTTCCGAGTCCAACGATACCAATCATTTTATCCTTCAGCTGGTATCCCCTGAAAAGATCTCTTTGCCAGTTCCCCTTCTTTACGTCTTCATTGGCAGCAGGGATATTCCTGATTAATGCCAGCAGTAAGGCCCAGGTATGTTCTGCGGTAGAAGGAATGGTGCGTAGAAAATCATCCTGGCCACGCAAAGAAACCAATTTGATATTTTTCTCATGAAGTGACTCTGTATCCACATGATCAAGGCCGGTTGTTGCGGAAACAAGATGTGTTAGTGAGGGGAATTTATCTAAAACAGTCCTGTCAACTTTCTTTGCCAGCCGAACGATCAGTATGTGAACATCCGGGAAAGAAGTTGCATTGATTATTTCATCCCAACCGGATTCTTTATAAGTATATCCCTTTTCCTCCCAGGCTTCGATTGCCTTCTTGCTGTATCCTTTTGGCTCTGCGTTCAGTACGATCATCCCAGTAAACCTTTTTTCCAGGCAGGTATCAAAGCTTCCGCAATAATGATATCCCTGGGTTCATCTATATTCAGCAACCAATCAAAGGGCATTATATACGGCATGACTGGTTTAATCATCAGTGAATGTTCTTTTTCAAAAGCCTCTTTTCTTACGAGGTAAATAGATCCATTCCTGTAATAAGCAGGAGGAATATCCTGCCTTCTTACCTGTTCAAATTCCGACAGTATGGGAACAAGTGTATCATTTTGTTTCCAATACATGCGTGCCGGATGGATATCCGTCATCTCAACAACTGAAATAATGGTATTGATGTGTGAGGCTGATTCCAGCAGGCTGATGGCTTCGTCAATATTCTTTCCTGTTCTGATGGGCGCCGTAGGCTGCAACAACATCACGGCATCGCAGGTAGTTGTATCTATGATCTGTTTAACGGTATCAGCTACCGGGCTTTTATCAGTGGCCAGTGATTCATCCCTGTGGTGAATTTTTATTTTTTCGTAGTTGCCACAGAGCTTAAGAATATCTTCATCATCACTGCTCACAAATACTTCTGAAAGTTTTTCCGAATGTAAGGCGGCCTCAATCGTATAGCTGATGAGTGGTTTACCATCAACCGGCTTTTTATTTTTTCCCGGCACTCCTTTTGAGCCTCCCCGTGCAGGTATGATGGCAATCACTTTCATCAATAAGCTATTGTTTTATGAAAGCGGAGTGGTTTTGCAGCGAGCAGTTCTGCAATTTGTTTTCCGGCATCACCGCCGCCATATACATCAGAAGATGGAGCTTTTGTATTGTTCAGCCAATGACTGATAGCAGTAACAATTTCTTCCCTGTTATAATTTACGTCGATCACGTTATTGCCACGATCTCTTTTCGTTTGCCTGCTGCCAATATTCACTACGGGCACTCCCATGTAAGCACATTCACGGATACCTACACTTGAATTTCCGATCAGGCATTTTGAGTTAGCCAGCAAACGAAGAAAATCATCACCTTCCATGTTCTTAAAGAAATGCATGTGGGAAGGACGATATTGTTCCCTGAAAGCCCTGATGCCGGATGATGTCCCGTCGGCCCCTGCATCTACATTTGGCCAGAACCACAAAACAGGCACCTCAATATCTTTGATGGCATACAAGGTTTCCGCAATGTGCTTGCGGCTGTCGGCATACTCGGTCGTTACCGGATGTTGCATCACCACAATGTACCCGTTTGAAAGATCTGGTGCGCTTCCTACGCCACCGTACTTTTTATACGGATCGAAATTCAATGCAGGCTCTTTCATGATGGAAGCTGCAAGATCAATGGATGGACAACCTGTATTAAAAACAAAAGCAGGATCTTCACCGAGCTTCAATACTCTTTCTTTTGCTGATTCCGATGCCACAAAATGATAGTCGGCCAGTTTGGTAATGCTGTGCCTTACTTTCTCATCAATATTGCCGGTAACTTCTCCTCCCTGGATATGTGCCAGCGGGATGTTCATAAATGAAGCAGAGATGGCTGTAGCCATTGTTTCAAAACGATCGGCTATTGTTACAATGATATCGGGTTTGATATTATCGAACACTGTTGATAATTCAAGTATACCAATACCGGTTGTTTTGGCGGCTGCCGTCAGGTTCTCTCCTTCCAGCACATTGAAAACCTTGGCTGTTATTTCGAAACCATCCTTCTCAATGAAATTTACAGCGCTTCCATAGCGGTCCAGCAGCGCCGAAGCAGCTACAACCAATTGCAATTCGAGTTGGGGATGTTCTTTGATAGCCTGCAAAGCAGTTTTTACGCGGCTGTAACTTGGTCTTGCCGTTATTACTACACAGATCTTTCTTTTATTCATATTAATAGCCTGTACCCGGCAGGCACATTTGCTCAGGCCTCCAGGTCTTCTTCATTGAGAAAATCCTGCGCCGGTTTATTGCGGGATAATTTTTTACCGATCACTTTTTTAAATTCACCTGCGTTGATGCCATACCCTGCAGGTTTTTTTGCTTCCAGGTCATCGAAGCTGATAACATGCCCCTTGTCAAGCGGTTTGTTTACAGCCAGAGATTTCTGAAATATTTTTTTGAGTTCTGTAAATCCTTCACTTGATTCTTTGGTAAGATTAGCTTCCAGGTCAGTCGAAACCTGTTTAACACCATTCACTAATTGCTTAACCTGGTGAAGATTTAATGAGGCTTTTGCGTCAGGACCAAACATTGATTTATCAAATACCACATGGAACTCCAATAACGATGCTCCCAATGCTGTTGCAGCCAGGCACGCAAAAATTTCCCCGCTGTGGTCGGAAAAACCTGTTGGCAATTGATAGCGCTGCTTCAGCACCGGCAATACATTAAGCCCCCATTGCCCGGCCACTGTTGGGTAAGCTGTTGTACATTGTAACACTGACAACCTGTTACCAAATGTTTTTAAAAACCCGATTGTATTATCCAGTTCATTCAATGAACTCATTCCCGACGAAAGGATAATATCTTTTCCGGTGCGTGCAATCTTTTCCAGCATCAGCAGGTTACTTACTTCACCACTTCCGATTTTGTATTTTTTTACATCAAGCTTTTCAAGCAGGTCAACAGCAGCCATACTAAACGGGGATGAAATGAATTCCATTCCCTTTTCTTCACAATGCAATTTCAGTCCTGCCCATTGTTCGGGTGCAAATTCCATCCGTTTCCAGTAATCATAGCGGGTAGCATCTTCATAACTGAATTTAACCCTGAAGGGTTCATGAATGCTGCTTTCCGCTTCTGCAATATGCGTCTGGAATTTAACAGCATCTACACCGGTTTCTGCCAGTGCATCTATATAAGAATGGGCAATACCCAGGCTGCCTTCATGTGCCTGTGCTATTTCTGCGATGATGAACATGAGATATATAAATGGCTACTTGATCCCCAGTAATCTTTTCCAGAGCGGCTTTTTCTTAACGCTTTCGGTGTATCCATAACCATAGCCATAGCCGTAACCATAACCGTAGCCATAGCCATAACCGCCTTTGCTGTAACCGTAACCTATTTTCTTCCTGTTCCCGATACCATTGAAAATGATATTCAGGTTAGGGAATGTATTCTTCTGGTAATTGTCGTTGATCAATTGAAGAAAACTGATATCGGTATAATTGTGCCTGATGATGTACAAAGTTAGGTGTGCCATACCGGCCAGTATCTTGGCATCTGTAACAGAAGCCACCGGTGGAGAATCGATCACTACATAATCAAAATCTTTTTTGAGTTTTTCGATGAGCTCTCCCAGTTTGGGTGTACTCATCAATTCTGCAGGATTCGGCGGAATAGGACCTGAAGGTATGATGCTGAAATTTTCTATTTCAGGATGTGGACAAACGATCTGCTCTGCCGTAGCTTTACCAATAAAATAATTACTCAGCCCCGGCTCTCTTTTTATACCAAGTACACTGCTGATCTTTGGCTTGCGAAGATCGAACTCAAGTAAAACAACTTTACTTCCGGTAAGGCAAAGGCTTACAGAAGTATTAATGGCCACAAAACTCTTTCCTTCATTTGGAATAGAAGATGTAACCAGGATTACTTTGCATGGATCAGGGGTATTGGCAGTAATATAACTGAGATTTGTACGCAATTCCCTGAACTGTTCTGCAATAAGCGAACGCTTACCTTCACCGACTACGAGCGGCGATTTATTATCGTTTTGCTGGAATATCAGTTCACCTGCTATTGGAGTAGCGATCCTGCTTTCAATCTGGCTGCGGAACAAAAGCCTGCTGTTGGAAAATTCTTTGAAATAGATATATACTACAATGATCAGTATTGCAAGAATAATACACATGGTATATATCTTCTTGCCGATTGGTTTTACAATACCTCCTGATTCCGGTTTTTCGATAACCCGGTAATTATTTACCACCGAAGCTGCTGCTATTGCTGATTCTTCTCTTTTCTGAAGAAGGAAAGTATAAATAGCATTCTTGATACCTTGCTGGCGACTGATGTCGAGCAGCAATCTTTCTTTTTGAGGAATTTTATTCAGGTTTGAACTTAACCTGTCGTTATCCTGCTGCAATCTTGCACGGCTTACTGTAATACCAGTCTTTAGATTATTAAGACTTGCTGTAATACTTGGTTTGAGACGTGCGATCTGGTCTTCGAGCACATCAATCTGTGGATTTTTTCCACCGGTATTCTGCTTTAATTTTTCCAGATCGAATTCTGCTTTGAACAGTTCGTTCAGCAAGCCGGTCAGCACAGGATCGGTAAGACCAAGTGTTGCCGGAACGGTGCTGTTAGAATTATTACGTCTTGCCACATATTGTTCAATCTGCTTGATCACCTCCATCTGAACATCCAGTTCGCTGATCTTACTGTCGGTTTGTTTCAGCTGATCGAGGAACAACGTACCTTCTGCACTGAGATCAACAATTCCCTGTGATGATTTAAAACTTTGAAGATTTTTTTCGACACCGCTTAATTCATCAGCAACCAACCTGAGACGTTCATCCAGGAAACGAAGTGTATTGTCATACATTCTTGTTTTAAATTCTTTGGATGTTCTCCCGTAGAGATCAATAAGGTTTTCAAGAATCAGTACTCCTCTTCCCGGTATCTGGTCATGATAAGTCAATTCGAGAATAGAAGATTGTTTTGTAATAGGTTTTATATCAAGTGCACTTTTGATAATGTGAACAGCGCTTGATACCGGCAGAATGGTAAGAAAAGTTTTTTCGGTATTGGCAACCACATTTTCCTTGTTGATATGCCATTTAACATCGCCATATTTTTTTGTGTGTATCAAAGAATCAACCGGGAAAAGTTCATTCATAAAACTTACCTGGCCATTTACAATTTTCAATTCACCCGTAAATTTCGTTCTTATTGAATCAGGATTTTCCAGCTCAAGTGTTATGGGCAGGTTCTCGAAAAACTGGCCTTCCCTTACAAAACCTTTCTGACTGTATTGAACATTGAGTTGCAGTTGTACCACCAGTTTGTGCAACAGGTCTTTTGAACGCAGCACTTCCAGTTCACGCTCTGTTTCATTGGTGATATTACGGGCATCGATTTTAAAAGCCTCCAGCAGGTTGGTGCTTTTTTCCTGGGTATCATCATTAACAATGATTCTTGCATTGGCTTCGTAAACAGGGGTAGCGTAGCGCATATAAGTATACGCTCCGAAAAGACAAAGCAGTATTACCAGAATTATGAGTGGCCAGAAAGGAAGTATCCTGTAAACCACACGTTTTATCTGCTGGCTTTGGTCTATTGAGTCTTTAGGCGCATTATTGAATTCCGGGATATTAGCTATCATTATGCTGGCGAATTGAACTATTTAACAAGGTTGATGATGGTAATGAGTAAAGATATACCGACTGCAGCGATACCAAGGTATTGCGGGATACCGGTTCTGTTGATGAACCTGGCCTTGGCCGGCTCCACATAAATCACATCATTGGTTTTAAGATAATAGTATGGTGAGGTAAAAATATCTTTTGACAACAGGTTGACCCTGGCGAATTCTCTCTGGCCGTTCACTTCACGGATAACAAGTACAGATTCACGTTTACCCATATCGCTCAAATCGCCTGCCATGCTCAACGCTTCCAGTATAGTTGTCCTTTCTGTTACCATGGGATATTTTCCCGGCTTGGTTACTTCTCCCATGACTGAAAATCCATAATTAAGAAAACGCACATTTACAACCGGGTCTTTTGTAAAATCCTTCAGCTTTTCTGCCAGGAAAGATTCAAGTTGCAGCCTCGTAAGTCCTTCAGCCTTGATAGCCCCTAGGTATGGTAATTTGATTTTACCATCGGACTCAACAACATACCCGGTAGAACTACCTCCCTGCGGAAGTGTGGATGTAGCTGTTCCGGCAGGAACGCCGTTAGCCGAGTTTATTATAAGCAGATCGTTGATATTGGATCCGCCTACTGTAATCCACAACTGGTCATTTTTCTGTATAAGATTTTCAAAATTGTATTGACCGATATGCAGTTTTTTTGCCAGGCTGTCTTTTTGAATACCAATGGCTGTATCCTGAAAGTTATTGAAGTAAACTACTTTTGAAGGAGAAGTGCAGGATATCATCATTACCAATCCCATGGTTACCATCATTATTAATAATCTGCATTTGTTATAAATCAACATACATTCATTTATTTAACCGTACAATAATATGATATTTCCTTTACTGTTACACCCGGCTTTACCGATGCAGGCAACAGGAAAAGTGCATGGCTTCGCCGCCCTCACCCACAAAGGTGACAATAGTTTACACGTCATTGAGCCAAAAAAGGCCATGACAAAACTTTCAGGGCATCCGGGAGATTTTCATTTTATTACCGATAGTTGTGGGCCTTTTAATGCTCCTCAATTCGGTTTAAAAACCTAATTTTCATCAGGTTGCAAGGATGTGAAGACGGCAATCGAAATGCCTTGTCATCTCCTCCCGAATATTTTCGGCAAAAGTAGCAGATTCTTACTTAAAGGAAGCAGCAATATTAATGGTTTTTGATTTTGATTGTAGATGATACCCATCATTTATTCCTTTGGTGCCAAACCATATTTTTGTGCTGATCGGTATTATTTATTGAATTTTCCTATATTTACCACATTATTCATGATATCTATACTTACTGCTATGATTCAAATCCTTAGAAAAAGGGCAGCCTTTGTCTTACTCTTTTTTTCTATAGCACTATCTGGTTTTGCACAAAAATCAGCAGATTCTGTTAAGCTGTTCACAGGAAAAAAGCCATTCAATAAATTTTCCGTTGGAATCAATGCCGGTGTGCTGAAATCTTCTGTAATTGCAGGAGGATCCAATGATTTTACCAATAACAAACTGAACCTGGGCTATGGTTTAAATGTGAAATACCAGCTTACACATTCAATCGCATTCCAGGGAGATTTCATAGCAGGAAATCTCAGCGGGGATCAAAGCAAAAAGCAGGGAACAGATACATTGAATCTTTCAAAACCTGTTGTTGCATTTAAAACCCATATTAACATAGCCGGTTCAATCAGCGCTGTATATACTTTCAGCAATATCAACTGGTTAAACCTGAAAAACTGGATCGTGCCCTATATCGGTATTGGTGCTGGTTTGGCCAGCTGGAATGTAAAATGGCAGGAAAGAGGCACCACCGGGCTCACCTGGTATCCTTATGGAAAGAAAAAGAATATCACGGAATTATACATGCCTATATCTACAGGCGTACGCGTTAAACTCACTAAAAACCTGAACCTTGACCTTGGCTATACCATGCATTTCCTGGATGAAGATAACCTGGATGGTTTTGTAAACTGGAGGGTTCCTACCGGTTACAGCAGCACCAATAAAAAAGACAAATTCAGTTATACGCACCTGGGAATAGAATATGTTTTCGGAAAGAAATCGAAAAAACAGTTGATGTATGATAATCCTGCAGCCCGTATGAACAATAACCTGCAGGCACAAATTAACAAGCTCTCCGACAGGATCGATACACTGGCTAAAAAACAAAAAGGTCTTGATGACTTTGATGGTGATGGTGTTGCAGACCTGTTTGACAAAGAACCAAACACACCGGCGGGTTGCCCTGTTGACGCCCAAGGTGTAATGCGTGATACTGACGGTGACGGTGTTGTTGACTGCAAAGACAAACAATTGATCACACCTACTGAATGCCAGCCTGTGGATGCAGATGGTGTGGGCAAATGCCCTGATCCGGCATGCTGCAAAGGAATGCCATTGAACGGTGGCGAAGAAGGAAGTGAAGGCGCTGATGGTGTAAATGCCAATTGTCCATCTGACTACCCAAGTCTCAATTTCAGGGGAAATACAACTACTGTAGCTTCTGATAACAGGGCTGTTCTGGCAACCATCGCTTCAAAATTAAAAACAAGGCCTGATTGTAAGATTGTGATCAAAGGATATCCTGAAACTTCAAAATCTTCACAGGCTGTCTGCCAAAGAAGACTTGATGCAATCAAAATGATACTGATTGAAAAAGAAGGTATCAGCGCCGACAGGATTACTACCAATATCGTAGTTGCAGGTGGCGACAAGAATAAAGTTGATATCAGTTCCAATTAAACCGAACAATACAGATAAAATAAAAATGCCTTCAAAATAATTGAAGGCATTTTTATTAAGATCATTTTTCTGATTACCCCGTTTTAAATTACCCGTTCTATAAGATGCTTATTTAAGCCTTTTACTCAGGCAAAAAAATTATTCCTCATATTGATCAACAGACCTGAGATTATCCAGGTAATTTCTATCCTCATCAAAGAAATTCCTGCCACTCCTTCGAAGTCCGAATAATAACTTTTTAAGGTACTTACCAAACTGTGCATCGTTCGGCTCATCTTCTTTAAGCTTTACATTGCTCAGTGATAAAACCGTTACGTCTGCGCTGATTGATGTACTGTCTTCAGGCTGCAGGCCGCTCATCGCTATCCTCCATTTATCCGTAGGTTTTACCCGGTATTTATAACAATATACCCAGCCCTTTTTCTCTTTTGCTGCTGTAAAAATTTTTGAAACGAATACAATAGAATCCATTTTATCGTATTCATTCTGCTTTACAAGAGCACTGCGTGTAATATCCAGCTGGTTGCGATACCTGCCGGGGAATTTATCTGTTCTTCCCGCTTTTTCCAGCCGCTTGTATAAAGTGAACCTGTATTTGTCATTGGAAGCCAGGTACATGATAATACTGTCGGCAACATTTTTTTTGTTCCGCAGCATCAATACAGCAGCATACAGTTTTACATCATCATCTTTCGATTGAAGTAAACGTGAGAAGAATTCTCTAACATTCTCATCCTTATCATAAAAAGGCATGAGCAGTATGGCATACCTGCTAAGTGTATTGCCGGTTTTGTTATAATCGTATACCCTGGCAGGTTCATCATTGCCCGAAACTTTCAGTGCCGCTTCAGCCTGCATCTTTTTTTCTTCCTTTGCTTTTTGCTTTTTTAATGCAACAACGGCATCAATATAAATTCCGGGAAGATATTTTTCATACAATGCCGGTCGCATGTAACCGCTATCAACCAGCGTTACAAGCAGGTTTGTTATTTTTTCTTTATAATCATCCAGCGTACTTAACTGCATTATTTCGGGGAACAGGACTGTGCATAACTGAAGGCTGTCATCAAGGTTGGAAAAAAGACTGTTATAATCATACACAGTTTCAAAAATCGGGGGGTCTTTTACAAGAATTTTCTTCAGTTGCAGGTAGGATGCTTTTGTTTTTATCCTGGAAAGTGATTTAATGACCTCGTTCTGAAAAAGGGCTGTATCAGCTATTCCCCTGTAAAGATCATAAAGATTTGTAACCAGTTGATCGGAAGTGCTGTCGCGTATATAGCCAAGTTCTGCTATCAGTTTTGATTTAATATTGTAATAATCTTTATTACCTGCATTCAAATGCCTGATTGCATCCATAATCAATGGAATGCCCTGTATACCGTAACGCACATTGGCAATTGACTGCTGTGCTTTTTTGAAAGTTGCACTATCGGAACTGAACAGTTCACTGAAGAACAAAGGAAGTTTTGTTTCATACATATTCTTTCCGTCTCCATAACCAACAGGTGTAAGAGATTTAAAAAATGTATCTCCAAATCCGGGATCCGGCGCCAGTGAGTCAACAATACGCGATACTTTGTACATGAAATTATTTCGCAACAACACCAGGTGACTGATCATTCTGCTGCTGCCGGTATCTTTCAAAATAAACTTTGTACCGGCATAACCATTTCCTTTCACCGGCTTCATTTCAGCAATATACATATCCCCTTTATTGATCTGCCACTGCACTTCATCGTTCCAGAACCTGGCAGAATCCTGTATAAAATAATAACGCGGCAATTCCTGCATCTGTAACTGAACCAATTCCCCTGTTGAATCACTGCTGAATAAACCATACTTAGGCTTCGGCCAGTATGCGATATACCCGGAATAAGTATTACCATTAGCTGTTGCGGCAACAGATTTCTCTACTATTGATCTTATATCATTATCAATTTCCGGCACAACCGGTGTTCTTACTGTTATATGCAAAAATGTATCAGCATATAATCTTTCGGCAGCATAGCGATATGGTTTAAAGGAAAAGGAATTCAGGAAATCATCCGCAGAACCTGCAGTGCCCGATTTGGCAATCACGTAACAATCAGGACCGTTTATTAAAAATCTTGCCTGTACGGTATCCCCATTCTTAAGCTGTTCTTTTATTTCCAGTATTTCTCTCCCGTTTTGAGTAAAATGTTTGCGGTCAAGCTGCCTGTTAAATTTTTCGTTGCTCCGGAAAGACTCCTCCATCATCTGGAGGTAAAAACTGTCTTCATCCAGGAAATTAAAATTGTAAAGGCTTTTTTTGAAAACAATAAAAGCATCCCCGCTTTTTTCATCAACCGCTTCGTATTCCCAGCGGGAATCTGCAGAACTGTTATTCAGGTAAGCAGAAGGCGTTTGCGGAAACCGAATGCTGAAGCCACCCTGCCCAGGTTCAAAATTTACAGGACTGTTTTTTCTTTCTTTCAGTGTTATTGATGAAAAAAACTTTTCTGCCTCGGAACCCGAAACGTAATTTTCTTTACCACTCATTTTAAAAATAATGATCTCGAAAGGTGTGGCGAAAAACTGGTATCGCTGAAGATCTCCTCTTCTTGTACGATTACTGATATCATAACCATTATAACCGTTCTTTTCTATACTCTTTTTCGAAAGAATTTTCCCGGGAATATTTTCATATAAAAAACTGTCGATTCTTTTCAGTACTTCCGTTTCAGACTGATTCAAAAATGCCGCATGTGTTCTGATCCGGGTAACGAGATAATAGGAACCGTTGCTCATATCGGCATATTGCCTTCGATCCAGACTCGAATAATCCTGTTTTACGTTATACAATTCGCCAGGCACATCCACACTGTAAAATCCATCATCAGCATATCTTTTCTGGAACAGAACCGGCACATGAATGCTGTCAATGGCATTTTTCTGCAACCCGTCTTTATCTGCCATCTTCACAGGCCTTAACTTATATCCTTTCTTTCGCAGCAGTTCAATAACACCTCTTGAACCGGGTAAATGGGCTGCTCCCACACCGGCAAACAATGCTTTGTGCTTAATGATACTGTCTATCGAATTCGCCTGTATCTCGTTTCTCCTGTACATGAATTTTTCTCTGAAAGCAGGAGATTGTTCAAGGAGATTATCAAGCGAGTCCATCAGGTCGAGATCTCCTTTACGATATGCATCCTGCAGTTTTTTGGCATAATCGTTCATAAAACCGGCATCGAGGTCGGCTGTTTTCTTCTTTTTTTCTTTCGCCATATCGGCGTAGGCTTCCAGCACCAGTTTCTCTGATTCATAATAATTCTCAACACCTGCTGCCGATTTACCGAGTTTTCGCCCGGTTTGGAAAATATACATATCGAGGAATGTATCTTCTTCA
>WBZP01003320.1_pt1 | contig 17547 bp, 12 predicted proteins | sample 5204301 | NCBI WGS metagenome assembly WBZP01 (sample SAMN12412401, study PRJNA552823) | activated sludge metagenome | isolation source: activated sludge from nitrification reactor of wastewater treatment plant... | place: USA: Pennsylvania | collected 2017 | reverse complement strand
CCTAAGGAAGGAGACGTCCACCGAACTCATCGTCGTCCTCGTAGTAGTCGTCGTCGCAGTCATCCTCGTCCTCGCCTTCGCGCTGCCGCGGGCGCGGGAGCGCGAACGTGTGAGGCGTGTTCAGGAGGAGCACCGGCAGCACGCCGGCGAGCAGCGTGACCTGGTCGAGGAGCACTCGCGCCGCGCGAAGATCGCGGGCGCCGAGGCGCGGCGGGCGGAAGCCGAGGCCGAGATCGCGCAGGCCGAAGCCGAGCGACACGAGCTTGCCGCCGAGGGCGACGGGACCGGCCTCGACCTCGACGCCGACCCCGGCGTCAACAACGAGGATCGCGACCCCGCACGCACCGACCGGGCCACCGAGCGCACCTGAGCGCCCAGCTCACTCCACCTGCCACCTCCGCACGCGCGCGGTCAGCAGCGCCTGCGCGACGATCCCGAGCCCGGTCGGCAGCCAGAGCGCGACGAACCGGTAGGCCAGCACCCCGGCCACCGCGGGCCCGACGGCCACCCCTGACGCCACCAGCATCCCGATCATCCCGCCCTCGACGCCGCCGAAGCCGCCGGGGATCGGCAGCAGGTTTCCGAACAGCCCGAGCGTGTACGCCAGCACCAGCACCGCCGCCGGCACCTCCGCGCCGAGCCGGTGCAGCGCCAGCCCGAGCGCGAGGATGTCGAACGACCACCACGCGAGCGCGCCCACCACGAACCTCGGCGAACGCAGCGTCTCGCGCCCGCGGTCGACCGCATCGACCAGGCCGTCGGCCGCCGCACCGACACGCCTGCGCCCACGCGCACGCTCGGCGAGCCTGTGCAGCAGATCGCGGTTGCGGCGCGCCAGCAGCGACAACCCGCCGAGTGCGATCAGTAGTCCGATGATCACCAGCGTCACCGGTGCGCCGCTCTCGGCGAGCCCGCTCAGTAGCAGCACCGAGGACAGCGCCAGCAGACCGAGGAACACCGCGTACAGCGCCACCAAGAACGCCGTCACGCCGACGGTCACCTCGCGCCCCGGCCTGCGCGCCCGGATCAGCGCCCATGACGTCAGCGCGATCCCGCCCGCGCCACCGGCCGCCAGCACGCGCGTCGCCGCCACACCCGCGAGCGTGATCAGCCAGGACGCATATCGGTCGACACGGCCGCCCCCGAGCGACCGGTGGAACGCCTCGACGTAGCCCGCGAACGACACGAGCTCGCAGGCGACGAGCGCCGCCAGCCACCAGCCGCCCCCGGCCGCCGCCCCGCGCCAGGCGTCGCCGACCGCCGGCACCTGCCTGACGAGGACGACGACGACCGCAACCGACGCCACCGGCGCCAGCAGCCACAACGCGACGCGGGCCGGAGTCAGACCCGCGGGATGCCCGGACTCATCGGAGATGAGCCGATTATCGCCTCAACCTACGGCGTGAACGCGTACCAGCGGATCGGGAAGTCGGTCGTGGCGGCGGACGCCGACGCACGCACGTTGCACAAACGCAAGCGCACGTTGCCCGCGGCCGTGGCCGCGCCGGTCGTCATCATGACCCCGGTCGGGAGTGCGGTCGTGTTCTCGCGGACGACAACGATGTCGCCCGCATCGACGCCGCCGAGCGACAGATTCAGGTCGACGCAGGTCTGAGCGCTGATGGCGCCGAAGCTGATCAGCCCGCTACTCGAGGTGCTCTTCCGCGCGAAGCTCGACGAGTTGATGCCGTCGAGCAGGTTCGCGTCGGCCGCCTTGCCGCTGGTGGAGAGGAAGAACGTCGAGTCGTGACCGTCGAGCAGGCTCGCGTCGAGCCCGGATCCATCGCCATCCACGGTGCTGAGCTTGGTGAGGATCTGGAGTGGCGTGTCGGCTGAACCGGAGGTGCCGGCCGGCCCTTGGACGCCTTGGACGCCCTGCGGGCCCTGCGCACCCGGCGCCCCGTCGGCGCCGGCGGGGCCGGTCGCCCCAGCGGGTCCTGCCGGCCCGGTCGGCCCGGCGGCACCGCTGGCGCCGCTGACACCGCTCGCGCCGTTGACACCGTCTGAGCCCGAAGTGCCGGGCTGCTGCGACACGGGCGTCGTCGTTGACGCGCTCGTCCACTTCAGGTTGCGCTCGGTCTTGCGGCACTTCGCCGTCGCCGACACGACGCGTAGCTGGCCTTTCTGTGCTCCCGCCTTCTTCACGCACGCGCTGACCGTGACCGGCTTCTGTTCCGCGGTAACCGCCCAAGCTCCGCCTCCGAGCGCGAGGAACACGGCGATGGTCGACATCACGTTCGCGTAGCTGAGCCCGGGCATGAGGCATGTGTACCAGAGGGGGTAGGGTCGGCGCCGGTGGCGCCCGCCCGCTACACACGTCTGCTCGTCCTCGCCGCGCTCGTCGGCGTCCCAGCCGCCGTCATCGCGCTGCTGTTCACCTCCGCCGCGCACGGGCTCGAGCACCTGCTCTGGCACGACCTCGCGGACGCGCTCGGAGAGGACCAGCCGCCCTGGTGGCTCGTCCTCGCGCTGCCGGCCCTGGGCGGCGCACTCGTGGCGCTCGCGATCGAACGCCTCCCCGGCCACGGCGGCCACCCCCCGCTCGACGGCGTCGCGCTCGACGCGCCGACCCCGCTCCAGGTGCCGTCGATTGCGCTCGCCGCGCTCGCGTCGCTCTCGTTCGGCGCCGTCGTCGGCCCCGAGGCGCCGCTGCTCGCGCTCGGGCTTGCGGTCGGCGCGCTCGCCGCCCGGGCCGTCGGCGGAGCCGAACAGGAGACGAAACTGCTCGCGCTCGCCGGAGCGTTCGCGGCCGTCAGCACTGTCTTCGGCGGTCCCTTCCCGGCCGCGCTGCTGCTGTTCGAGGTCGCCGCGCTCAGCGGCGCCGCGCCGGCGCAGATGCTCGGCCGGATGCTGCTGCCCGGCTTCCTCGCCGCCGGCACCGCCGCCCTGATCTTCACCGGCGTCAATGACTGGCCTGGCGTCCACGAGATCTCGCTCCGAATCCCCAACCTGCCCGACTACCCGACGGTCCGCGCCGCCGACGTCGCCTGGACGATCCCGGTCGCGCTCGCCGCCGGAATCGCCGCGACTGCCGCGCTCGCCGCCGCACGCAGGCTCGCCGCAGCGATCAGCGACCGCCCGCCGCTGACCGTCCTTGCGACCGCCGGCCTGGCGATCGGCGCCGCCGCACTGGCCTTTCGGGCGATCGCGGGCCGCCCCGCCGAGCTCGTCCTCTTCTCCGGCCAGGCCGCCGTCACCCCGGTCGTCGCCGAGATGGCGGCCGGCGTGCTCGCCCTCCTGATCCTGCTCAAGGCGGTCGCCTTCGCCTTCAGCGTCGCCGCCGGCTTCCGCGGTGGCCTCGTCTTCCCGGCAGTGCTGATCGGCGTCGCGATCGCCGCGCTCGCCGCCGACCTGCTGCCCGGGCTCGACCTCACCCCGGCCGTCATCGCCGGGGTCGCCGCGGCCGCGGCCGCCGCGCTGCGCGCGCCGTTCTTCGGCGCCGTGATGGCCGCGCTGCTCGCAGGCGCCGCTATCGCCGACACCGCCCCGATCGCCATCATCGCCGCAACCTGCGGCTGGCTCGCCGCGTCCGCGACCGAGCCCGCGGGCACAGGAGCAACGACATGACCACACCGACCAATCCGTTCGACCGGCTCGACCCCGCCGAGCGCCGCCGCGTCGCCACCCACGCCGCCGCACGAATCACCGCCGTGCTCGCAGGACTCGGGCTGATCTACGCCCTCATCCCGCTGCCCGATCGCCCCACGACCGGCTCGATCATCGGCCTGGTCGCCGGCCTCGCCGCATTCGTCACGCTGATCGTCTGGCAGCTCCGCAGCATCATCAGCTCCACGCACCCCGGCGTCCGCGCGATCGAAGCGGTCTCGGCGGTCATCGGCACGCTCGTCGTCGTCTTCGCCTACACCTACGCCGGCCTGTCCGCCTCGAACCCCGACGCCTTCAACGAGGCGGTCGGCCGGATCGACGGCATCTACCTCTCGGTCACGACGCTCAGCACGGTCGGCTTCGGCGACATCGTCGCCCGCACCGACACCGCACGGCTGATCGTTACCGGCCAGATCATCATCGACCTGATCGTCGTCGTCGGGGTCGTCCGCCTGCTGATGGCCGCCGCCAAGCGTGACCGAACCTGACGCGTCCGAGCACGCCCCCGTGCTGCTCTTCTCCTACGGCACGCTCCAGCAGCCCGAGGTCCAGCGCGCCACCTTCGGCCGCGAGCTGCACGGCCGCCGCGACGCGATCACCGGCTACCGGCTCGAGACGGTCACGATCACCGACCAACACGTGATCGAGACGAGCGGCTCCGACGAGCACCCGATCCTCGTGCCAGACCCCGGCCCGGCCGCCGAGGTCGAGGGCACGGTCTTCGAGATCACCGAGGACGAGCTCGCCTCGGCCGACGAGTACGAGGTCGACGACTACGCGCGCGTCCTGGTCCCAATGCGGACCGGCGGCCACGCCTGGGTGTACGTCTTCGCGGGCGGCTGACTCTAGGATCGCGCCATGGTCCGGATTCTCGCGCTCGTCGCCCTCGCTCTCGCCCTCACCGCCAGCGCTGCGAGCGCCGCGCCGTTCATCATCAGCCCGACCGCCGACTCCTCACCGGGCATCGCCGTCGACAGCGCCGGCACCGCGCACATTGCCTGGGGCAGCAAGAGCGGCGCCACCAACCAGATCACGTACTGCCAGGTCCCGCGCGGCGCCACCGCCTGCACGAACACCAAGACCTTCGCGAACCCCGGCAACCTCGGCAACTCGGGCACGACCCAGGTCCTGATCAAGGGCTCGCAGATCTGGATCCTGTTCGACGTCTGCTGCGGCGGCAGCGAAGGGATCCTGATGCGCAAGTCGACCGACGGCGGCGCCACCTTCCCGCCGCCGACGTTCAAGGTCTCGAACCTGCCCGCAGGCTTCGGGCTCTACCGCGCGACGCTCAACCAGGCCGGCACCGGCGCCGCCGTCAACAACGACTACGGGACTCGCCTCGGCTTCGTCGCCTTCGACGGATCGACCTCCGGACAGGAGCCGGCCTCGCTCGGCAACGTCGGCCTAGGCGACCGTGAAGTCCTCGGCTACGCCGATGTCGACTGGCTCAACTCGACGACGCCGTTCGCGACCCAGGTCGGCTACCTCACGAACCACCACTACACGCGCATCTTCGACAGCTCGAAGACCGGCTACAACAACGCCGCGAACTGGCTGCCCGAGGCCCGCTTCGACACGAAGATCACCCAGTCGGCGATCGGCAACGGGCCCGCAGGCATCTTCGTCGCCGGCGTGACGACCGTCGACCACCCGTTCGGCAAGGACGAGATCGCGCTCTACCGGCTCAGCGACGCGGGCGCCGCCGGCGCGCCGATCCCGCTGATCCAGGAGGCGACGCCGCCGCACTCGCCGACGAGCATGGACCTCGCCCAGGACGGCGGCGGCCGCCTCCATGTCGCCTGGACCGACGCCGGCTTCGACGGCAAGCTCTACTACGAGTGGTCGCGCAACGGCACCACCTTCTCGCCGCCGCAGCTGATCCAGCTCGACCCGGCCGCCGGCGGCTACGACAACCGGATCGCCGTCGCGCCCGACGGCGGCGGCTGGATCATCAGCGACTCGAACAACAGCGGCGCGCTCGTGCTCGCCCCGCTCGACGCCAAGGGCGACAGCGACCCGCCCGCGCGTCCCGCACCGCCCGGCGGCACCACGCCGCCCCCGACAACCCCCGACCCGGCGATCTGCCCGAAGGCGATCGCCGTGACCAAGAACGCTTCCGCGGTCGTCCGCAACGGGCAGTGCTTCGTCAACGCGCCGAAGGGCTCGAAGATCTACACGACGACCGGCACCGTCCGCGTCGGCGGGATCGACCTGGCGCCGAAGGGGTCGAGCACGCTCACAGTCGACACGGCGAACGGCACGATCGTCTCCAAGGGCGGCAAGTACGAGATCCGCGCCGGCGCCGCGATCCTCGGCCTGCAGTCGATCGACTGGAACCTGGGCAACCCGATCCCGGTGCCCGGCGTCAGCGCCTTCGGCGTCAAGTTGTTCGGGCTCGGCGTCGTCGGCGTCGCAGACATCTGGTTCACCAAGGGGGAGGGGCGGATCCAGATCAACCTCGACCTGCCCTCGCCGCTCGACTCGGTCCACGCCAACACGATCCTGCGGACGACGATGACCGACGGGCTGCTCGTCGACGGCTTCACGCTCGACGGCAAGAACGTACCGATCGGGCCGGTCACCGTCTCCAGCTTCAACCTCGCGTACTCGTCGGGCGCCGACACGCTCGAAGGCGCCTTCGCGATGAAGCTGCCGCCGGGCGCGAGCGACAACGTCACCGGTGGCATCGGGCTCGCGAACGGCTCGTTCAAGCACGCCGAGCTCGAGATCGGGCCCGGCGTCCCGCCGCTGCCGCTGCCGCTGTTCGCCACGCCGCCGATCACGCTGCAACGGATCGGCGCGTCAGCGTCGAATGACGCCAAGGGCTTCCGGATGGCCGGCAAGGTCGCGATCGTCGCCGGCGGTGAGATCGCCGGCGCCGCGCTCGTCGGCGTCGACGGCTCGCTCCAGCTGTTCGTCCCCTCCAGCCGCGCCTACGCCCAGATTCGCGCCGAGGGCAAGGTGCAGATCGTCGGCGTGCCGCTCGGCGGCGGCTTCGTCCAGGTCCGGAGCGACGGCCCGCTGACGTTCGGCGGCTCGATGTCGATCGACTTCTCAGTGATCGAAGCGAGCTTCGCGACCGCCGGCGGCATCAACCTCGACAACGGTGACTTCTACGCGTCCGGCACGGCCAGCGCCGGGGTCAACCTGGCGATCATCGCCGGCAGCGTCAAGGCCAGCTCGATCGTCTCGTCGGTCGGCGTCGCCGCCTGCGGCGCGATCACCGGCGAGGTCCCGGTCACCGGGATCAAGAAGACGATCGAGCTCGGCTACCAGAAGCCCTGGGGCAAGGACTCCGAGCTCGGCGGCTGCGAGATCGACAAGTACGTCCCGGCGTCGCTCGCCGGCGCTTCGGCGCTGAGCACGAGCGGCTTCGGGCCCGCGCCGTCCGACCCGCTCGCCCGCGCGGCCCAGGCCGGCGGCAGGAGCTTCACGCTCAAGGCCGGCAGGCTCGCCGGCGTCAAGGTGACCGGCGCCGGCGGCCGGCCGGGCTTCACGCTCGCGGGGCCGGGAGGCCGCACCGTAACCGTCCCGCCGAACATGACCGAGCCGGTGCTCGACGCGAACTTCGCGGCGATAGCCGCCGGGCCCGACAGCGTCGAGGTTCAGGTGACGAACCCCAAGGGCGGCTGGACCGTCACGCCGGACGGCGGCGCGCCCGCGGTCAGCCAGGTCTACTCGGCCGGCGTCGTCAAGACCCCGCGGACGACCGCAAGCGTCCGCCGCGCAAGCGGCGCGAAGCGCGAGCTGTCGGTCTCGGCCGCGGGCCTCGATGGCCAGTCGCTGTTGATCCGCGAGCTGCTGCCCGGCGGCGCCGCGAACGAGCTCGGACGGATCACCGCGAACGGGCGCAAGGCATTCACGTTCACGCCGGGGCTCGGCGCGCCCGGCAAGCGGAAGATCGAGGCCGTCATCCTCAACGGCAACAAGGTCACCGGCACGAAGTCGCTCGCCACCTACACAGCGCCGCGCGTGCAGCGGCTGCCGGCTCCGGGCCGCGTCCGCCTTGCCCGCAAGCGCGCCGGCCGCACGAACGTGACCGTGAGCTGGGCGAAGGTCGCGGGAGCCGCCTCCTACCGCGTGCTCGTCACCGCCAGCGACGGCCGCCGCCAGTACCTCACAGCGAAGCGGTCGGCATCCCGAATCACGATCCCGAACGTGACCTACGGCGACAAGCTCACCGTCAAGGTTCAAGCGATGCCGAAACTCGGCCCGGCCGGCCGTGTTCGAACGGCAACCAGTCGGGCGGTCAAGCTCAAGAAGCCTGTCAAGAAGAAGACCGGCTCCAAGAAATGACCGTCTGAGCAGGGATGGGCCAATAGGCAGGTTTGTGAAGTATGGACAATTGACCGGGGACCTAGTACGGTTCCGGCGTCGGTTGGGAGGGCCGGATGCCCTCCGCGACCCATCGGGGAGATCGAGGGAGAGCAATGAGCATTCGGTACAAGGGCCTCGGCCTGCTGGTCGCGGCAACGGGTTTCGGCGCGGGGCTCGCGCCCACATCGGCGGTCGCCGCGCAGACCAGCTCACCGGGTGTGATCTGCGAAGGCATCAGGACCGACGTCGCCGCCGACATCGGCGGTACGCCGACGTCCTCCTTCGACGCGCTCGCCCTCGCCGGCAAGGCGCTGCAGCCGCCGATCGACGCACTGCCGCCGTTCCCGACGACCGTCACGAGCGACGCGCCCGCGAAGGTCACCCTGAAGTCGGGTGACCTCAACCTCACCTTCAACTACGACATCCGGGTTCCCGACCTCGTCGCGCAGCTGATGCGCGACAAGCTCGGCAAGAGCTCGATCGTCGGCAAGAACGCCGAGATCGGCGTCCAGGTCACCTCCGGCGGCGCTGTCCTCGGCGATTCGAAGGTCACGATCAGCGACACGACGCTTGACCTCAACAACCCGGCCTCGTCGATCAACGTGACGATCAAGATCAAGGCGACGACCGACAAGTCCGGTCGCCTGATCTTCCGCGGAACGCCGTTCCGCCTCGCGCTCCAGGTCGACGGCTCGCTCGCCGGCGCCGCCACGATCGGCACCGCGACGGTCGACTGCGACGTCCAGGGCGTCCTCGCCAGCACCGTCGTCTCGGTCCCCGGCACGCCGAACACGCCGGCCGAGATCCAGGCGGCCGCGGTCGGTGGCGAGACCGTCACGATCCCGCTGCTCGGCCGCTCGGACATCACCCCCGACGACGGCAACCCGATCCTCGGCGACACGCTCAAGCTCGTCGGCAACGCGGCCAACGGCGCGCGGATCGAGAACGGCGCCCTGATCCAGCCGACCGCGCTCGCCGGCGGCACCTACACGAACGACGTCGAGATCTGCGCCGGACCGCGCGTCAACGCGGACACGCCCGGCGTGGACGAGGAACAGACGATCACGTTCCCGAGCGAGTACCAGGTCCCGGAGAGCCTCGCGCTGCTGAAGCTGCTGAACCCGCATCCGCTCGGGATGAAGCTCAAGTTCGGCGGCGAGGAGACGGCCGAGATCCCGCTGACCTCGAACTACAAGACCGCTGAGTTCATCGGCCAGTTCGTCGCGCCCAGCGCCGGCACGATCAAGGCCGCGCTCGTGGCACTGCCGAACATCGAAGCGGCTGACATCAAGGTGACCCGCGTCAGCGACCTCGGCTACAAGATCACCTTCACCGGCAAGCTCGGTCAGTCCGATCAGCCGAACATCGAACTCAGCGACTGGCGTACCCAGCTCGACTACGCCGCCTATGAAGAGCTCTTCAAGCTCGTCAGCGGCGGCGGCTCGAGCGGTGGCTCCGGCGGCTCGGGTGGCGGCTCCGGCGGCTCGGGCGGCGGCTCCGGCGGGCCGTCGATCACCGAGATCCTCGACATGCTCGGTCTCAAGCTCGGCGACATCCTCGACGCGCTCGAGGTCGCCTTCCCGCAGAAGCCGGCGATCGCTGTCCGCGACGGTGAGGCGGGGATCGCAGGCGGCTCGACCGGCCCGCTCTGCACGAGCTTCCAAGTGCGGACGACCGCCACCCCGTTCAAGCCCGTCAAGGCGACGAGCGACCGGGTCGTGCCGCCCTGCAAGATCTCCGGCCGCAAGGCCAAGGTCACCGTTGCGCGGACCCGCGTCGTCGCCGGCCGCCAGAAGACCGTCAAGCGGACGGTGACGGTCTTCCGCACCGTGCGCACCGGCCAGTGCGGCCAGGCGCTCGTGATCAAGGGCGGCAAGCTGACGATCAACAAGCTCCCGGTCCGGGGCTCGAAGCCTGCGCCGACGCCACCGAAGAAGGTGACGATCACCGTCACCGGCTCGGGCAAGAGGGCGAGCGTAAAGCTCTCCGTCTCGCAGACGACCGGCGTCGCATCCGGGTCCTTGACGCTGCCGGCCGCCCTCGGCAAGGGACGCGTGACCGTGAAGATCGGTGGCGCAGGAGTCGCATCGCAGTCACGGACGCTGCTCCCCAGCTGATCAACCAACCACCAGAACCCGACCGATCCCCTCCAAGAGGTCACCAATGCGCCTGAAGTCGATCACCCTGTCCGCCCTGCTCGTCGCCACGCTCGGCGCCGGCGCCCAATCGGCGTCCGCGCTGACCGTCTACAACAGCATCGGTGAGCTGAACGTCACCGACGCGAAGCCCGGGCAGCTCGTCGAGATGATGAGCACGTCCGGCAAGGTGATCCAGAGCGGCAAGGCCGACAAGTTCGGCAGCAAGTCGTTCCACGACCTGCCGGAGGGCAGGGCGTACAAGATCCGCGCCGGATCGACCGTCAAGAAGGCGAAGACGCGCAAGCGCGACGACAACCCGCCGCAGTCGTTCTACGACAAGATCAAGCTCAAGCCAGGCCTCAACTACGTCAAGATGCGCGACGGGATCGAGCTGGCGATGACTGTCCGCCTGCCCGCCGGCAAGACGTTCGCCGACGGCCCGTTCCCGGCGATGATCGAGTACTCGGGCTACCAGGCCGCCGCGCCGGGAGACCTGCTCAGCGCGTTCCTCGGCGGCGCGTCGGATCCGCTCGCCCCGGCCACCTCGACGATCGTCGGCGGCGCGCTCGGCCAGCTGCTCGGCTTCGCCTCGATCAGCGTTCAGATCCGTGGCTCGGGCTGCTCGGGCGGGCACTACGGCCTCTTCGACACGCCTGAGGCATACGACGGCTACGACGCGATCGAGACGGTCGCCGCGCAGCCGTGGGTCAAGGGCGGCGTCGTTGGCATGTACGGCATCTCGTTCTCCGGCATCTCGCAGCTCGAGGTCGCGGGCACGCGCCCGCCGCACCTCGCGGCGATCTCGCCGATGTCGGTCACGTCCGACCTCTACACCGGCACCGGCTACCCGGGCGGGATCTTCAACAAGGGCTTCGCGCTCAGCTGGCTGACCGAGCGCGTCGAGGACGCGAAGCCTGCACCCGGCGGCGGCCAGCCGTGGGCGAAGGAGCTCGTCAAGCGCGGCGACAAGCACTGCATCAACAACCAGCGGCTGCGGCTCCAGACGGTCAACGTTCTGAAGCTGCTCGGAGACGTCCCGTACAGGACTCCGCTGCTTCACAACGACCGATCGCCCAGCAACTGGATGAGCCGGATCACCGTGCCGACGTTCATCGTCTCCGCGTTCCAGGACGAGCAGACCGGCGGCCAGTTCGGTGCCTACTTCGGCAACTTCGCGGACAACGACCGCGTCTGGCTGTCGATGATCAACGGCGCGCACATCGACTCGCTCGGGCCGTCGACGGTGACCCGCTGGTTCGAGTTCCTCAAGCTCTACGTCGCCGACGAGATCCCGGTGCTGCCGTCGACGATCACCGGCCTCTCCGGTGCTCTCTACCAGCAGATCTCCGGCGCCGGCTCGATCCCGGTCGAGCAGTCGCGATTCGCGGAGATGACCAGCACCTCCGAGGCGCGGGCGATCTTCGAGCGCGATCCGCGCGTCCGCCTGCTGATGGACAACGGGGCCAGCGACCAGGGGCTCGGCTCGCTCGGCGCCACCTGGGAGATCGCCGCCGACCAGTGGCCGATCCGCGAGGTCGCGCCGGCGAACTACTACCTGGACGGAAGCGGCAAGCTGACGACGGCCAAGCCGGCAGCCGCCACCGCCTCGTACAAGAGCGACCCGTCGGCCCGCAACGAAACGACGCTTGGCAACGGCGAGGCGAACGTCGGTCGTGACGCCGCCTGGGTCGCGCAGCCGCCCTACCTCTGGAAGCCGATCGTCGCGGGCAAGGGTCTCGCCTGGGCGACCGACCCGCTCGCCAGCGACCTCGTGATCGCAGGCTCGTCGAGCTTCGACGTCTACGTCAAGTCGAGCGCCAAGGACACCGATCTGCAGGTCACGCTGACGGAGATCAGGCCCGACGGCAACGAGACCTACGTCCAGAACGGCTACCTGCGCGCGTCGCACCGCAAGCTCGCCGCCGACTCGACGGCGCTGCAGCCGAACCCGACGCACCTGCCCGAGGACGCCGCGAACCTCCCGAAGGGCCAGTACTCGCTCGTGCGGATCCCGGTGTTCCCGGTCGCGCACGCGTTCCGCGCCGGGTCGAGGATCCGCGTCTCGATCGAGGCCCCCGGCGGCGACCGCCCGAGCTGGAAGTTCGCGACGATCGAGAAGGGCAACACGACCAACACGCTCGCGCTCGGTGGAGCGCGCGCGTCGAAGCTGGTGCTGCCGGTCCTGCCCGGCGCGAACGCGAAGGGCACGCCGCTACCCGAGCCGACCGCGCTGCGCGGCGAGCCGAACCGGCAGTATGTGCCCGCTTCCAACGGAGGGTGACCGGTAGCGTTCCGCCGGTGACCGGCCGCACGACGAAGACGACGACTACCGCTGCCAAGAGCGAGGAGTGGCAGGCGGACCACAAGCACGAGCTCGATGAGATGGCCGAGCTGCAGGCGCGCAAGCGTGGCGCGCGTGCGGCCGCCGGGATCGACCCGGATGCCTGGCGCGAGGGCTACCCGTACGCGCAGAAGATCACGCGCCGCGAGTACGACGCGCAGAAGCTCAAGCTCCAGATCGAGCTGCTCAAGCTCCAGGTCTGGATCAAGGACACCGACCAGAAGATCGCGATCCTGTTCGAGGGCCGCGACGCCGCCGGCAAGGGCGGCTCGATCAAGCGCTTCACCGAGCACCTCAACCCGCGCGGCGCACGCGTCGTCGCACTGCCGGTGCCGACCGACCTCGAGAAGTCGCAGTGGTACTTCCAGCGCTACGTCGCACACCTGCCCGGCAAGGGCGAGATCGTCCTCTTCGACCGCTCCTGGTACAACCGCGCCGGCGTCGAGCGGGTGATGGGCTTCTGCACCGACCAGGAGTACCGCGAGTTTCTCAAGACCTGCCCCGACTTCGAGCGGATGCTCGTCGACTCGGGCATCCACCTGATCAAGCTCTGGTACTCGGTCTCGCCACAGGAACAGGCCGCACGCTTCGCCTCGCGCGCGCTCGACCCGGTCAAGCAGTGGAAGCTGTCACCGACCGACAAGGCCAGCTTCGACAAGTGGGACGCCTACACCGAGGCGAAGGAGAACATGTTCTTCTACACCGACACGCGCCACGCTCCCTGGACGGTCGTCAAGAGCAACGACAAGAAGCGTGCCCGCCTCGAGGCGATGCGCCACGTGCTGAGCCAGTTCGACTATCCCGAGAAGGACGAGACGGTCGCCGTCAAGCCCGACAAGAAGATCGTCGGCCGCGCGAGCAAGCTGTTCGAGGTCGGCGAGCCCGAGAGCAAGAAGCGGGCCGGCTAACCCGGCCAGCTGCGGTTGAGCGCGGGCACCGCGATCCCGGCCAGCCCGCGCAGCAGCGAGACGGTGATGTCGAACCAGTCGAACGCGTCGCGCCAGACGGTGATCTTCCCGTCTACGACCTCGAAGCGCCCGTAGACCCAGAAGCGCTGGGCGAAGCGGCCGAACGAGAGCTCGTCGATGCGGTCGGTCAGGACCGTCCCGCCGTCGCCGGCGACGGCGACGTAGTGAACGCGAAAGCCCATCCCGCGCTTCGACGCCGCTCCGAGGACGCGCATCACGCGCTCGCGCCCGCGCAGCGTCGGCAGCGTGACGTTGGTGTAGCGGACGTCGCCCGAGAGCAGCTCGCCGGCCGTGCCGGGGTCGCCTGCCTCGAGCGCGGCCAGGAAGTCGCGGACGATCTGCTCGGGACCGGTGGCGCTCATCGCCCGGCAGTCTGAACTATCGCGGCCGGTAGAGCGCGAACGGCTTCGACCGCACGGTCCGCGCGGTCCGCAGCGCCGTGTCCCTGCCGCCGGCGAGGAGCCGGTAGCGGCCTGCCGGAACGGCCCGGTTGCCGACCCGTCCGCTGAACGTGAACGCCTTGAGTCCGCGCGTCATCTGCAGCGTGGTCGTCGCGCCGATCGTGTGCCAGCGCTTGCGCGACCAGCGTTGGAAGCGGATCGTGATCGTGCCGTCCGCCAGCACCTTGAACTTGACCGGTGCCCCGTCGACCGCCACCGGGCCGGACTGGCGCAGGGTTCGCCTGATCCGGGGCTTGACCGAGAGGCTGCTGACGATCGCGCCGCGCCTGCAGGGCGCCGTTCCGCGACGGGCCGGCGAGAGGCAGTTCTCGGTGGGGCCGCCGTCATCCTCGGTGTCGCCGGGCGTCGTCGTGGTCCGCCGCACCACCGGCGTCAGCGGCGGGATCGGCGAGGACACGACCCCGAAGTCGGCGCCCGCATACACCGGCGAGGCGATCCCCGCGCGAAAGGCCGCGAGCGACGAGTCCGTGCTCTCGATCAGCCAGCCGCGCGGGTCGTAGGGGGCCAGCGCGGGCTCGGCCTTCTCGAACCAGACGAAGCCCTTGACGTTCGGCAGCCGGGTCGGCAGGTCGCGGAGCATCTCGGTCAGCCACGCGGCCTTGTTGACCTTGTCCTCGGTGCCTGCGGTCTCGCCGATCAGGATCGGCTTGTCGGGCGCGACCGACTGGACGATGTCGTAGGTCAGCGACGTCATGTCGACAAAGGACTCGCCGACCCACGGCCACTTGTAAATGTCGATGCAGGCCCAGTCGACGTATTCATCGCCGGGGTAGAGGCCGGCTAGCCGCGAGCTCGGCTCGTCGTAGACGCCGTTCGCGCACCACGTCCAGGTCGCGTTCGTCGCGCCCTCCTCGCGGAAGATGTCGTGGACGTGGCGCCATGCCCGGGCGTACTCGCCGGGCTTGTTGTTGTTGATCGCCTCGAGGTACGGCCACGGTGTGTAGAGGTTCATCTCCCAGTTGAAGACGAGGAAGAACGGCTTGCCCCACGCCTTCGCGTCACGCGCCCACTGCCGGATGAACGCGTCGTGGCGCCCGGCGATGATCTCTGACAGCTCGTAGTCGGGCTGCTTCGGCGACAGCGGCTGCGAGTACGACGCCCAGCCGAAGACCGGGATCGAGCCACGGGCACGGATCGCCTCCATCTGCACGGTCGGGAAGGACTTGTACGTGCAGGGCGTCTCGTAGCAGTGCGCCCACGGCAGCGAGAACTCGATCAGGCTCATCCGCTTGCCGGCCATCGCCTCGAACTGGTCTGCGGCCGCCATGTCGTACGGCGGCGCGCCGCCGGTCAGGTGGTCGCCGATGTTGGCCCCCCAGTAGAGCGACGGCGCCGCGCTGGCGGTCGCACCCGGCAGCGCGAAGCCGCCCGCCAGGACGGCGGCGGCGCAGGCGATCAGGCGCGCGAGGCGGCGCATGGCGGCGAGTCTAGGCCCGAGTCGCGCGAAAGCCGACCGCTCTCCCACGAAACTCTCAATTACGGTGCGAGCGGTAGCACCTTGGTCAGGCCGCCGGGCTGGCGGCTCGTGTCGGCTGTGTACCGCGGCGAGCCGATCCCTGACGCGAACGCCGATGTCGCCGCGGCGCTCGTCTCGATCGGCCAGTCCATGCCGTCGTCGTGCTTCTGGAAGTACATGAACGCGCGGACCTTCGGCAAGTCGAGTGCGAGCGAGCCGAACATGTCGCTGATCCATGCCGCCTTGGACCCGCCGGCCTCGGTCGAGCCGGTCTCGCCGATCACCATCGGCTTGCCGGGCGCGACCGTCTCGGTGATCTGGCGGTAGGTCGGCAGGAAGATGTCCTTGAACGAGCGCCGCGGCGTGTTCCAGTTGTAGCCGTCGAGGCAGGTCCAGTCGACGTACTCGGCCCCGGGGTAGAGCGAGGCGAGCGACTGGAACATGTTGTCTGGGTCGACGTTCGGGCACCAGACCCAGGTCGCGTTCGTGGCACCGACGCGGGTGAAGATGTCGTGGACGTGCCGCCAGGCCGCGACGTACTGGCCCTGGGTGTTGCCGTTCCTGCCCTCGCTCCAGCTGAACCAGTTGCCGTTCATCTCCCAGTTGAAGCGCAGGAAGAACGGGCTGCCCCAGTTCTTCGCGGCCGTCGCCCACTGCGTGATGTAGGCGTCATGACGGCCGGAGAGGATGTCCGACAGCTGGTAGTTCGACTGGTCGCCGGTCGTCGGCAGCGCGTTCGAGGCCCAGCTGAAGAACGGGATCGTCCCGCGCGTTCGCAGCTTGGTGAACTCGGTCTGCGGGAACCCGTAGTAGCTGCACGGGCTCTGGTAGCAGTCACCGAACGGGCTCGAGAAGTGCAGCAGCGAGACCTTCTTGCCGGCGTTGCGCTCGAAGGCGGTGATCGCGTTCGTGTCCCACGGCGCTTCGTTTCCGGTCAGGTGCGAGCCGATCCAGGCTCCCCAGTAGACCGGTCCGGGGTCCGCGCTCCGGGTTTCCGGCGACGAGTCCGACGGCGCCGGCGGGGCCGGCGTGGCGGAGGGCGCGGCCGGCAAGGGGGTCGCCGATTGCGCCGGTGAGATCGTCGCCGCCGGCGGCCCTGCCTTGGGCAGCGGAGCGAGTCTCAGCGACGGCTTCTTGGCGCTCTTCTTGGCGGCACAGGCCAACCTCGCCTGGCGGGCCTTCTTCTTCGTCTTCGCCTTCTTCGCCGCGGCGCAGGCCTTCGTCTTCGGTGCCGGCTTGGGCTTCGGCTTCGCGGCGACGGCGGTCGCCGGCGCTGCGGACACGAACGCGCAGGCGGCCGCGGCCATGAGCAACCGGCGGTAGGTGCGCACGCGCTTCGACACGAGACATGGGTCGGCGCGTCACGTCTACGGGTTGGCCCTCGTCCACCGGCGCGGACGGATTCCCGATCGCCGCCGGGTTGAGCGGTCAGATCGGAAACCGGACGAATGATCTACTTCGGAAGCGAACGACTGGTACGCTCCGTTTTCAAGCTGACTGTGTTAGGGGGGGCCTGGCGCAGTTCCAGACACATGGATGCGGGCACGACGCTCGCAGAAGGGCCGACGGGATGTCGCAATCGGAGTTGATCGACGACAGGGGGATGCCGATGGCGATCATCGCCACCGGTCGCGACGCGAACATCGACGTCGACGGTGCCCTGCACGACTGGATCAGCCCGACCGTGACGGTCGTGATCCCGGCCCTGAACGAGGCCGGGAACCTGCCGCACATCCTGCCCCGGATCGACCCGGAGCACGAGGTCGTCCTCGTCGACGGCGGCTCGAGCGACGACACCGTCGCGGTGGCACGACGGCTGCGCCCTGACGTCCGGATCCTTCATCAGGACCGCCGTGGCAAGGGCAACGCGCTGATCTGCGGCTGGAACGCCGCGCGCGGCGACATCATCGTCACGCTCGACGCCGACGGCTCGGCGCTGCCCGAGGAGATCCCGTTGTTCGTCGCGGCGCTGGTCGCCGGCGCCGACTACGCGAAGGGGTCGCGTTACCTCGCCGGTGGTGGCTCGACCGACCTCACCCTCCTGCGCTCGAGCGGCAACCGCTTCCTCGGCGCGGCCGTCAACGTGCTGTTCGGCACCGACTACACCGACCTCTGCTACGGCTACAACGCCTTCTGGCGCCGCTGCGTAGACGACCTCGCCTGTGACGTCGACGGCTTCGAGATCGAGACGCTGATGAACATCCGCGCCGCCGAGCGCGGGCTCAAGATCACCGAAGTGGCGAGCATCGAGGCAGACCGG
>WBZP01003319.1_pt1 | contig 17560 bp, 20 predicted proteins | sample 5204301 | NCBI WGS metagenome assembly WBZP01 (sample SAMN12412401, study PRJNA552823) | activated sludge metagenome | isolation source: activated sludge from nitrification reactor of wastewater treatment plant... | place: USA: Pennsylvania | collected 2017 | reverse complement strand
AAACTTTTGAACCTTTTGAACCTTTTGAACCTTTTTCAGCATTCACTCAACCCCAGCGGCACATTCACCGCCAGTCCCCCATCCGCAGTTTCCTTGTATTTGCTGTTCATATCCAGCGCGGTATCCCACATGGTTTTAATAACACTGTCGAGGCTCACTTTGGCATAGTCGGGTTTACTCTGCAGGGCCAGTTGTGAGGCCGTAATGGCCTTGATGGCCCCCATGGTGTTGCGTTCGATGCAAGGCACCTGCACCAGGCCTTTCACCGGATCGCAGGTAAGTCCCAGGTGGTGTTCCATGGCTATTTCGGCCGCCATCAGGGCCTGCCGCTGGGTACCGCCCAGGCATTCGGTAAGTGCGGCGGCGGCCATTGCACTGCTTACCCCGATCTCCGCCTGACATCCACCCATGGCGGCGGATATGGTGGCCCCCTTTTTAAAGATGCTGCCGATTTCTCCGGCAGTGAGCAGGAATTGTATCATTTGCTCATCGCTCTGCCCGCCCGCAAAACAATGATAATACATCAGCACCGCGGGTATCACGCCGGCGGCGCCGTTGGTTGGAGCGGTAACCACCCGGCCAAAAGCTGCGTTTTCCTCATTGACCGCCAGCGCAAAACAGGCAACCCAGTCGAGTATATAACGGAAATCAGTACCCCCGTTCCGGATATGTGTTATCCATTCAGATTGATTACTGTAAGACAGGCCGCCCAGCAGTTTTTTGTTCAGGGCGGCTGCGCGCCGCACCACCTGCAATCCCCCCGGCAGTACGCCCTCATGGTGACAGCCCCGGTAGATACAATCGCACATCACTTCCCGGATACGGAGCACAAAAGCGCGGGTTTCCGCTTCGGGACGCCAGGCGCTCTCATTTTCCAGTACCACCTCATGAATGGAAAGACCGGTTTTCATACACCAGTGCAGCAAATCATCTGCTGTGTTGATGGGAAAGGGAAGCAGCACCTGCTGGGCCGCTCCTTCTTCTACCCCTTCCTTCTGCACAAAACCGCCACCAACAGAATAATAGGTGGAAGCGATCGATTCATCGCCTTTCAGCAAAGCCAGAAATGTAAGCGCGTTGGGATGGTAAGGCAGCGATTCCGTGAGTAAAAATTCAATATCCTCATCCGGGTCAAATGCTATTTCATGCCGGCCATGGAGCACCAGCCGTTGCATGGAACGGATATCATTGATTTTTGCAACAATGGAACCGGTATCAAAAGTTTCAGGATCCTCCCCGCATAATCCCAGCAGTACGGCCACATCCGTACCGTGCCCCCGGCCGGTTTTGGCGAGTGAGCCATATAAAAGCACTTCGAGCCGCTCCACCTGCTGCAGTTTTCCGGCGGCGTCAAGTTCATCCAGGAAGAGCCGGGCGGCTTTCCAGGGTCCGAGGGTATGGCTGCTGCTGGGGCCTACCCCGATTTTGAACATGTCGCGGATGGAAATGGCTTCGTGCAGCATGCGTATGATTTAAAAATTTACCAGGGTTACCCGGAAGATCAGCATGGAACCGGCAGGAATACCTGGCAGCGCCTCGCAACCGTAGGCCAGCGAAGGGGGAAGATACAGGTCTATGACACCTCCCCGGGTAACAATCGGAATACCATACTGCCAACCCAGGATCAGGCCATTGAGGGGAAAGGTAACAGGGGCGCCCGTACCCGTGCCGTCAAACACAGTACCATCCTTCAACGTGCCCTCATAACTTACAGTCACATTCGAGGTGGGCGTGGGTGATCCGCTGCCTGTGCCCGGATTGACAATCCGGTAATAAAATCCCCGGGTATCCAGCTGGGCTGTAATACCCTTGCTGGTTAGATACGACTGGATATCGCTCAGTTCCGCGGAACTGGGATTACCCATGTTAACGCTGCAGTTGTTGTTGTCCGACTTACTGCAGCCGCTGAATACAAGCATTGCCAGGAAAAAAGGAAGAACAGTTTTAATGAATTGCATACTATGATTCGGGGTTTGATGTTTTGGTTGATTGTTTACCGGCTTTTTGTTTCAGTTCCTGGTAAAGCTGCTCATTGTTTTCCCAACGGATGCGCATCCGGAACCAGGCATAAAAAAAAGCGATCAGCAGTACCGCAATGATGGCGGTAATAAACATACCGGGAGAAGTTTTGGATAACTTGGCGTACCATTCCGGAAAATACAGCCTCACGACCACAACCGAAAGAATAATCGGCAAACTGAAAAGCATCGCCATCGGTAATCCTTTCATGATCTGCACACGGGTATCCGACTCATGTTCACGGCTGGATTCCCAGTAGTCCAGAAATTTATTTTCCTTTTCCGATAACATGTGGTCAAAGATAGCCAATCCTCCAGCCTGTTTTGCAAATTGATGAACTTTAGGTAGGTTTGTTCACACCTGATCTAAATTCCTTCCAGTGAAAATCGAACAGCTCATCGTTCAGCATTTATATGCCCATAAAAAAGTAACCTTGCAAGGCATCGGCAGTTTTTACCTCGATCCGGCGGTGGCACTGCCTGCAGAAACGGATAAGGAGGCAGATCTGCCAGCCGGCGCCATCCGGTTTGAATACAACCTCAAGGCGGGCGAAGATGAAGAGCTGATCCGGCATATTGTTCAGCAAACCCGTAAAATCAGGCCCCTCGCGGCTTCCGACCTGGAGTCCTATTCCATCCTGGCCCGCCAGTTTATCAATATTGGCAAGCCGCTGAATATAGAAGGCATCGGTACCATCAGCAAAAACCAGGAAGGCAATTTTGAATTTACCCAGGGGCACTTTGCGCCTCCGCGACTGGAAGAAAGCCCCCGCGAACTGAAAGAGAAAACGGAGGAACATATTTCTTTTGAAAGTGAAGCGCCTAAACCGGAAGGCAGTAAAAAATTCCTCCTTGTGGCTGCCATCCTGCTGATCCTGGGCATGACCGGGCTGGCTGTATATTATTTTTTGTTTATGAACAAGCCGGCTCCGGTTGCCGTGCAGGTTCAGGAACCAATCGGTTTGCAACCAGACAGTACCCTGTTAACAGACAGTATCCCCACGACTGACAGCACCGCTGCACTCCGGGCTGCGGGAGACAGTCTCAGCACCATACAAAAAGTTACAAACGACAGTTCCGGTTTCCGGGTTGTGATCAAAAAGTATGCATCGGCTGCAAACGCCAATAAACAATACAAAAACTTAACACTGGCCGGTCATAAATTAACTCTTGAAACGCTGGACTCCACCCATCACCGGTTACTTATGAGCTTTCAACGGCCCCTGCAGGATACCGGAAAAGTACGGGATTCGCTGCAGCGTTTTTTTGGCGGGAATCCTCAAGTTATATTGAATAAATAATTATTTTAGTTATAATTTAAAAGTTAGTCAACCGTATTAAAAACTAAAATAAATGAAAAGATTTTTCTCACACCCCCTGGTTTTTACATTTTTAGTTATCAATCTAGTAACAGTTCAATTGTCCAGTTGCGAAAAAACTGAGACTAATACAACAGATAATTGTCCTGACCCCACCTACCCTATTACGGGTTTATGGGAAGGTACTTACACAACAGATCAGGTTGCCCATGCAGCTACCTATGTAAGTTTTGCCATATATCCTGATGGAACTTTTTTAAGAAGAAGTAAGGTTACGGGTTCAAGCGAATATGCGCTTTTTAAGGGTACGTGGAGTTTATCGGGGAATAATTTTCAGTTTAGAGATACAACATTGGTATACAGTGGCGGATTAATTATTGATGAAGGTTATGCAGTCTTCAACAATACGGGCACTTTGACAAACGCAACCTGGGAAGACAAAAGCGGGCAGCCTTATACAGGGGCATTTCAGAATATGCGCAGAATTAATTAAATCTCCCAAGCAAATAAAGATTTTTTAATGAAAGAAAAATCTACATTACAGTTGCTGGATTACATACAAAATGAAAGCAGATACAGAAAAAATCAATAAATCGAAACCATACGAGATTGCATTACGTTTAGTATTTGTTATCATCAGCTTTCTTACCGCCTTTAACCCCGGCTTAATCCATTTTTGGCTAAAGCCTTTGTTAATGCCGGTTTTACTTATAATACTTTTGTTTTCAGGCCATTTAATTCATTTTAAAAACTTTATAGTTTGCGCACTTTTATTTTCATGGGTGGGCGATGTACTTCTCCTATTTGAGGAAAATAAGCCACTCTTCTTTATTGCAGGATTATCAGCATTCCTGCTGGCACATGTGATGTATATTCTGTATTTCCTGAAACTGCCTGCCTCCGGAAAATCCCTCTTGCGGACGCAACCCTGGCTGGCTGCCCTGGTAGCCGGATATGGGATGAGCCTGCTGAATATCCTCTGGCCCGGTTTGGGAGAAATGAAAATTCCGGTAGCGCTTTATGCAGCCGTTATCTGCACCATGATCATCTGCAGCCTGCATGCATTTAACCGGGTAAACAGCCCTTCCAATCGCTTACTGGTTACAGGCGCGTTGTTATTTGCCTTGTCTGACTCATTACTGGCCATCCATAAATTCCTGAAACCCTTTCCCTATGCGGGCGCAGCCATCATGCTCAGTTATTGTGCCGCTCAGTTCTGCATTGTGAGCGGAGTCATCCGTGTGCGCCTCAGTATTCCTGCTGCAGGGGGTGGATCATGAGTTCATCTATCACTACATGAGCCGGCTGGGCAGCGATAAAGCAAATCGCGTTGGCCATGTCTTCATTCTTTAGCCACCAGCTGTGGCTGTTATGCCCCTGCGGCTCCGCATGAAAGGAAGAATCCACCAGCCCGCTGTAAACCACACTTACCTTAATGCCTGAGGAGCGAAGCTCTTTCCGGATAGCCATACTATAAGCATCCTGTGCATATTTACTGGCGCAATACAGGGAACCGCCAGCAAATACCCTTTTGGCAACATCACTGGCAATATTGATGATGTGCCCGGATTGCTGCTGTTTCATAGCAGGAATCACCGCATTGCAAAGCAGGAAAGTACCCTTCACATTCGTGGCGAAAACCCGGTCCCACTCCCCTCCACTGATCTCTTCTGATTGTTTAAAAATGCCAAACCCGGCGTTATTGATCAGCAGATCCAGGGTACCCCAGGCGCTGATAACCGATTGTACAGCAGCCTGCACATAGGCTTCATCCGATACATCCCCCGCGAATACCAGGCAGCCGGCACCCTTTGCTTCAACTTCCTGTTGTACTTCAAGCAGTTCAGGTTCCGAACGGGCCAGTAAGGCCAGTCGTGCTCCTTCCTCCGCCAGCCGCAGCGCCAGGGCACGTCCGATACCTCTTGAAGCACCGGTGATGATCACTGATTTTCCTTTTAAAACTGTCATTCTGTTGAATTTTTGAAGAACCTGCAGGAAGGAAATCCGAACAGGGCCCGGTTCAGCCATAAAATTAGGCAGTTTCGCTATGGCAGCTACTGAAAATTCAATATCTTTCGGCCCATGAAACCACTTACTTTTAAATTTTCAGACAGCCCTGAACCTCATCGTATCCGTACGAAAGATATCCTGAAAGAACATCCTGATATCCGACACCTGATCGGCAAAAATCCTTATACCATATTTGCCATACTCGGACTCGTGGGCCTGCAGATCGTCGGTGCCTGGCTCGTGTCGGATATGTCCTGGTGGATTGTATTCATTGCGGCCTATCTCATTGGCGCTTTTGCAGACCATTCCCTGTTTGTAATGATTCATGAATGTGCGCACCGGCTGCTGTTCAAAAAACCGGAAGCCAACCGGCTGGCGGGCATTCTGGCCAATGTACCCCAGATTTTCCCCAGCTCTGTTTCTTTTGAAAGATATCATATCAAACACCACTCCTTCCAGGGTATTCATGAACTGGATGCCGACCTCCCCAATTACTGGGAAGCAAAACTGATCAATAATTCATTTCTCGGAAAAGTCATCTGGCTCCTCTTCTATCCACTCTTCCAGGTATTCCGCATCAGCCGTCTGAAAGAAATCAAACCTTTCGACGGATGGGTAGCCCTGAACTGGGGTGTGCAGATCGCGTTCACCGTTGCTATCTGGTATTTCTGGGGCCCTAAAGCCTTTGTTTATCTGCTGGCGAGTTTCTTTTTCTCGGTTGGACTGCATCCCCTGGGTGCCCGCTGGATCCAGGAACATTACCTCACACATGGCGACCAGGAAACCTACAGCTATTATGGTCCGCTGAACACCGTTTCTTTCAATGTGGGCTATCATAACGAACACCACGATTTTCCCTCCGTACCCTGGAACAGGCTGCCGGAAATCCGCCAGAAAGCACCTGGATTTTATAACACGCTGTATTATCACACTTCCTGGACAAAGCTTTTCTTCCGCTTTCTGTTCGACAAAGAGATTTCGCTGTTCTCCCGGATTGTACGCAAAGACCGCGGCAAAGTAAAACTCACCGATGAATCCAAGCCGGATATGGAGATGGTGGGGGTGAAATGAAGACCGTTCAAGGTTGAATGTTGAAGGTTGAAGGTTTACACTGCTTTAAGCTGGTGATTTCGCATTGAACTTCTCTGCTTTGCAAATTTGCACATTGGCACATTACCCGTACTTTTGGCCCCATGTCAAAACCAGTGATTTGTATAGGCGCCGCGCTTGTGGATGACCTCTTCCATGCCCGGGAGCCGATGCTGATGCATACGACCAATGAAGTGAATCAAACCCGTACTGCCGGAGGCGTTGCCCGGAATATCGCTCACCAGCTTTCCCTCCTCGATATCCCCGTTCAGCTGATCAGTGTCTTTGGGAAAGACAATGACGGAGACTGGCTCAAACAAGTATGCCAGCAGGCGGGTATTAAACTGGATGGCTCCATTATGGATGCGTCGGTTACCGGTAAATACACAGCCATCATCGACAAAGATGGTTCGATGTTCACCGCCCTGCTCACGAATGCCGCCCTGCACCTCATCACTCCTGAATACCTCGAACAGCATGAAGAACTGCTGGCCAATGCAGCCTTTGTGCTGGCCGATGCCAATATCAGTGTGGAAAGCATGAACTGGCTGATCCGGTTCACGAACCGGCATCATATCCGGATGATCATTGAACCGGTTTCAGTACCCCCCGCGAAGAAAATTGCGGCCTGTAACTTTGATGGTCTGTACCTGCTTACCCCGAATGAGGATGAATTACCAGCCCTCTGCAGTGAAGCTGCTACCACCACCGAAGAACAGGTACAGGAACTGCTTGGTAAAGGCATACAGTATATCTGGCTGCACAAAGGAAAACTGGGATCGGCTTTGTATAAAAAAACGGAAACCCTCCAACTTAATGCACCGATGGCCAATGTCGTAGACTGCACCGGGGCCGGTGATGGTTCGGTAAGCGGTTTCATACTTTCCAAATATTTCGGCAAGGACAATCTCAACAGCCTGCGTACCGCCCATACACTCTCCGCCGAAATCCTGCAGGTTCATGGCGCCATCGCCACGCATCTTTCACAGGAGCAATTGCTCAGCTCTGTTTCCAAATATTACGAAGAATAATGAATACCCCCTTGCTCAGTATACTGCCTGAAGTGCAGGAGGCCCTCGCCGCGGGAAAGCCCGTAGTGGCACTCGAGTCCACCATCATCTCTCACGGTATGCCTTATCCTAAAAATGTGGAAACCGCCCTGGAGGTGGAAGCCACCGTAAGAGCAGGAGGGGCTGTACCCGCCACCATTGCCATCATGAATGGGCGCTGCCAGGTGGGGCTCTCTGCCGATGCCATCGAAGCATTTGGCAGGGAAAAAGAGGTTTGGAAAGTAAGTCTGCGTGATATCCCCTACGTACTCACCCGGGGTTTGCTGGGCGCCACTACGGTTGCCGCCACCATGCGGATTGCTTCTATGGCGGGCATCCGTGTTTTTGTTACCGGCGGCATCGGCGGTGTGCACCGGGGAGCAGAAAAAAGTATGGATATCTCTGCCGATCTCACCGAAATGGGGCAAACTTCCGTAGCGGTGGTATCAGCGGGTGTGAAATCAATCCTGGACATAGAACTCACGCTTGAATATCTCGAAACCAAAGGCATACCGGTTGTAACTTATGGGCAGGATGAATTTCCCTGTTTTTATTCATCCAAAAGCGGATACCAGTCTCCGTTACGTTTGGACAGCACAGAAGCCATTGCGCGGATGATGCATACCAAGTGGCAGCTTGGACTGGAAGGGTCTGTGCTGATTGCCAACCCTGTACCTCCGCAGTTTGAAGTAAGCCGGGAAGAAATGGAGAAGCATATCCGGCAGGCACTGGCCGCGGCTGATGAACACCAGGTAAAAGGGAAAAATGTCACCCCCTTCCTGCTGCAGTACATCGCGGAGCATACCCGGGGAGAGAGCCTGGAAGCCAATATAGCGCTCGTACTGCACAACGCCCGGATCGGCGCGGATATAGCGGGGCAGTATTCGAAAGAATGTAAAAGTTGAACTTGCTCTCAGGAAAAAGGTTTACCATACCAATTACGGAAAATCCTAAAAGAATTCCTTGTAACAATATTGCTGTCAATTAAATATGCCAGCAATACAGATGGTTTACTGAACGGATTAAAGTTTGCTATCCCCAATTGAGGAGCCATCAGTTTAACGGATTGTACAAACGATGCAACTGTGATTCCACCACGCTTTTCAACAGTATTCCGAAGTAATCTGTGTGCAAAACTTTCCGTGTAAAATTGCAGAAACTTATTCCCGCATTCTTTAATCTTTGATTTAAACGCCGGGTTCTGACTACCGGAATATTCCAGAAAGTCAACATATTTATTTAACGCCTGATGTAATAAGACATCAGATGCGGTTCCGGTTGTGCTCTCATGCACCCGGAATGCGAATGTGACGTTTTGATGTACCGCCATCCCGCTCACCTCCGCTAATCTTAACCATAACTCAAAGTCTGCAAAAAGCAGCCTGGGGTAACCAACAGGTATCCCGCCCTTTGCATCATAATCTTTTGATCGCATTACATAGCCAGTTCCCATAGAATCTACTGTTTGGGTAAGAAAACCCTGCAGTAAATCAATTCCTGTTAGAAATTCCGGCATACTCCTGCAATTCCGTATAATTTCTCCCCTTTTATCTATGAAATGGAAATGCGTATGATACAATCCTGCATTGGGATACTTTAGCATTAAATTGCCAATACTCAATAGAAAATCAGGATACAGCAGGTCATCATGACCAATTAAAGTCATGAATTCATTTTTAGGAACAGATAAAACCCTTTTCCAGTTTTCTTCAATGGAAAGACGTTGATCTGACCGGTAAATTCGGATACGACTGTCGTTCAGGGAACAAATCCACTCATAAGTACCATCATTACTGCAATTATCCAGAACAATTAAATCAAAATCATTTACTGTCTGCGCTAAAACGCTCCGGATACATGCCTTTACATATTCTCCCCCATTAAGTACTGGTAAAACGACACTGAATTTTTTCATGAAACTCCCCATGCTTTAGCTGTCAATAGAAGTTTATGCTTATCATCAGAAAGGTCATACAAGTCTGTCTGATTATCAGACACCAGCAGGTTCTGCTGCCGGCATGACCAAAAAGTACAAGACTTGCTGCAACTGAAAGCATCATATGTATTACCGTCTGCATCAAGTATCAAAGCTTTTAACCCGTTTCGCAGAACCTGACGTGTTAAACTATGATAACCACTCTCAAATTTATACGCATCAAATTTATTACTGATTCTTCTTCTTTTAAGATTCTTCATGGTAGTTGCACGAACCATAAATGCATTCGTCCTGATATGAAAATTGGGAAATGGCGGAAATAAAAACCGCCAGTAGCAAAAAGCCTTAAGCATTAATTTTATTTTGCCGAAATTGTATCTGAGGCTTTCTGAGAACTTCCAGGCAAAAGTATGCTCCTGGAATACACTGGAGTAATGACTTTGCAAAGAGGCTGTCGCCCCTACAATTCCAACATCTTGTTGAGAAAATGCTTTGGTATACAGTTCAAGCCAGTTTTTTCTCCTGATTCTTGTATAGCTATTAAAAAAAATGACAAATTCGGTATCAACCTTATTAACCGCATTGAAATAAGCGTCTATATCCTGCCCATTATCCATAGTCAAGTACTCAACTTCATATCCGATAATCGAATCAGACAAATGGCGAAATTTATCCAACTCCGCATTTATTCCAATGCCATTATAAACAATTAATAATTTATGTGGTTGACCGGGAAGATTTGATACAAATGAATCCAAAAACCTTCTGTGCAATTCTATACCGTATGGCAGCCAGGAAAGATATACGATTGTTACAGACAGAGACATAAGTTGTCATTTTTTCTTCGCAACAACAATATAATTAAGCGACAGAAGATCATCAGAATAACGCTTATCCAGCCAAACAGCCATCCTGTTATAAACAGTAATCAATCGAAGGGTGATGAATAAGTGCTTTACCATAAATGCCCTCCAGGTTCGGTAACGCCGTACTGACATGATGGAATTCAGTAAAGTCTGAAAACAGGCAGCCCATTTACCACCATTTGATTTTATTAAAACCGGCTCAAATCCATGTTTTAGTAAAAGGTGATTTAATCCATACTTTGTAAACCTGAAAAAATCATAGGGCTCTTCATGTAATTCCCAGCAGAAAGGTACCGTAAATATAGCCGTACCCCCGGGTGTCAATACACGCCGGGACTCAGCAATCATCTTTTCATATTCCTCCACATGCTCCATCACCTGTGTAGAGAAAACTGTATTAAATGAAAGATCGGGGAATTTCAATTCAGTAGCAGGACAAATTACATCCACAGCACACTTATCACTTTGAACGATATCACAACCTGTATAACTTTCAGCAACCGACTCAAATAATCTCTTATATGGCTTATTTCCACAACCAATATCCAATACGCGCCCGGAAGCATATTTACTTACAACATTCCTGATATCTGTAAACAGAAAATACTTGACAATATAATCCGAATGAAGCAAATTCAGATTAACATCCATCAGCCTTTGCATTCCCTCTTCACGCATAAGGTTAACTTTTTTTAAAATACCGGTATTTGAATTTAACCCATTTCCAGTTGATGAGCCCAGCCAGCGTAGACGTCTGCCTGATTGTGTTGTTTTTAATTTCAAGCAGTTTTGGATGAATTCTTACCAGTGGCTGCCCTGCAAGACGCTCGCTGATATCTTTCAGCCCAGGATATGCGCTGAGTTTATCTTTATGAATGTATAAAATTGAATTTTGCCTGTACCAATATTCAATGTTGTCATTATCCCAGATCAAAGAACGTATAGCGTCCACAGGCACATAATCATACTTTTGAAATAATGAAGCCCAAAATTCCGGATACTGCTCATTTATATGATAAGTACCCTCCTGGCCCGGAACAGCTGCTGAAAACAACACTGCATCACTTAATCCAGTCAGTGTTCTTACCAGATTTTCAGCATTTTCAACTGGTAAATGCTCTCCCACCTCCAGGGACATAGCAAGATCGTAGCGCCTGTTTTCTGAATATACATTTTTCAAATCATGAAAAACTACTAATGCCCTATCAATGTTCAACTGCTCAGGGCTAAGGTAAGGCCCCTCAACACCCCGCAAATCGGAAATATTAAGCTCCTGTAACCATACATTCAACCATTCGCCGGTACCACAGCCTATGTCTATAACTGATCTCGGAGAGAGCAGACTGTTAACAACAGGCAGCATGTGCTTCGCAGAAAGTGATGAGTTTGATTCGATATTCTTAAAAAACTCCTTATTGTATTTTTTTGCTTCAACCATCATACTTGATTTTGCAATAACCAGACAAAAGAAAACTGCTTTTACCCGTTATAAAGATAGCCCCGGTACATTTTACCCCCGGCAATTCTTTTCTGATAATAATTCGGAAAATATTTTTTCAATATCAGGCGGAATATGAATTTCACCGGGTTCTTCTTAATCTGAAAGACCACATGATTGAAAACTCCTTCAAACGATAGCTTATCTGCATACTTCCGGACAAAATAGTCTTCTATTTTATTTTGCCGGACAATACTCTGATTAAGCGACTTCATCATTGAATGAGTTGTAACCCGGTAATCAAACATTACTTCTTCAATATAATGAAATTTATGCCCACTGAAAGCAATTCGAAGCCATAAATCCCAGTCTTCATAGCCCATAATTTCCATATTGTCATAATACCCAACCTCTTCAATCACTGACTTTCTGATCAGCGCACATTCATCTATTCTGTTTGCAAGCATTAATAACTGAAGGTTGAAATGACCAGATTTAAGAATACCGGATTTGTCACCGAAATAAGCCGCATCACCATACACCACAGCCACACCAGCATTACGATCCATCACTTCAATACCCATTTCAAGGTATGCCGGTCGTATCATGTTGTCACTGTCAAGCGGAAGAATGTATGGAGTGTCTGATAACCTTATTCCGGTATTTCTTGCCTCCCCTAACCCTTTGTTATCCTGAGTGATGATATTCCAGCCTTCCGTTTTCAAATGATCCAGGAATTCTATCGTATAAGAATCTGTAGACCCATCATTTACGATTATCGTATTAAAAAGTGACTGATCACATTTTGACAAACTGGTTAATGCGTCTTTCAAAAATGCACCCTGATTAAAACAAGGAATAACGACCGTTACTTTCTTTTGCATGTATTACCTGGTTTTACCTAGAATTAAATTGATCTTGGTATCATCCCCCCAGAACCGCATCGGTTCATAATCGGGATAAGGATAATAACCCAGGTTCAGCCGGACAGATTGCCCACGCTCAGCCAGGTAAGTTTCCACAAACTGCCTCACGGTAACCGGCTGCCCGCTGCAGCAATTGATAACGCCGGTTACTTTGGTTTGTAATGCGGCAGCAACTATATAAGCAGCCATCCGCTCTACCGGCAGAAAATCCCGCACCTGCTCCCCACCGCTCATATTAAATACCTCCGCTCTTTCGCTTAATGCTTTTTCCAGCTGAGCAACCAGGGATTTTTCATTTTGCCCTGCCCCGTACATATAAAACAACCGCAGCCAGCGGAATATACAGCCATACTCCCGGGACAGGTCCTGCAGGTACAGCTGCAAAGCTTGCTTCGCCTGTGCATAGGGATTATCCGGCCGGCAGGTCATTGCTTCATCCAGGCACCCTTCCTGCATGCCGTATTCAAAGCAGGTACCCGATACCGTTAAATCTCTTAACCCATGTTCCACCAGGTTGAACAGGAACTGCCGGTGCCGGGGAAAATTTTCGGTGAGGTGATAAGTTTCCCTGTAATGCGGCAACCCTTCCCAGGCCAGGTGAATCATTGCATCCGGCCGGCCGAAATATGCATAGTAATCAACCCCGGATTCCAGTTGGGCGAGGTTCAGCGGCAGATACTTCACCTGCTGAAACCAATCCTCCCCGGCTACTTTTTCCGGATGGGCAGAAGTGGCCACCACCTGCTTACCCCTGCACAGCAGCTCCCGCACCACGTGCCGGCCGATGAAACCGCTTGCACCCGTTACCAGGATTGTCTCTGCCATATCAGATTGTTTGCACGGAAGGGATCGGGATTACAAATACCCCTCCCCACTCCCGGATATAGTGTAACTGCTGCTTCACTTCCTCCTGCAGGTTCCAGGGCAATATCAACACCACATCCGGGCGCTGCTCCCTGAGATACGCCTCATTCACCACCGGGATATGACTGGCAGGCAGAAATTTGTTTTGCTTGTTCGGATTGGCATCTACCACAAATTCCACCAGGTCGTTTTTAACCCCGCAGAAATTAAGGAGGGTATTGCCTTTGGCCGCGGCGCCATAAGCAGCCACTTTTTTACCCAGCCGTTTCTGTTCAATGAGGAAACTGAGCAGATCGAGTTTTACCCGCAGCGCTTTTTCCTGGAAACCGTTGTAATAGGCCAAGCCTGTCATTCCTTTGGCAGCTTCCAGTTCCAGCAGGGCACCCACCCGATCACCTACCGGTTTACTTTCATCTTCGGCATGACGGGCAAATATTCGGAGCGATCCGCCATGGGTGGGCAGCTGTTCCACATCAAACAGTATCAGCCCCTGTGCAGCAAAAATCTGCCGCACCGTATGCAGCGACAGATAGGAGAAATGCTCATGATAAATGGTATCGAACTGGTTATTATCCACCAGCTGCATCAGGTGGGGAAACTCCATGGTTACCACGCCCTGTGGCTTCAGGATGATTTTCATCCCGCCGACAAAATCAAGGATATCGGGTACATGCGCCAGCACATTGTTCCCCAGCAGCAGATCAGCCTGCACGCCCCGGGCAACCAGCTCCCTGGCCAGCCGCACCCCGAAAAAATCCACCACCGATTCCACTCCCTTTTCCCGGGCGGCGGCTGCGGTATTGGCCGTTGGTTCAATCCCCAGCACCGGTATACCCTGCTGATGAAAATACTGCAGCAGGTAACCATCATTGGATGCCACTTCCACCACCAGCGATGAAGGGTTATAGCCAAAGCGCTGCGTCATCATTTCCGTGTAGGCCTTCGCGTGCGCCAGCCAGCTGCTGCTGTAGGAGGAAAAATACACGTAGTTACTGTCAAAGATGGCATCTGACTTTTTATACTCATCTACCTGTACCAAAAAACATTGATGGCAGGTATATACTTTCAGCGGATAGAACACTTCGGGCTCATTCAGTTGCTCAGCGGTCAAAAACGAATTGGAGGCAGGGCTGTTCACCAGGTCGATGAACACGTGCTCCAGGGGTGTTTTACAATATCTGCAATGCATGGTATCAGATGCCTTTGAATGTTTCTTGAATCAGCGGATGCGAACGGTCGCGATCCGACACAACGGTGACGGGCAGTGGCCAGGAAAGTGACAGGGCGGGGTCATCAAAACGAAGCCCCGATTCAACACCCGGCTGGTAATATTCGGAATGATGATAGATCAGTTCAGTATCTGGTTTCAGCGTTTGAAAACCATGGGCGAAACCCGCTGGTATATACAGCATGTGCCGGTTTCCGGGATTCAGTTCAGTGGCATACCATTGCAGAAAGCTGGGTGAATCTTTACGGATATCCACCACCACATCCCAAACCGCCCCGGCTATACAACGTACCATTTTTATTTCACTGTATGGCGGTAACTGGAAGTGCATGCCCCGGATCGTTCCCTTGTCCTTTGTAAAAGAATGATTGAGCTGCACCCATTCCGCCGTATGCCCGATGGCGGCAAATTCCCTTTTGCAGTAAGTGCGTGCAAACCACCCCCGCTCATCCGAATAAGGCTCGGGTTCTATGAGGCAGGCGCCTGCAAGCGGAAGGGGAATGAATTTCATAACTGCTGGTAATTTTCAATCTGGGAGAGCGTACTCGCATATTGCTGTTCCACCGGCTGGCGGTACCAGTCAAGGGTATACGCAATGGCAGTGCGGCTGTTGAGCTTTGGCTGCCACTGAAGCATGTCCTGCGCCTTACGGATAGACAGATGCAGCAATCCCGCTTCATGCGGCTGTGAAGGATCATAACCATTCACCCAGGCACCACTGCCCCATCGGTCAATGGCAGTCTCCACCAGTTCCTGCACGGTGAGGTGATCATCCGGCACAGGACCGAAATTATAAGCACCTGTATATTTCTGCGGATCCTGCCCGGCTTTCATGGCCAGCAGCAGGTAACCACCGAGGGGCTCCAGCACATGCTGCCAGGGGCGCACCGACTGCGGATTGCGCACCAGTACCGGCTGCTGATTCCGGAGTGAACGGATGATATCCGGCACCAGGCGGTCTGCACTCCAGTCGCCGCCCCCGATCACATTCCCGGCCCTTGCACTGAGCAGCACTTTGCGGTGAGCGTCGTATTTCTTTGGATTGAAAAAAGAATTCCGGAATGAACTGATCACGATTTCAGTGGCTGCCTTGCTCGCACTGTAGGGATCGTACCCCCCCAGCATATCTGTCTCTTCATACAGGTGCCCGGTTTCGAGGTTTTCGTATACCTTATCGGTGGTTACCACCACGATGGTGCAGGGTTTCTCCAGCCGGGTAACCGCCTCCAGCAGATGCGCAGTGCCGATGGCATTCACTTCAAATGTTTCAGCGGGTACCTGGTAAGAACGGCGCACCAGTGCCTGTGCAGCCAGGTGGAAGATGCAATCGGGCTGAAAGGATTGGATGGCTTTCTCCAGGCTGTTTTTATCCCGCACATCCGCGATCATTTCCTCAAAGGGGAAACGACCTTTTATTAAACTGTATAATCCGGCTTCCTCTTCAGGCGGAAGGGCATACCCCATCAGCCGGGCCCCGAGCTGGTGGAGCCAGCAAAGCAACCACGCGCCTTTGAAACCGGTATGCCCGGTTACCAGCACTTTCTTGTCTTTGTAATATGCAGCGAAGGGATGATTCATTACCAGGTTTTCCATTTTGCCTGGCCGCTCTGCCAGAGTTGCTCCAGTTCCATTTTATCCCGCAGCGCATCCATTGGCTTCCAGAAACCGGTATGGCGGTAGGCACTCAGTTGTCCATCGGCGGCAAGTTTTTCCAGGGGTTCATCTTCCCACATCATTCCACTCATATCACCCTTTAGATAATTGAATACAGCCGGCCGCAAAACAAAAAAGCCCCCGTTAATCCACTTGCTTTCATCTTTTGCTTTTTCGCGGAAAGCTGTCACAGCACCGCCCGCATCCAGGTCCATCCCGCCAAAGCGTGCTTCCAGCTGAACGGCGGTAACCGTTGCTATTTTATCATGCGCCTGGTGATGCTTCAGTAAAGCAGCAATATCAATATCACCCACCCCGTCTCCGTAGGTGAGCATAAAATCTTCGTTACCGGTATAAGGCTGAACCTGTTGCAGGCGTCCCGCCGTTTTGGTCTGCAGCCCGGTTTCCACCAGGGTTACTTTAAAAGGTTCTGTATCCGACCCGTGTACCTGCATTTTATTTTGGGCAAGGTCGAGTGTGATGTCTGCATTGTGCAGGAAATAATTCATGAAATATTCCTTGATCACATAGCCTTTATAACCCAGGCATACAATGAACTCATTGAAGCCATAGTGGCTGTAAATTTTCATGATGTGCCAGAGAATAGGCTTTCCTCCGATTTCGACCATGGGTTTGGGCCGAACATCCGTTTCTTCGGATATCCGGGTTCCTAATCCGCCTGCGAATATGACCACTTTCATCTGTGCCGTTTTTCAGTTGCTGAAATGATAACCGGGATGCGGCAAAAGTAACGGCTTTTTGTCAAACCCCCGGCCGCTGAAAACCCTCACCCTAAATTGAAAAGCATATTTATTAAATTGCAGCATGCCGCCTGCCATCCTCTATTACGCCATCCCTTTTTTTGTGTTACTGCTCTCCGTGGAAGCCTGGTTCTCCTGGAAAGAAAACAGGCATTTATATGAAACCAGGGATACTTTCGCCAGCCTCGGACTGGGTATCGGCAATGTGCTGACCGGCTTCATCACCAAAGCGCTGATATTCGCCCTGTTTACCTGGTTGTACGAATTCAGGATCTTCGAGCTCGATTATTCAACCTGGTGGTATTGGGTGCTGCTGTTCTTCGCGGATGATTTTTCCTATTACTGGTTTCACCGCACCAGCCATCATGTTAATTTTTTTTGGGCCAGCCATGTGGTCCATCAC
>WBZP01003317.1_pt1 | contig 17564 bp, 16 predicted proteins | sample 5204301 | NCBI WGS metagenome assembly WBZP01 (sample SAMN12412401, study PRJNA552823) | activated sludge metagenome | isolation source: activated sludge from nitrification reactor of wastewater treatment plant... | place: USA: Pennsylvania | collected 2017 | reverse complement strand
CAGGCCCTGCCCAACCGCACCTGTTTGGCCGGTTTCCTGGAACTGGTTGAACCCAGCCTGCCCGAGGCGCTGGAAACGCTGTGGCAACAGGGCTTCCGCCGCATCACCGCCCTGCCGGCGCTGCTGATGGCCGCGGGTCATATCAAAAATGACATCCCGGCAATCCTCAACGCCTTCCAGGCCGGGCATCCGGGGCTGGAAATCGTCTTCGGCGCGGACCTGGGCATTCACCCCAAGCTGCTACACGTCGCCCGCGAACGGATCGAGAGCATCGAGATCGAGATCGAGATCGAGCCGGATTACGACCGGCGGAATACCCTGCTCCTGGTCATCGGGCGCGGCAGCTCAGATCCCGACGCCAATTCCAACATCAGCAAGATCACCCGGATGTTGTGGGAAGGGATGGGCTTCGGTTGGGCGGAAACGGCTTATACCGCCGTCGCCGCGCCGCTGATGGCCGATGCGCTGGAGCGTGTCCATCGGCTGGGTTTCCAGCGGGTAGTCGTGTTCCCTTATCTGCTGTTCACCGGCCGCTTGGTTGAACAGGTGCGCGCCACGGTCGCCGAGCATCAAGCCATCCATCCCGAGGCGCGGATAGCGGTCGCGCCTTATCTGAATACCCATCCGTTGTTGGTCGAAACCTTTCTGGAGCGGTTGACCGAAGCCGAACACGGCGAGGCTCACATGAACTGTCAGTTCTGCCCCTACCGGACCTCTATCGTCGGTCGTGAAGACTGGCAAGGCGTACCGCAAACCGGGCATCATCACGATCATGATCACGATCACGGGCGCTAAATCCCCCCTCACCCCCAACCCCTCTCCCGCTTGCGGGAGAGGGGAGCCATGGAGCCGCCATGCCCCGTTTCGATTATCTCCGCGATCCCGATGAAATCGAACGCCAGTCGTTCGTGCAGATTCGCCAACTCACCGACCTGTCCCGCTTCGACGCCGACCAGCAGCAGGTGGCGATGCGGTTGGTTCACACCTCCGGCGATCCCGATATTGTTCACGATCTCCATTTCAGCGCCGGCGCGGTCGCGGCTGGACTGGCGGCGCTGGCGAAAGGCGCGGATGTGCTCTGCGACATCGAAATGGTCAGCCACGGCATCAGCAAGCGTTACTTGCACAGCCCGGTGCTTTGCTTCCTGAACGCCCCCGCGGTTATCGACCGCGCCCGGCTGGCCCGGGAGACCCGCACCATGGCGGCGATGACGGAATGGCCGGCGCATCTGGCGGGTTCCATCGTCACCATCGGCAACGCCCCTACCGCCCTGTTCCGGCTGCTGGATCTGCTGGACGAGGGTGCATCCCGGCCGGCGCTGATCATCGGGATGCCCGTCGGTTTCATCAACGCCGCCGAATCCAAGCAGGCGCTATGGGATATCGCGCCGACCGAATTCCAGACGCCCTGCATCACCCTGCTCGGTCGGCGCGGCGGCAGCAGTCTGGCCGCCGCCACGCTCAACGCCCTGGCGCGCATGGCCAACGGAATTCGGTTCTGATGACCGCGCCGTCCGACTGGCCCGGCCCGCCCGTGCAGATCATCGGCATGGGCATGGCTACTGGCGCGTTGGGTCACGCGGCGCGAATGGCGCTGGAACAGGCGGAACTGATCATTGGCGCGGCGGCGCATCTGGCCGTGTTCCCGGACCTAACCCCCGAGAAACGCCTCTACCCCAGCCCGATGAGCGGCTTATGGAACTTGCTGCGCGCCAACGCCGGGCGGCGCATCGCGTTGCTGGCTTCCGGCGATCCGCTGTTTTTCGGCATCGGCAGCACCCTGCTCCGCTATCTGCCGCCGGAACATCTGGTGTTCCATCCCAACGTGTCCAGCATTCAGGCGGCGTTCGCCCGGCTGGGCCTACCGTGGCAACATGCGCAACTGGTTAGCCTGCACGGCCGGCCGCTGGCCAGTCTGCGCGCGGCGTTGCAAGACAACCGGCTGTACGCCCTGCTCACCGACCGCGACAGTTCGCCGACCGCTATCGCGCGGATGCTAATCGAAACCGGCTTTGGTGAATCGGACCTGTGGGTGGCCGAGGAACTGGGTGCGATGAACGAACGGTTCCGCCAGTTCCGGGCCGCCGAACTGGCCGACGCCGATACCGAGTTCTCTCCGTTAAATGTCGTTATTCTGGAAACCCGTGGACCGGGCGGCATATTGCCAGAGTTCCCCGGCATTCCAGACGAGTGGTTCAGCACCGGGGCGGAACCGGGCAAGGGGCTGTTGAGCAAGCGCGAAGTGCGGCTGACGATTCTCTCCCTGCTCGCGCCCCGCGCCGGCGAGATCGGCTGGGATGTGGGCGCGGGCTGCGGCGGTGTGTCGGTGGAATGGGCACGCTGGAATCCCCACGGCGAGGTTCACGCCGTTGAGTGTCACCCGGAACGGCTGGAACACTTGGGCCTCAACCGCGAACGGTTCGGAGTCGTCGCCAATCTGCGCATCGTTGCCGGTCGCGCCCCGGAGGCGCTGGCGGAATTACCGGACCCGCGAGCGGTGTTCATTGGCGGCAGTAGCGGCAATTTGCCCGAGATGCTGGATGTGGTCTGGGCACGGCTGCAACCCGGCGGTCGGCTGGTGGCGAGTGCCGTGACCGAGGACAGCCGAGTGGAATTGCATGGGTTCGTCGGCGACCGCGTGGCGGAATGGACGGAGTTGAGCATCGCTCGTGGCGAACGGCTGGCCGGCCAGCGGGTGATGCGGCCGTATCTGCCAGTGTTGCTGATGAAACTGGAGAAACTCGCTGGGGGAATTTGCCCGTTGGAAACCTCGAACCACCCCGGCGCTTCGCACCACCCCTCCTTATCCAAGGAGGGGAATACTCGAGACCTGCCCTTGTCGGATTCCCTGCTTGCGGGCGAGAGAAGCGAACGATCATCCGGCACTCTATATGGCGTCGGAGTGGGTCCCGGCGACCCGGAATTGCTGACCCTCAAGGCGGTGCGGATTCTGCAAAGCGTGCCGGTGGTTGCCTACCCCGCTACCCCACAGGGCAGCGCCCAAGCTCGCGACATCGCGGCGCAGTGGTTGACTGGCAAGCGGGAAATCCCCATTGCCATGCCCTGCATGCTGGATCGTGGCCCGGTTAATCAGGGTTACGACGAGGCCGCCGCAGCCATCGCTACAGAGCTGGCCGCCGGGCATGATGTGGCGATTTTGTGTGAGGGCGATCCGCTGTTCTACGGCAGTTTCAGCTATCTACTGCAACGACTGGGCGACCGTTTTCCCTGTGTGGTGATTCCCGGCATCAACTCGGTCAGCGCCGCCGGGGCTGCCGCCGCAATTCCGCTGATCACCGGCGAACAGCGGTTGACCGTCATCCCCGCCACCGCCGGCGACGAGGTGCTGCGGCAGGCTTTGCTCGACAGCGACAGCGTCGCCATTCTCAAACCAGGTCGCCACCGACCACGCTTGTTGGAACTGCTGCGGGAAACCGGTCGCGCCGGGGATACTCTTTATATCGAACAGGCCAGCCGTCCGGCGGAACGTGTCGTTAAACGCTTTGACGAAATTCCCGCCACGCCGGGACCGTATTTTGCGCTGTTTCTGGTAATACGCGCCGGGCAAACTTAATCCGGCTCAATCCCCCACCAATAGCTTGGGCCTTAAAGCGATTTCCGATAGTAGGGAGCGAACGGTTGCCGTCATGCCAGAAGCGGTCTCAAGGCTATGAATTTACTTAGAATCCTGCCGAATATCCTCCTCCTTGCCCTGTTGACCGGCTGCGAACAGAACGTGACCGCCATCCAGGTCGGCGTCTCCGCTCCCGCTTTCAGCCTGGAACGACTGGACGGCCCCAGCGTCCGCTTTCCCGAGCAGTACCGGGATCAAGTGGTCGCCATCCGGTTCTGGGCCGACTGGTGCCCATACTGCCACGCCGAGATGACGGCGCTGGAGCCGGTCTATCGCCAGTATCACGACCAGGGACTGGTCATCCTCGCCATCAACGTGCTGCAAGCGCCGGAAACGGTACGACCGTTCATCCGGGAGCTCGGCATCTCCTACGATGTGCTGCTGGACCCGCAAGGCGAGGTGACGCGCGGTTATCGGGTGATGGGCCTGCCGATGACCTTCATCGTGGACCGGCAGGGCATCATCCGCGCCCGGATCGTCGGAGAAGCTACCCCCGAAGTGTTCGCGCGGGCGATAGCCGACCTGCTATGAGCATTCGCAAGCCCTTCGCGCGTCTTTAGATTTATAATCGCGGCTCCCATAATGATAATCAGGAAATTCAGTCCATGAGCGACACTATTCGCGCCGAACGTCGGCAAGTCCTCCGTCTTCTCGCCGTGGCGGGCACCGCCGCTGGCGTCACCACCTTGAGTTCGCTGGCCCTCGCCGCCAAGTGCGAAACCGACGGCACCCCGTTGCAATTCACCCCCAAGACCCAGCCGGACTCCAACCCACAGGACAACGACATCGTCAAGTATCCCAAATGCCCCTATTGCGGCATGGATCGCAAGCAGTTCAACCATAGCCGCCATCTGGTGCAATACCAGGACGACTTGGTGGATGCCACTTGTTCCCTGCATTGCGCCGCGCTCAGCCTGGCGCTGAATCTGGACCGGGGACCGAAAGCCATCTACGCCGCCGACTTCGGCGCGAAGGCCGACCCCAAGCCACTGGTGAACGTGGATGCGGCCACTTACCTGATCGGTTCGAAACTGCCGGGCGTGATGACCAAGCAGAGCAAGGTTGCCTTCGGCTCCAAAGCGGATGCCGAAGCCGCCAAGACGGGAAATGGTGGCGAGCTGGGCGATTTCAACGCCGCCTTGCAGGCTGCCTATCAAAGCATGGCCAGCGATACCGCCATGATCCGCAAGAAGCGGGCCGGGATGAAACCGCACGCTGAACATGGTAAAGAACCCGCTAAATGAGCATGGCCCGTGGGCTAAAGCCGGCCAACGGCTTCCACGTTTGGCTGGCGGCATGGCTGCTAATCTTCAGCCTGTCGCCAGTTTGGGGCGAGGGTCTACAATTGCCCGCCCCAGGCCCCAAGGATACCTGTCCGGTGTGCGGGATGTTCGTCAGCCTCTACCCCGACTGGGTGGCGACCGTGCTGTACCAGGACGGTCATGCTCACCACTTCGACGGCGCCAAGGACTTGTTCAAGTACCTGCTGAACCTGCCCAAGTACGCACCGGGACATTCCAAGGACAACATCGCCGCCATCGGCGTGACCGAGTACTACGGCGTGACCCGGATCGACGCCCGTGCCGCCTGGTACGTGATCGGTTCCGACACGCTGGGGCCGATGGGCCACGAACTGGTTCCGCTGGCGACTCAGGCCGAGGCCAATGAGTTCATGCGCGACCACAAGGGACGGCGGATCATCCGCTTCGACGAGGTGAATCCATCCCTGCTGGAACAACTCGATCACGGGAAATGGGAATGACCGTCTACTTCATCGGCGCCGGCCCCGGCGATCCTGAGTTGATCACCGTCAAGGGCCAGCGCCTGATCCGCCAATGTCCGCTGGTGCTGTACGCCGGCTCGCTGGTGCCGAAGGAAGTCATCCTGGCGGCCAACCCCGACGCCGAAATCGTCAATACCGCCGATCTCAGCCTGGACGAGATCGTCACCCGTATCCGCGCCGCGCATGAAAAGGGGTTGGACGTGGCGCGGGTGCATACTGGCGATCCAGCGCTGTACGGCGCCATCGGCGAACAGATTCGGGAGTTGGAGAAGTTGGGAATTCCCTACCAAGTCGTGCCGGGCGTGACCGCCGCCTTCGCCGGAGCCGCGATGCTGCGCCGGGAACTGACCCTGCCGGGCGTCAGCCAGACCATCATTCTTACCCGCCACGCCGGCAAGACGCCGATGCCGGAAGGTGAAAGCCTGCCGGAATTGGCCCAGCACCGGGCGACGATGGCGATTTATCTCAGCGTGGACAAACTGCGGGAGATCGTGGCGGAACTGACGCCACACTACGGCGCGGACTGCCCGGTGGCGGTGCTGCATCGGGTGTCGTGGCCGGATCAGGACGGCGTGGTCGGCACACTGGCCGACATCGCCGGGAAGGTCGAGGCCAAGGGTTTCACCCGCACCGCGCTGATTCTGGTTGGGCGGGTGATTCAGCCGGAGGGGTTTCCAGCATCTTACCTCTACAGCGCCGAACATGCCGAGTGTTATCGGCGGAACGGCCATTTGGACTAGAGGGCTTTCATGCGCCATCGCCATTTAACCTACCAAAAACTCACCTTAGCCGTATCTAACTGGGTAGATGGGGAATCATGGAGACCATGAACGATGAGTAACGTCAATTTACAGGACTGGGTGGGCAAGAAGGAAGAAATCAGGGATCGCATTTATCCGACGCCAGCCAGAGCGCTCGCCCTGACCTTGAACAATAGGGACTTTGCAGGCAAGGAAGGCGACCCGTTGCCCGAACTGTGGCACTGGCTTTATTTTTTACCGCTCGTTGCCAGAGCGGAAATCGGTTCCGACGGCCATCCCAAACGTGGTGGTTTTTTGCCTCCTATTTCTCTGGAAAGACGGATGTGGGCCAGCGGTAAATTGGTGTTTCATCAGGACTTGCTCATTGGAGAGCAGATCAGCAAAACCTCGGAAATCCTCAAGGTTTCGGAAAAGGAAGGAAAAACGGGCCGCATGGTTTTCGTCACCGTCAGGCACTCGATCCACTCCGCAAGAGGAGTCGCGGTTGAGGAAGAGCAGGATATCGTGTATCTACCGATGCCCAAGGCGTTTGTTCCGGCGGTGCCCAACCCGGTCCCCGATGGTCTTGCATGGAAAGAGGCGTATCCCATCGATCCGATCCTGCTGTTCCGGTTCTCCGCCCTGACCTTCAATTCCCATAAGATCCATTACGATATCAAATACGCCACCGAGGTTGAAAAGTATCCTGGCCTTGTGGTGCATGGCCCATTACAGGCGCTGTTGCTGCTGGAGTCCGCAAAGAAAAATCATCCGGGCGGGAAACCGGCGAGTTACAGCTTCCGGGCGGTGAGGCCCCTGTTCGATTTCGACCGGATTTCCATTTGCGGTCGGCCCAATCAGAGCGGGAGCCACGATTTATATACGGCTAACGGCGATGGCAATATCGCCATGCAGGCGACGATCTCCTGGAGATGAACCGATGAGTGAAAAACTGGAACGTTCGGTACTGCTAGTGCCAGCCTCCAATTGGGGCATGATTCAAAAAACCGCCGCTTCCAGTGCGGATGCGGTCTGCATCGATCTGGAAGACGCAGTGGCTCCCGATGAAAAGGAAGCGAGCAGAGCCAACGTGGTTATGGCTTACCAGGAACTGGATTTTGGCAATAAACTGAAGATGTTTCGAATGAATGGGCTGGACACCCATTTTGCCTACCGGGATCTCATCGAGATCGTGGAAGCAGCCGGCGACCGGATCGATCTGATTGTCGTGCCGAAGGTGAACCGGCCTGAGGATATCCATGTAGTGGAAACCCTGCTCGGTCAGATTGAGAGCTACAAGAAATTTTCACGCCCCATCGGTATCGAGGCACTGATCGAAACCGCGTTGGGCTGCGTGAACATCCGGGAAATCGCGGCGTGCTCCGCCCGTCTGGAAGGATTCATTTACGGTTCCGGCGATTATGCGGCGTCGGTGCGGATGCCGATGGAATCCATTGGGGAACGGGATGAAAACGATGAAATTTATCCCGGCCATCGCTGGCACCACATCATGCATTCGATGGTGAGCGCGGCAAGGGCTTACAACAAACGGGTCATCGACGGGCCGTTTGCCGGTATCAAAAATCCCGAAGGGCTGCTGCAAGCATGCAAAATCGGGCGGGCGATGGGGTTCGATGGCAAATGGTGCATCCATCCGAGTCAAATCGAAACGGTCAACCGCACGTTTGTCCCTTCGGAAAAAGAAATTGAGTGGGCGAAAACCGTATTGAGCGAGTACGAGGCCGGGTTGCGGGAGGGGAGGGGCGCGATTAGCGTCAAGGGGAAGATGATCGACGTGGCCTCGCTGAGGATATGCCGTACCATTGTCGAACGCGCCCAATTAGCAGGATTATTGAATTAAATCGGCATATTCGTTGTCGCGGCGTTTTCGCCTAAATCCGATTTTTTGAGTGGTGATTTTGATGGTAAAGCTATTGCAGGGACTGAGAGTGGTGGAGGGAACCGCGTTTGTGGCCGCGCCCTTGGCGGGCATGACACTCGCGCAAATGGGCGCGGACGTGATTCGCTTCGACCGAATCCGGGGTGGTCTGGATCACTACCGCTGGCCGGTTACCCAGGATAACAAGAGTCTGTTTTGGGCGGGTTTGAACAAGGGCAAACGCTCCCTCGCCGTGGATGTGAGCACGCCGCGCGGGCAGGAGATCGTCACCCGGTTAATCTGTGCTCCCGGACCGGAATCGGGAATTTTTTTGACCAACCTCCGGGTGCGCGGCTGGATGGATTACGAGCATCTGAAGCAGCACCGGGAAGACCTGATCATGTTGACCGTGCTCGGCAATCGGGATGGCGGGCCAGCGGTCGATTACACCATCAATCCGGGAGCTGGTTTTCCCTATGCCACGGGTCCGGAGAATTCCAGCGAACCGGTCTGTCACGTATTACCGGCGTGGGACTGCATCACTGGACAAATGGCGGCCTTGGGCCTGCTGGCGGCCGAGCGGCATCGCCGGCTGACGGGGCAGGGGCAGTCGGTGGAAATCGCCCTGAAGGATGTCGCTTTGGCCATGCTGGGGAATTTGGGGATCATCGGCGAAGTGATGGTCAACGATTTTGATCGCCCCAAGTATGGGAATTATCTATACGGCGCTTACGGCAACGAGTTCGATACCGCCGATGGCCGGAAAGTGATGGTGGTGGGACTGACCCGGCGGCAGTGGGATGGGCTGTGCGCATTAACCGGGCTGAAGGCGGAATTCGACGCCCTGGGCCAACGACTGGGCTTGAATTTGAATCAGGAGGGCGACCGGTTCAAGGCCCGCGAGGAAATCACCGCACTATTGAAGCCGTGGTTTCGGGCCAGAACTGTGGAGGATTTCGCCCAGTCCTTCGACGACAGCGGAGTGACCTGGTCGGTGTTTCGCACCTTCAAGCAGGCGATTCAGCAAGACCCCGACCTTTCGGTGCGGAACCCGATGTTCAGCATGATCGAGCAACCGGGGATCGGCAATTATCTGGTTCCCGGTTCCCCGTTCGAGTTCGGCGAATGCGAGCGTTCCACGCCCAGGCCGGCGCCCGTGTTGGGAGAACATACCGATGAAATTTTGTCGGAAACGCTCGGCATGAGCGATGCGGAAATCTCCCGGCTGCACGAGGATAAGGTCGTGGCCGGGCCGCGCCGCTGATCGCTGGCGCGGCTCAGGCGGCGGCTTCGCTCTTGTCCACCAGTTGCAGGAACAATTCCTCCAGCCGGTTGGTTTTGTTGCGCAGACTGGATACCTCGATGCCGCGCGCCGACAACTGTTCGAACAGCGCATTGAGGCCCCATTCCTTGGCCACGTCCACTTCCAGCGTGAGTTCATCCATCCAACGGAGGGGATAGCCGGGAATTTCCGGCGGTTCAGCGAGCGGCTGGCTCAGATTGAGCACGAAGGTTTCCAGGTGTAGCCGGCCAAGCAAGGTCTGCATCCGGGTATTTTCGATGATCTCGCCCCGGTCGATGATGGCGATGTGCCGGCACAGGGTTTCCGCCTCTTCCAGATAGTGGGTGGTCAGAATGATGGTGGTGCCCTGGGCATTGATTCCGCGCAGGAAGTCCCACATCGAACGGCGAATCTCGATGTCCACGCCGGCGGTGGGTTCGTCGAGGATCAGCAGTTTCGGTTCGTGGACCAGCGCGCGGGCGATCATCAGCCGCCGCTTCATGCCGCCGGACAACTGGCGGGCCATCTCCCGGCGCTTTTCCCACAGGCCGAGCTGCCGGAGATAGGTTTCGGCGCGTTGATTGGCCAGGGCGCGGGGAATGCCGTAATAGCCGGCCTGATTGACCACGATTTCGACCACTGGCTCGAACTGGTTGAAGTTGAATTCCTGTGGCACCAGGCCAATGCAGGCTTTGGCGGCGGTCAACTCGCGGTCGAGGTCGTGGCCGAATATCTCGACCGTGCCGCCCGTCTTGCATACCAGCGAGCTGACGATGCCGATGATGGTGGACTTTCCGGCGCCGTTGGGGCCAAGCAGGGCGAAGAATTCACCCTCCGCCACCTCCAGATCGATGCCGCGCACGGCTTCCAGCCGGTTGGCGTAGATTTTTCGCAGATTGCGGAGGATCAGGGCGGGAGTGGGCATGCCAGATGGCTCTTGCGGGCGGGATGGTGAGTTACGGTTGTTGGGGTAGCAGAAAAGGCTCGAATTCGGGCGTGTAACGTTCCTGGAAGCTGTTGCCATCCGGATCGATCAGGATGAAGAGGGCGGCCAAGTGATGGTCGGTAGCCAGTTGGAATCCAAAGTCTGGTCCAGCCGCCATTAGTGCGGTATCGGTGGCGTCGGCTTGCATGTCGAGGTTGCTGATGACCGTCACCGACGCCAGCTTTTGCGGTACGGGCCGGCCGGTGCGCGGATTGATGATGTGCGAATAGCGCTGGCCGTTCTGTTCGAAGAAGTTGCGGTAGTCGCCCGCGGTGGAAACACCGTGGCCGTCGATTCGAATCAAGCGTTCGACCGAGCGCTGGCCGGGCACAGGCCGTTCGATGGCGACGATCCAGGGTTGCCCTTTGCCGTTGTGGCCCTTGGCGCGCAGATCGCCGCTGATGGAAACCAGGTAGTTGTTGATGCCGCTCGCTTCCACCAATGCCGCCAGTTGGTCCACGCCATAGCCCTTGGCGAGGGCCGACAAATCGACGTAGAGGTCGGCGCGGTCCTTTTTCAGCGCCGGCGGCTGCTCGCGGGTTTGCAACAGCCAGTAGCCGACCCGCTCGCGCGCCTGAGCGATGGCGGCATCGGACGGAACCTGGTCGCGGCGCGGTTCCGGGCCGAAACCCCACAGATTGACCAGCGGCCCCACGGTGATGTCGAACGCGCCGCCGCTGAGTTCGCTGATGCGCAGCGCCTCGGCGACCACCTGTTGCAGTTCGGGGGACACTGCCACCCAGTCGGTGCTGGAGTTCCGGTTGAAGCGCGACAGTTCCGAATTTGGGTCGTAGGTGGACATCTGCCGGTTGATGCGGGCCAACAGCTCATCTGCCTGGGCCTTGAACTTGGCGGGGACTGTCTGCCCCGGCGCCGGCACCAGTTGTAGATCGTAGCTGGTGCCCATGGTGGAGCCGGCAATGCGAACGGTAGGGTCGGGCTGGGACTTTTCACAGGCGACCAGCGCCAGCAACGCCAGCAGCAGCGCGGCGCACGATGGGAACCGATGGCGCGACAGTCGGTAAACAGGATCGAGCATGGTGATAGCGCGAATTCCGCCGGTAGGAGGAGGAGGGTCGAAACCAAACCGGCGGCGTCCAGAATACGCCGCCGGTGGTCGCGGGCCGGGAGGATGTTCAGGCGCTGGTTGACGCTTCCATCGCGGCGATGGCGTCGGCCATGCTGACGATGCGGTGGGCGCTCTCGACATGGAGGTTTTCCACCAATCGGCCGTTCACCAGCACCACCCCTTCGCCACGCGCCGCCGCCGCCGCGTGCGCTTCGATAATTTTCCGCGACCAGGCGACATCTTCCGGTTTCGGCGTGAACACCTCATTGCAGGAGCCAACCTGCTTCGGGTGAATGAGCGTCTTGCCATCGAAACCGAGTTCGCTGCCCTGCCGGCAGGCGAATTCAAAGCCGGTATCGTCATTCAAATCGAGGTAGACGCCGTCGAGGATGGCAAGCCCGGCGGCGCGGGCGGCCAGCAGGCACAGGCCCAGCGAGACCATGAACGGCAAACGTTCGTGGGTATGAGCGCAGTCCAATTCCTTGGCCAGGTCGGAGGTCCCCATCACAAAACACTCCATGCGGGGTGTCGATTCGGCGATCCGCTGCGATTCGAGAATGCTGCGCGGGGTTTCCATCATCGCCCAGATCGTCATCGACTCCGGAGCACCGCTGGCGCGCATGATCGCTTCCATGTGGCGAATGGCGTCGGCGCTTTCCACCTTGGGCAGGAGCAAGGCATTGGCGCCCGATTTCGAGGCCATGGCAATGTCGTCGTAGCCCCACTTGGTCGATAGGGAATTGACGCGAATAATCAGTTCGCGCATGCCAAAGCCGCCAGCGGCGACCGCCTCGCATACCTGCTTGCGGGCGAGCTCCTTGGCGTCGGGGGCGACGGCGTCTTCCAGGTCGAGAATCAGGCCGTCGGCGGGCAGGGCGCGGGCCTTTTCCAAAGCGCGGGCGTTGGAGCCGGGCATGTACAGGACGCTGCGGCGGGGGCGCGCGGATTTGGGCATGGGGGTTCTCCTTAATTGAGCGATGGTTGGAATGCCAGTAACGCCAGTCAGGTTAACGCAAGCTGGCAACGGCGGGAAGTGGCGAGAACCCGGCGGTTCAATACGCCGGGCGCTGGGCCGAAGCGGTGGCCGCCCAGTCGCGGCGGCGGAGCCAGCAGCAGGGTAATCTGGAGCGCGCGTCGAATAGAGGGCAGGCTGTCCAGTGCGGACTGATCAATCTCGTCGCTACAGCTTATGCGTCTCCGGCGCGCAACCCCGCTCGCGGTACTGCCTGAACCGCTCGCGCGACCGGGCCAGCACCTCGGGATTTTGATCCACCAACTCCACCACGCGCTCGAACCGCTCGAAACCCTCGGGCAATTCGTCAGTAAAGTTAATCAGCACTTGCGCATTGACCTCCACGGCCAAGGCCGCGCCGACCAGCACCGGCGACCCCTCCTCCCCCACCAGCGGATAACGCTCGTGCGGGATGAAACTGTCCTGGCGGAAGGTCCACAGCAGATCGTCCAGCGCCGCCGCCCGCGCGTCGGACGCGGTGAGGATGTAGACCGTATGACCGAGCTTGTACGCCTTGTCGGCCAGCCGGCAGGCCAGCAACGCCCGACCGTTGTCCCGCTGGTCGGGTAGCACGTAGAAATCAATGCGCGGCACGCCCGTCCTCCCGCTCCGCTTCGGCGGCCCGGTCCAGCAGATATTGCACCAGCAGCGGCATCGGCCGCCCGGTCGCGCCCTTGGCCTTGCCGGTTTTCCATGCCGTGCCGGCGATGTCCAGGTGCGCCCAGTGAAACTTTTTGGCGAAGCGGGACAGGAAACATGCGGCCATGATCGCGCCGCCATCCCGGTTGCCGGCGACATTGGCCATGTCGGCGAAATTGCTGTCCAGCCCCTCCTGGTAATCCTCCCACAAGGGTAGTTCCCACACCCGGTCGCCGGCAGCGTGGCCAGCGGCTTGCAGCGCGTGCGCCAGCGGCGGATGGTTGCTGAACAGGCCGTGCGGATGGCGGCCCAGCGCGATGATGCAGGCGCCGGTCAGGGTGGCGATATCGATCACCGCCGCCGGTTCGCTGCGCTCGGCGTAGGTCAGGGCATCGCACAGGATCAGCCGGCCTTCGGCGTCGGTGTTAAGAATTTCAATCGTCTGGCCGGACAGGCTGGTCACGACGTCACCCGGTCGGCTGGCCCGCCCGCCCGGCATGTTCTCCACCGCCGGAATCAGGCCGATCACGTTGAGCGGCAGCTTCAATTCCACGCAGGCCCGCAACGTCCCCAACACGCTGGCCGCCCCGCACATGTCGTACTTCATCTCGTCCATGCCCTCACCCGGCTTGAGCGAAATGCCGCCGGTATCGAAGGTCACGCCTTTGCCCACCAGCACGTAGGGTTTGCGCGCCGTCGGCCCCTGCCGGTAGTCCAACTGGATCAGCTTGGCCGGCTGGGCGCTGCCGTGGGTCACCGCCAGCAGCGCGCCCATTCCCAGCCGTTCCAAATCAGACTCTTCCAGTACTTCGACCCGCAGCGCCGGAAACTCGCGGGCCAGCGCCTGGGCCTGCTCGGCCAGATACGTCGGAGTGCAAATGTTGGGGGGCAGGTTACCCAGATCCTTGGTCAGTTTAACGCCAGCGGCGATGGCTACGCCCTCGCGCACCGCCTGTTCGCCGCCGGGCAGTTCGCGCCGACCGGGTACGCTGAGTATAATCTTGCGCAACAGCCGGCGCGGCGCATCCTTTTTGCTCTTGAGCTGGTCGAAGCGGTAGCGCGATTCCTCGGCCGCATCGACGATCTGGCGGATTTTCCAGTTCAGATCGCGGCCCTTGACCGCAAGATCGGTCAGATAGACCACCGCTTCGGTGGCGCCAGTCTCGTTCAGGGCAGTGGCGGCATGGTTCGCAATCTGGCGGAAGCGGCGGTCGTCCACCTCGCGTTCCCGGCCACAGCCAACCAGCAACACCCGTTCGCATAGCGCTTGGGGTACATTAAGCAGCAACGACTGGCCGACCTTGCCCTCCAGATCGCCCCGGCGCAGCAGGTTGCCGAGGTAGCCGCCGCAGGCGGCGTCGAACTGTTCGGCGGCCAGCATCAGCCGTCGGGATTCGTACACGCCCAGCACCAGACAGGCGGTGCGCTGTTTTTCTGGATTGCCGCTTTTGACCATGAATTCCATTAGTGGGCTACCCCTGGTTCTATTGGGTGTTTGTTTTCATCGGGCGCGTCATGAATTCGATGAGTTTAGCTGGAAATCGCACCTCCTCACAGTTCGCGCGCGGGAGCGCCATCGACCGTGCCGTCCATCGTTGACCGCTACCTGATTCGCGAGATCGCCCTGACCCTGCTGGCGACCACCCTGGTTCTGCTGGCGATGGTGCTCAGTCACCGCCTCGCCGGCCACCTGAGCAAGGCTGCCAATGGCCTGCTGGCCCGGGATTCCATCTTCCTGCTGCTGGGCTTGCAGACGATCGAAGTCCTGGCCGTGCTCATCCCCCTGGCGTTTCTGCTCAGCATCATGCTCGCCCTGGGGCGGCTATATCGCGATCACGAGATGACCGCGCTGGCCGCCTGCGGTTATGGACCGCTGTCGGTTTATCGCGCGGTCCTCCTGCTGGCCGCGCCGCTGGCTCTGTTCGCCGCTGGGCTGTCGTTCCTGGTGGTCCCGGCGATCATGGAGTTCCAGTTCGAGGTTCTGGCCAAGGCCCGCAAGGAAGCCGAAGTCTCGATGTTCATGCCGGGCGTATTCCGCGAAGTGCTGAATGGCCGGCATGTGGTCTACATCGGCGCCCTGGACGGCCGCGAACTGCGCAACGTCTTCATCCAGAGCCGCGATCCGGACGGCGCCATCAGCATCACCACCGGCGATCAAGGTCGACAGGAAGTCGGCGAGGATGGCATCCGGCGCATCATTCTCGATCATGGCTATCGTTACCGGGGCACGCCTGGTCAAGGCGACTACGAGATGGTCCAGTTCGAGCGGGCCACCGTGCGGGTCGACACCACCCCTCCGCCCCAGGCCTGGCAACACCGGGAGACGCTTCCCCTCCACCAGTTGTGGAATTCGAGCGAACCCCGCCTGATCGCTGAATTGCAGATGCGGTTCAACAGCCCGATTCAGGTGCTGATCATCGCCCTGTGGGCGCCGCTGTTGGCTCGCGCCCGGCCACGCGAGGGGCGCTACGGCCGGGTCGTCGCGGCCGTGCTGATCTACGCGATCAACTTCAACCTGACCGGCATCGGCGAGTCCTGGCTGAGCCACGGCGACGTCGGTGCTGACATCGGTTTATGGTGGGTCCATGGCCTGTTCCTGCTGTTCGGCGCCGGCCTGCTACTCCAGCATTACTCCGATAGTCTGAGCTTCCGGCTGTTCCGGCGCGCGACCCAATGAAAATTCTCGACCGCTACATTTTCCGCACGGTTGCGACCACCACCCTGGTTGCCCTGCTGGTCTTGCTGCTGCTCGAATTTTTCCTGAGTCTGCTGGTGGAACTGGAAGACGTCGGCAAGGGCGATTACGATTTCCTGGCGGCGTTCCGCTATCTGCTGCTGATCCAGCCGCAGCGCCTGTACGAACTGTTCCCGATGGCGCTGCTGGTAGGTGGCCTGCTGGGCATGGGCGCGCTGGCCAGTGGCAGTGAACTGATCGTCATGCGCGCGGCCGGCCTGTCCCTGACCCGGCTGACCGTCTCCACCCTGCAAGCCGGGTTGCTGCTGAGCCTGGCAGTGCTGGTGATCGGCGAGTTCGCCGCTCCACCACTGGAACAGGTAGCTCGCGAACAGCGGGCGGCGGCCAAGGCCGAGGGTCTGGAAATTCGCGGCGGCCGAGGCTTCTGGGCGCGGGATGGCGATTACTTCATTCATGTGCGGGCGGTGCTGCCCGGCGTCCGCCTGGTGGATATCCACAGCTTCAAGATCGGTCCCGACGCCCGGCTCGAAGCCGTCACCGCCGCGCAAGGCGCGCGCTACGTGGAAGGGCGCTGGCTGCTGGAAAGCGTCAATCGCAGCACTCTAAACGGCGACGAGGTCCAAACCGAGCATCTGCCCAGTCTGGCGGTCGCCTCGGCCATCAGCCCGCAAATCCTGGACGTGCTGGCGGCCAACCCCAGCCAGTTGTCCATCCGCGACCTGCTGGTGTACGTGGACTATCTGGAGCGCAACGGCCTGGATGCCCAGGACTACCGGTTGGTGCTGTGGCGCAAGCTGCTGGCGCCGCTCGCCTATATCGCCATGCTGGTGGTCGCGATGCCGTTCGTATTCGGACCGCAACGCTCGGCGGGAACCGGCCAGCGCCTGCTGGTCGGATTGCTGATCGGATTGGCGTTTCTCATGAGCAACTATCTGTTGGGCAACGTGGTGCTGCTGTACGGCTTTCCGCCGCTGGTGGGCGCCAGCTTGCCGACGCTGCTGTTCCTGGGCGGGGGATTTTACGCCTTGCGCCGGCTGCGCTGAGCGGACGGCGCCGGATGATCGTTGCCATGTGGCGCGTGAGATTTGCCCACCAATAACAACATTCCTGTGATGGCGATGGCCCGTGGTACGGGCTAGATCATCAGCTATAACTTAACCTGTTGATCTTGCTGAGTGATGCACGCGGTGCTCGCGCGGCCCATCGTTCGGATCACAGGAAAATTTACAGAAGGCTTTTTCCAACAGTTCAGCATGTCGGGCACGCTGTGCCCGACATGCAAACCCTTACGCCTGGCCTCCCCCATCAAGGGGGAAGGATTACTCCTCCATCCGTCCTATCCGCCGCGACTGGCGCCAGACCAGGCTGCCCAGTAGTAGTCCCAGCAGCAGCAGCGCCCACTCCTGCAGGGTGGGGATAGACGCTCCTCCCGCCAGTCCACTGATGACAGCGATAGTCTGAAGGACCTGGGGCGCGGCGTTGTAGTTGGCGTTGCCGGCTTGGTTGGCGGCGATGATGCAGTTGCCAACGGCCACCACGGTGACCGTGTTGCCCGCAACGGTGCAAACGCCTGGGGTGGTCGAGGTGAAGGTGACCGGCAACCCGGAACTGGCGGTGGCGCTCACCGTGAACGTACCGCCGGGCGCATAGGTCACTGGCCCCGGATTGGCGCCAAAGGCGATGGTCTGGTTGGCCTGGTTGATGACGATGGTCTGGGTAACCTGGGGCGCGGCGTTGTAGTTGGCGTTGCCGGCTTGGTTGGCGGCGATGATGCAGTTGCCAACGGCCACCACGGTGACCGTGTTGCCCGCAACGGTGCAAACGCCTGGGGTGGTCGAGGTGAAGG
>WBZP01002807.1_pt1 | contig 17567 bp, 12 predicted proteins | sample 5204301 | NCBI WGS metagenome assembly WBZP01 (sample SAMN12412401, study PRJNA552823) | activated sludge metagenome | isolation source: activated sludge from nitrification reactor of wastewater treatment plant... | place: USA: Pennsylvania | collected 2017 | reverse complement strand
CAGGCAGTTGTGCAATAGGCGGACGATGGGCCCCGAACGGTCATTCTCTGGCGTTCTCGGGTCGGAATAGAGTTGCTCAGGACTGGGATATCTTTCTGGAAACCGTGGACGGGCTCGACAGTGGATCGCTTGTGAACCTGACGAATACTAATGAGGCTGACGAAATCAGTGTGGCTTGGTCTCCAGACGCCAGGAAGATCGCCTATGCCAAAGCCTACTTGAACCCCTCGGGTACTCTTCAACAGGAGCTTGTCTTGATGAATCTGGAGTCAGAACCGCCGGAGACAATGCTTCTCACCGATACCCTACTAGAGTTCGAAACCAGACCAATGTGGATTTCAGAGAATGAAATCGGTTACTTCAGTTGGGTTCCCAGCCAGTCAAAGTGGTATCTGAAAAGGCTTTCGATGGCAGATGCAACTGAGGCATCGAAGACTGTACTCGAGCTGCCAAAATCGTGGTACAGACTACCGTAGAGACATTGCATGGCGCGTGAGGCAACCTGGACGGCCGGTATGAGGGCAGCACGCCCACCCACGACTACACCTTCGACGCAGAAGGGCGGCTGACCTCGGTGCGCACCAGCAACCAGACGACGACCTTCTTCTACGACGCCAACGGGCAGCGGGTGATGACCAGCCGGCCGGACGGCATGGTCGTCTACACCCCCTTCCCCGACTACGAGCGCGAAGTGGCCGCCGACGGGACGGTGACGGAGCGGACGACGTACAGTATCGCCGGGCAGATGGTGGCCGTGCGCTCGGCCGGGGCGCTGTACTACACCTACGGCGACCACCTGGGCAGCGTTGTGGCCATGAGCTGGTTGGGCGGCACGTATCGCGACGGCTCGCTGGCCCGCTACGACCCTTTCGGCAACTACCGCACCTGGCTAGGCTCGAACGTAAACAAAGAAACCGGGTTTCTCTGAGAAACCCGGTTTCTACCTCGCTTGCAGCGGTCGGCGGTCGTCCGTCAGCGGTCATCTCCCCTACACATCCAGATTCCGCACCTCACTCGCATGCGTCGTAATAAACCGCCGCCGCGGCGCGACCTCGTCGCCCATCAGCATGTCGAACGTCCGGTCGGCCACCACGGCGTCTTCGACCGTCACCTGTAGCAGCGTGCGCGCGCCGGGGTCCATCGTCGTCTCCCACAGCTGCTCGGCGTTCATCTCGCCCAGACCCTTGTAGCGCTGCATGCTGAACTTCTCGCCGTTCAGCCGCTTCATCAGCGTCTCGCGCTCGGCCTCGGTATAGGCGTAGCTGATCTCCTTGCCGTGCTTGACGGCATAGAGCGGCGGCTGGGCGATGTAGAGGTGGCCGTTCTCGATCAGCGACGGCATGTAGCGGAAGAAGAAGGTCAGCAACAGGGTGCGGATGTGGCTGCCGTCCACGTCGGCGTCGGTCATGATGATGGTGCGGCCGTAGCGCAGGTTGCCCAGGTCGAACGACTCGCCGATGCCCGTGCCCAACGCCGAGATGAGCGCCTTGACCTCGTTGTTGCCCAGGATTTTGTCCAGCCGGGCGCGCTCGGTGTTGAGGATCTTGCCGCGCAGGGGCAGGATGGCCTGGAAGTGGCGGTCGCGCCCCTGCTTGGCCGTGCCGCCGGCGCTCTCGCCCTCGACGATGTAGAGTTCGCAGCGCGCCGGCTCGCGCTCGGAGCAGTCGGCCAGCTTGCCCGGCAGGGTCAGGCTGTCCAGCGCGCTCTTGCGCATGACCAGGTCGCGGGCGGCCTTGGCCGCGTCGCGGGCGCGGGAGCTAGTCAGGCAGCGGTCAATGATGCGCTTGGCCTCGCGCGGGTTCTCGTCCAGGAAGTTGGCCAGCGCCTCGCCCAGCACGGCCGAGACCAGCCCGGCCACCTCGGCGTTCATCAGCTTCACTTTCGTCTGGCTCTCGAACTGCGGGTCGGGGTGCTTGATGCTGACGACCAGCGTCACCCCCTCGCGGGTGTCGTCGGAGGAGAAGTTCTTGTCCTTCTCCTTCAGGAAGTTGTTCTTGCGGGCGTAGTTGTTGACCACGCGGGTCAGCGCCGTGCGCGCCCCGGTCAGGTGCGTGCCGCCGTCGGGGGTGTTGATGGTGTTGGCGAAGGCGTACTCGGAGATAGCCACGCCGTCGGTGTACTGCATGGCCACCTCGACATCAATGCTCTCCAACTCCTTGCGCACGTGCACCGGCTCGTGGAGCACCTTGCGATTGCGATTCAGATAGCGCACGAAGGAGCGCACGCCGCCCTCGAAGTAGAAGCTCATATCGCGCGGCGGCGACACGCGCTCGTCGCGCAGCCGGATGAACACGCCGCTGGTGACGAAGGCCATCTCGCGGAAGCGGTTGGCGAACATCTCGAAGCGGTACTCGTGGTCTTCGGTGAAGATCGTCTCGTCGGCCTTGAAGGTCGTCGTCGTGCCCGTCTCTTCCCCCTTCTTCAGGTCGCGCAGGCGCAGCACGGGCGTCATGGGCACGCCGCGCTCATAGCGCTGCTTCCACACCGCGCCGTCGCGCCGCACGGTCACTTCCATCCACTCTGAAAGCGCGTTGACCGCCGCCGCGCCGACGCCGTGCAGACCGCCCGACACCTTGTAGGCGGCGTTGTCGAACTTGCCGCCGGAGTGGAGGCTGGTGTGGACGACCTGCAGGGCCGACACCTTCTCCGTGGGGTGCTCGGCCACGGGGATGCCGTAGCCGTTGTCGCTGACGCTGACGCTGGAGTCGGGGTGAATGGTGACCTCAATGCGGTCGCAGCGCCCGGCCAGCGCCTCGTCAATCGAGTTGTCCACGATCTCGTTGGTCAGGTGGTGGAAGGCCTTCACGTCCGTGCCGCCGACGTACATGCCGGGGCGGCGGCGGACGGCTTCCAGTCCCTTGAGAACCTGGATATTACCGGCGTCGTAATGGGTGGCCGCAATGGCCTCGCTTTGTTTGGTCTTACTGGTCATAGGTCACTGCTTGAAAAACTCAGCACAACGTAACACAAAGATTATCAATCCGCAGATTGGGCAGATTGGGCAGATTTTAAGAGTCCGGAATCCAATCTTCTTCTGAAAATCTGCCCAATCTGCCTAATCTGCGGATCATCCTTCTTCAATCTGTGTAATCTGCGGTTTCTGCTCGATTTGCCTCAGATAGGCGACGAAGCGGTCGCGGTAGAAGATGAACAAAGCCACGGTCAGGGCGGTGACGATGTAGGCGTGGGCCAGGATGTTGATCGTCGTCACCCACGTGCCGGAGTCGGCGGTCAACAGGACAGTGCTGAGCAGTTGCCGCGTCAGCAGCACCACGGCCAGCAGCCCCAGCGCCGTGGGTAGATTGCGCCGGAAGATGCGCACGCTGTCGGCGATGACCAACGGGAAGCGGCGCGGGTTGAGCAGCATCCCCTGCGGCGTGTAGCTCAGGAACATCAGCAGCCACATGATCAGCACCACCGCGCCGAACAGGACGACGACGGCCACGGCCTGGCTGAGCAGGGTCAGGAAGCCGGCCAGCAGGGCGATGGGGATGGTGATGACCAGCACCAGCACCACGGCCAGCGCCAGCAGGGCCACCAGCCGCAGCCAGGTGTTGACCGTGCGGCGCAGGAAGCGCAGCGGGCCGAGCGGCGGCAGGGCGACCGTCGGGGCCGCCGCCGCCAGCGAGCGCCGCATGGCGTAGGCGATGAGGTTGTAGAAGACGGCCGTCAGCAGCAGCCCGACCAGCGTGAACACCACCAGCCAGCCGAACCACGCCCCCAGCCCGCCGCCTTCGATGACCGCCGGGACGATGGGCGTCTTCTCCGGCATCGGCCCGGCCATCAGCGCCGGCACGCCCAGTAGCGACACGCTGAGGTAGGCGAAGTGGTTGACGCGCCCGGCGGCCTCCATCAATGCGCCCACGTCAATCGTCAGCAAGTCGGCCGGCAACTGGGCCACGCTGGTGGCGATCAGGTTTTCGATGAGCGCGCGGAAGCTGAGCCGCGGCCCGATCCAGAGAAAAAGATCGAGCGCGGCCGGGATGACCATCAGCCACAGGTAGCGAGTGGTCAACTCGAACCCGGCCGAAAGGGTCGCAAAAACGCCCGGGAGCGTCGTGGTTTGGCCTTGCTTCTGCACCATGTTAGCAGGCCGATTATAACTCAAATGTTCCATGAAGGCGAAGGGGGGCGCGGATTAGCGGTTGTAGGGCGGGTTGGCAACCCGCCTTCTTCCGTCGAACTTGTAGGGCGGGTTGCCAACCCGCCCTACAAGTTAGGGAGAGGAATCCGCCCTAGCCCGCAACACCTGCCCATCCACCGTGCCCACGAACAGGTAGGGCGCGGCGGCGAAGTCGGGCGGCAGGGCGATGGCCGTCGGCCGGTAGCGCCCCGCCTCGTCGGCCGCCGTGGCGGCCCAGATGCTGCTCAGGCCGTCGTAGGAGGCGACGATGGTGCGCTGGTGCAGCAGGAAAACGGGCCGCGTCGCCTCCGGCAAGGTCGCGGCTACGGCCAGTTGCACCGGCGCGGTCGAGGTCTCCATGACCACCGTCCACGACAGCCCGCCGTCGAGCGAACGGGCGAAGCGACCGCCGGCGGTGAAGGCCAGCAGCGCCGGCTCCGGCCCGCCGGCGGGGGCGGCGGCCAACAACAGCAGCGTCTCGGCGTTGGGCGTCGGCCCGACCGATGTCCACGTCTCGCCGTCACTGGAGCGCAGCAGTTGGCCGCCGCGCGCGCCGAAGAGGTCGAGCTGCGGCCCGCCGGCGTCGAGCACGGCCAGCTGGTCGAGCGCCTGGGCCATCGCCCGCCACGTCCGCCCGCCGTCGCGCGAGCGGTAGAGCGCGCCGTCGTCCAGCAGGGCGAAGAGCGTCTGGTCGGCGGCGTAGGTGGGCGAGGGCAGCAGGGCGCTGATGACGCCGGCCGGGAAGGGCGTCTCGGCCGCCGTCCAGGAGCGGCCACTGTCCACGGAGCGCAGCACCGTCGCCGGCTCGGTCGTGGCCGCGAAGAGCAGCGAGTCGTGGGCGTAGTCGGGCGAGAAGGCGGCGGCCGTCACCGCCTGGCACGCGCCCGTCGCGGGCGTCGTCGCCGGCTGCCAGCCGGCGGCCGGGTCGAGCAGGACGTACAACCCCCCGCCGGCGGCGGCGCAGTCGTTCTCGACCAGGGCCAGCATGGTGCTGTCGTTGTGCCAGTTGGGCGACAGGGCCAGCCACGTCACCGGCGCGGCCGGCAGGGCCGACGGCGCGGCCAGCGGTGGCGATTGGGCGTCGAACAGGTTGGCCGCCGGCCACAGGCTGAGGCGGCCGGCGGGGCTGACGAAGTAGAGTTGGTCTTGGCCGGCGGCGTGGCCCGCCAGCCGGCTGCTCGCCAGTAGGGGCACGGCCGTTTCGCTGAGCGTCGCCCGCCCGTCAGGGTCAACGACGCGCAACGTCTCGCCCAGGGCCTCGTAGATCAGGCCGCGCTCCTGGTCAACGGCCATCCCCGCCGGCCCGCCGTTGTAGTCGGCGCTGCTCTCCAGCCACTCGGCCGCGCCGTCCCATGACCAGGTGAGCATCGGGCCGAGGCGCGGCACGGACAGGCCGTAGAGGCGGCCGTTGTGGGTGGTGAACTGCGAGTTGATAGCGAGGTCGTGGCGGCCGGTCTCGGTCAGGTCGCGGCCGTCGTAGGCGACGAGGGTCATCAGCACCGAGGGGATGCAGTTATAGGAGATGAAGGACAGGTAGAGGCGGCGGGCGGTGGGGTCATAGGCCGTCTGGTAGATGGGCGCGTCGCCGGCCGGCGCGTCGCAGACGGTGTGGGCGACAGTGAGCGGCGTTGTCTCCAGGATGGCCGCCGTGGCCGGGTCAATGGTGTAGACGGTTGACTGGCGGAAGGCGTAGACCAGGCCCGTCTCGGCGTCAATCTGCGGCGTGGGCGGGCCGTCCTGCGCCGGCAGGGCGACGACGGCGGCCACCTCGCCGGTCGTGGCGTCCAGCAGCGACAGCCCTTGCCGGCCGCCGTCCACCACCAGCCGGTTGCGCGCTGCGTCCAGCGCCAGTTGGCCGAGCGTGTCCCAGGCGGCCAGCAGTCGGCCGTCGGCGGCGCTCAGCACCAGCAGCTTGGGCAGGCCGTTGACCTGGCCGGTGGCGTAGAGGCGGCCGGCGCGGCTATCTATCTGCACGGGGGAGAGGACGGCGACCTGCGGCGCGCCGGAGGAGGGGACGCCGGTCGCCGTGGGCAGGGGCACCGCCGGCTCAGAGCGAACGGCCGGCTCGCCGCCCCCGCCCCCCGGCCGCAACAGCGAGCAGGCGGAAAGCGACAGGAGGACGATGAGCGCCAGACTGCGGGGCAGTCGCTTCATAGCGCATAGTATAAACGAAAAGCTGGGAAGAGGGATAGAGAGCGACGCAGAGGGACGCAGAGGAGCGCAGAGAGACGCAGAGAAAGAAGAAGCGGAGCACGAAGACACGAAAATAAGGCTTCTTCCTCAGCGTCCCTCCGCGCTCCTCTGCGTTTCTCTGCGTCGCTCTCCCTTCTTACGGCAGGAAGCGCCAGGTCTGGAGAACCATGTTGAACAGCTCCTCCATCTCCGCATACACCTCGCTCTGCGCCGGGTCGGCCGGGACGAAGGTCAACCGATACAGCTTGTCGTTATGGACGGCCAGCAGCACCCGGCCCAGGTCTTGCCCCGGCACGCCGTCCAGCCGCTCAGCCACCTCGTAGCCCAGCATGTCGCCGAAGGTGCGCTGGATGCCCATGTCGGCCGGGAACTCGGCCAGTAGCGCGTCGGCCGCCTCGGCCGCCGTCTGGCCGCCGGCCTCGGTCACTTCGATCATCAGCTTGGGATGGGCCACGTCCATCATCGAGCCGATGAAGAGGTTGGCGTTGGTCGCGCTCGGCTCTTCGTAGCTGAAGTCGGCCGGCAGCAGCACGCAGAAGCCGAACGCCTCGCTGGTGATCGCCTGCTGCTCCGACTTGGCGGCCACACACTCATCCTCGGCCGTCACCGTCTGGCTGACGGGCATGAAGGTCAACGACTCCAGGATGCTCTGGGCAAAGGTGTCGAGCGTGTCGGGGTTGGCCGGGTCGAGGGGCGAGAAGTAGACGTGGTAGAGGCGATCCTCGTGGGTGAAGATCACCTGCCGGTTGATGTCCTGGCCGGGCACGTTGTCCAGCACCACGGCCGGTTCGCCGGCCACGGTCGTCGTCGAGCGGGCGATCTCGAAGCCCTCGAAGGAGGTCACGATGTCGTCGGCGAAGCTCTCGGCCGTCACCCCGTCGCCGCTGACGACGCGGATGTTGGCCCGCGGATCAAGGGTGTTCAGCAGGCCGCCGATGACCAGATTGACCTCGTCGGCGTTGGGCCGTTCGACCTTGTGCGTCACCGGGTAGAGCAGACAGTAGCCGTGCTGCGGGTTGCGCAGCAGGTAGGTGTCGTCGGTGGCCGTGGGGCAGGCGGCGGCCTCGGCCGGGGCCTCGGTCGGCGCGGGCGCGTCGGTGGCGGCCGGCGCGGTTGTCTCGGCCGCGGCCGGCGTCTCGGCCGCGGGTTCCTGCGATCCCCCTGTCGGGCTGCAGGCGGCGATGAGAAGGGCGAATACCAATAGGGCTAGCCAGTAAACGGATATGCGTTTCACGTCTTGAACTACTCCTTCTCAAGATAGATCGGCGCTGCGAGTGCGTAGACCTGTCAGGTCAATGGCCGAACGGCGATACTATAGACCATTATCTATCGTTTGGCTGTAACTTAATTAACTCCCAGTGAGCTTTGTTTTTGACTGACGCACATTCGCGCTATGCTACTCTCATGCGGGAATGCTCAGCCCGTTGACCCCAAAATGTCACCTAATTATACCTTTTGCCAACAACGAGTGATATACTGCTCTCCGCGGCCCGGCTCGTCGGGTATGCAGTTGCGTCAGCCTTACCAGGAGTAAATACATGGCCGATATTCAGGCAACCGCCAATCGGATCGTTGAGAACGTCGAGCATGTCATGGTCGGCAAGCGGCAATCGGTGCAGCTGACCGTGTTGGGCCTGCTGTGCCAGGGCCACATCCTCATCGAGGACGTGCCCGGCGTGGGCAAGACGGTGCTGGCCAAGTCGCTGGCCAAGTCGGTCGGCTGCGTGTTCCAGCGCATCCAGTTCACGCCCGACATGCTGCCCAGCGACGTGACCGGCGTGTCCGTCTTCAACCAGGGCACGCGCGAGTTCGAGTTTCGCCCCGGCCCCATCCACGCCCAGATCGTCCTGGTGGACGAGATCAACCGGGCCACGCCCAAGACGCAATCGGCGCTGCTGGAGGCGATGGAGGAGCGGCAGGTGACGGTGGACGGCCACACCTACCCGCTGGAACCCCCCTTCATGGTGCTGGCCACGCAGAACCCCATTGAGTATGAGGGCACCTTCCCCCTGCCCGAAGCCCAGCTCGACCGCTTCATGCTGCGCATCCGCCTGGGCTATCCGGGCAAGGACGAGGAGATCGAGATTCTCGACCGGCAGCAGCACCGCCACCCGGTCAACTCCTTGCAACAGGTCGTCGGCGTCGAGGAGTTGATGGCGGCGCAGGAGGCGGTCAAGGACATCTACGTGGATGCCCTGGTCAAGGAGTACATCGTCAACATCGTGCGCCAGACGCGCGAGCACCCCGACGTCTACCTCGGCTCCAGTTCGCGCGGGGCGCTGGCCATCTACCGGCTGGGGCAGGCGCGGGCGGCGCTGCTCGGCCGCGACTACGTGCTGCCCGACGACGTGAAGGCCCTGGCCGGCGCGGCGCTGGGCCATCGCATCATCGTCGGCCCGGCGGCGCGCATCAAGGACATCGAACCGGAACAGATCGTCCAGGACTTGCTGGACAACATGGCCGTGCCCGGCGCGCAAGTCGGGCGGCAACGGGCGCGCGTCTAATGAGTGGCTTTCTGGGGCAGCGGCGCACGGTCGTCTTTGTCCTGGCCCTGGTGGCCTTTGTCGCCGGCCTCGTCACCGGCCGCGACTTGCTGTTCACGCTGGCCTATCTGCTGGGCCTGCTGCTCATCCTGTCGTTCATCTGGGCCTGGGTCAACCTCAACGGCGTCCACCTATCGCGGGTGACGCGCGTGCGCCGCACGCAGGTCGGCCGGCCGCTGGAAGAGCGCTTCAACGTCCGCAACACCACCTTCCTGCCCAAGCTGTGGCTGGAGGTGCGCGACTACTCGACCCTGCCGTTCCACTACTCCAGCCACGTCGTCAACGGGCTGGGGGCGCGGCAGAGCTATAGCTGGCGGGTGACGACCATCTGCCAGCAGCGCGGCCGCTACCAGCTCGGCCCCATCCGCCTGCGCACCAGCGATCCGTTCGGCCTCTTCCCGCTGGAGCGCGACCTGACGCCGACGAGCAACGTCGTCGTCTTTCCCCTGACCTTCCCTATCCACCAGTTCGCCCTGCCGGTCGGCATCCTGCCCGGCGGCGACGCGCTGCGGCGGCGCACCCACACCATCACCACCAACGCCTCCGGCGTGCGCGACTATGAGCCGGGCGACAGCTTCAACCGCATCCACTGGCGCAGCACGGCGCGGCGCGACCGGCTGGTGGTCAAGGAGTTCGAGCTTGACCCGCTGGCCGACATTTGGGTTGTGCCCGACATGTCAGTCTATGGCCACGTGTCGCCGCGCAAGGGGTCTATGCCCGCGCCCCCGCCGCCGGGCGACCTGCCCGCCTGGCTGAAGATGCAGGAGTTCCGGCTGACGGAATCAACCGAGGAGTACACCGTGTCCATCGCTGCGTCGGTGGCCCAGTTCTTCCTGCGGCGCGACCGGGCGGTGGGCATGCTAGCCTATGGGCAGTCGAACGAGATTCTCCAGCCCGACCGGGGCGAGCGGCAGTTCAACCGCATCCTGGAGACGTTGGCCGTGTTGCGCGCTCAGGGGGACGTGCCCCTGGCCGACATGCTGCACGCCGAATCCCACCTCTTCCCGCGCGGCTCGACGATCATCGTCGTCACGCCGCTGGCGCGCGAGGAGTGGTCGCTGGCCGCGCGGCAATTGACCCGCCGCGGCCTGCGCGTGGTCACCATTCTGGTCAACCCGGCGTCGTTCCACGGCCGCACCTCGGCCGAGCCGCTCTACCAACTGCTGCGCGGCAGCGGGCAGGTGGCCTACCTGGTCAACAACGGCGACGACCTGACCTCGGCCCTCAGCCGCGGGGCGACGCAGGCGGGGTACTTTACGGTATAGAAATAGAATCTCACGCCAAGACCCAAAGAACGCCAAGCTCAGAATGTTGCTGAGCTTGGCGTTCTTGGCGTCTTGGCGTGCGGTTTTTCTTACAGGGCGATAGCGAGCGGGATCGACTCGGCCGTCGGCGGCCGGTGGTCGGCCGTCCTGCCCGACATGCTCCACGGCCCGGTGTGGGTCACGTGGACGGGCACGAGCCGGCCGCGCAGGTCGCGGGCGTCGTCGAAGAAGACGAGCTTGTTGTGCGGCGTCCGGCCGCGCCAGCGCCCCTTGTCGCGCTCTTCCACCAGCACCTCGACCGTCTGCCCCAGGTAGCGGCGCATCTTCTCTGTGGCGATCTCTTTTTGCAAGCTCTCGATCAGGTGGAAGCGGCGGCGCTTCTCCTCGTCGGCCACGTCGTCGCTCATGCGCCGGGCGCTGACCGTGCCCGGCCGCGGGCTATAGCGGGCCAGGTGCAGCTTGTCCAGCCGCAGCTCGGCCAGGATGTCGTAGGTGGCCTGGAACTGCGCTGCCGTCTCGCCGGGGAAGCCGACGATGATGTCGCCGTGGATGGCCGCGTCGGGGATGACCTCGCGCACGCGGTGGATGAGCGCCCGGTACTGCTCGCGTGTGTAGCCGCGCTTCATCGCCTCCAGCACGTCGTTGTCGCCGGCCTGGATGGGCACTTCGATCTGCGGCATCACCTTGGGCAGGTCGGCCACGGCGCGCAGGATGCGGTCGGTCATGTAGTTGGGGTGGCTGGTCAGGAAGCGGATGCGCTCCAGCCCGTCCACATCGTTGACGACGCGCAGCAGGTCGGCCAGGTCGGGGCCGTCGCCGTAGTCCGTGCCGTAGCGGTCAACGATCTGCCCCAGCAACACGACCTCTTTGACCCCCCGCGCCACCAGCCCGCGCACCTCGGCCACGATCTCGCCCACCGGCCGGCTGCGCTCCCGGCCGCGCTTCTGCGGGATGATGCAGAAGGTGCAGGCGTGGGAGCAGCCGTAGACGATGGCTACTGGGGCAGAGACGGTTAACTGGCCCTCCCCTAACCCCTCCCACAGGGAGGGGGATCGGACTCCCTCGCCCTGTGGGAGAGGGTTGGGGAGAGGGTCTTCATCCATCAACGCATGCCTCGCCGCCGTCTCGGCCATTTCCAGCGCGTAGTCGCTGTCTTGCGTCAGATGGCTGACCAGCGGCAGCCCGTCCGTCGAAGGCTCCATGAACACGTCCACGAACGGGAAGCGCTGCTCCAGCGCTTCGTTGCCGCGCACGCCGACGACGCAGCCCATGACGGCCACGGTCATCTCCGGGCGGCGGGCCTTCAGCGGACGCAGGCTTTGTAGCTTGTGGTAGGCTTTGTCCTCCGACTGCTGCCGGACGGTACAAGTCTCCAGCACAACCACGTCGGCCTCTTCGGCCAGGGGCGTGGGGCGATAGCCGAGCTTCTCCAGTTCGGTCGCCACCCGCCGCGCGTCGGCGTAGTTCATCTGGCAGCCGGTGATCCAGAAGTGATAGGTCTTGCTCATGGTCGCGGGATTCTACAGACCTCAGAGGTTTGCCGCAAACCTCTGAGGTCTAGCCCAGCCACGCCAGCGACGTACACGCCCCCTGGTTGTGCCGCAACAGGCGCACGCCGCCACTGTCGGGGTCAATCAGGCCGATGAGGTTGTCATCGAGAGCCACGGCCAGCAGGCCGTCGCTCGTCCAGTCATAGACGACCGAGGGCAGGAAGTAGGGCAGACGGGCCAGTAGGGGGATGGTACGATTGGCGGCGATGTCGTGCAGCAGCAGCGGAGCCAGGTTGCTGTCCGGGTCGTTGGGCTGGTAGCCGGTGCCGGTCAGCACCAGGTAGCGGCCGTCGGGCGAGAAGCCCAGCGAGTGGTTGAAGTCGGCCTGCACCCTCAGCCGCAACTCCGGCAGGCCCGTTTCTATGTCATAGAAAAAGACGAACGCATCTTCGGACCTTCTATCCACAGCGACGATGAACAGCTTGCCCGGCCAATGGGGGTTAGTAGTCACATAGGCGATGATCGTCCGCCGCGCGGTGGCGTCGTCGGGCAAAAACTGGCTCAGGTCAGAAGTGGTCAGAACTGTTTGCAGCGTGGGGTCAGCGACCGAACCGAGCACGATCGCCACGTCGTCGTCGCCAGGGCCGGGATCAGTTGAAGGCAGCCGGCGAACGAAGCCGTAGGTCGTCTCGTCGATCCAGAAGGGCGAAAACCCTTGGCCCAGATCGGTCAGATCGTTGGCCGCTGCGCCGCGGCCGGGGCCGAGGGCGATAGACCGCTCGCTGAACACCTCTTCTCCGTCGAGCAAAATGACCCGTTCGTTGACCGACAGCAGCGTTCCAGGGTAGGTGCTGCCATCCCCGACGTAGAGCGCCTGCCGGCCGTCGGGTGACCAATAGGGTATTCCCACCACAGACGTCGAAGGGCAGATATCGCCGCAGTCGTCCAGACTGAGCGCCAGGGCGCGCGTATCGCCGCTCTCAGGATTGTAGGCGTAGGCCAGCAGTTGGTCACCGGTCGGGTCGGTCTGGCCCATCGAGACGGCCGACTCACCGGTATCGGACTCGTAGGCGGTGGTGATCTCGCCCTGCCGCCAGATGCGCGTCCGCCACGACTCGCTGGCCAGGGCGAACTCTTGCAGCAACATGCGCTCGCGCCCCGGCAGCGGCGTCATCCACAGGAAGCCCTGCACATCGTAAAGCTCCGTCCACTCGTCGGCCGCCGCCCCATAGCTCAACAGCCGCGACGTCTCCGGCGCTTCCGATTCGCCCGGCGCGGTGCAAACGAGATAGAGCGTCTCGTCGGGCAGGGCCGGCTCGGCTTCGGCCTCGGCGGCGCGTTGCAGCGCGTAGAGCCAGAGGGCCTGGGTGGTGTCGTCGGGCACGGGGCGGCCGTCGCCGGGGGTGTCGAGGATGCGGCGGGCGTACTGGTTGAAGCCGCGGGCGCGCTCCAGCCGCCGTTGCAACTCGGCCGCCGGCCGGCCGCCGCCGCTGTGGAGCAGGAAGTCAATGGCCACGCGCGCCCGCCACAGAGTATCGGCGGCCACGTCTTCCGGCGGCGCTTCGCCCATCAGTTCGCCCAGCCCGGCCAGCGTCGTCCGCTCGTCCAGAACGCGGCGATAGTCGGCCGCGCCCACCGGCCACGCTTCGGCCAACCCCAGTTGGCTCAACTGGTAATCGAGCAGCAGCGCAAAGTAGACCGCCCCGCCGCAACAGTCCCAGCCCACCGCCTGGGCGATGGCCGCGCCGAGGACGTGGCGGGCGTAGCCGTCGCGCAGCGCGGCGTAGGCCGCCTCCTGTTCCGCCGCGGTGCCCGCCGGCAGGCCGACCAGCGACGGCGCGGGCAGGTGCAGGATGTCGGCCCGCGCCCGCGCCCGGCGCAGCGCGCCCAACGGCTGGGCCAGATCGGCCAGCGCCTGCGGGTCGCTGTCGAGGCGGACGGTCAGGTAGAGGTCGGCCGAGCAGTTGACGCCGTCCAACGTGGCGCACATGCCGGCGATGGCCGCGTCGAGGTCGCCGGCCAGCCGTTCGGCCACGGCCGCGTCGCGTCGGGGGTAGATGAGGCTCAGCCGCTCCCCCTCGATATTCTGCGGTTCGCCCCAGAACTCGTCCAGCGGCGGGGCCAGCAGCCAGCGCTGGTCGCCGCGGCGGAAGATGGTTGTCTGTTGCAGCAGGATCGTCTGGCCGGCTTCGGTCCGATAGGGCTGGTCAACGGTGACGACGGCCTCGTTGTAGTCGGGCGAGAGTTCGATGCCGGCGGCGCGGGTGTCGGCCGTGGCCTCTTCGTCCGGCGCGGGCAGGATGGCCGGCAGCGAGCCTTCGACCGGCGATAGGCCGAACGGGGCGCGGTCGGCGAAGAGGCCGCTGTCGAACACGGCCAACTCGCCCGCCGTCCAGGCCGGGTCGCGGCCGGAGAGGAAGGAGCGGAACACCTCGGCGTCCCCCCCGGCGGCGGCGCGCTGCACGAGGTTGTGGCTGGCGATGACGTCGGTGCGCACCGCCTGCGTCGTCGCCTCGATGCGCCGGTCTACGCGCCACCACACCAGCGCGCCCACGGCCAGCAGCAGCCCAGCGACGACCGCCATTAGCCGCCAGGGCGGGCGGCGGGGTGGGGCAGTGGGCTGTGCGTCAACCGGCTCGTCCCAACCGCTGTGTTCGCGCCGGTCGTCTTCTTCGGTTTGCCAGTCGAAATTGGCCGACATGCGTTTCGTTCGTCCCTTTCACAGTACCCACAGCGCGGCCAACGGAGCCGCGTCGGGCAGGAACAGAGAACCTGGTCGTTCAGTGGAGCGCGGCCGAATCCAGCCCGCGCTCGGCGGCATAGCGCAGCAGGTCGCGCTCGAAGTCAGCCTGCGAGCCGTAGAGGCCGTCGGTGGCGCGGGTGATCCAGGCCCAGTAGGGCATCTCGATGTCGCTGAGCAGAATGCGCTGCATAGTGGGGATGGGGACGTTGCTCCGGGCGACGATGAAATCCACCAGCGTGTAGGCCAGCCAGCGTTCCTCGGCCGTGGCTTCTTCGCGCTGCCACAGCCCCTCGATGGCGCGCAACACCTCAGGCTCGCGGGTCAGGCGGGCGTACTCAGCCGCCCCCACCGGCCACGGCCGCAGCCCCAACTGGTTGAGTTGGGCGTCCAGCAGCGCGCCGTAGAACAGGGCGTCGTCGCAGCAGCGCCAGCCGCTAAAATTGGCCGCGGCGGCGCTGACGGCGCGGGCCGCGTAGACGCGCGTCAGGGCGCGTTGGCCGGCGTCGTCGGTCGGCCGGCCGAAAAGCGTCGGCGTGGGCATGACGATCTCGCTGCCGCCCGTCCACGCGCCGGCGGGCCGGTCGTAGGCGATCAGTGACGCCGGGTTGGTCGAAAGGACGAGGTGCAATGAGGCGCACGCCTCGTCCAGGTTGCGGCAAAACTCGGCCAGGGCCGCGTCCACGTCGCGGGCCAGCGGCTCGGCCACGGCGGCGTCGCGGGCGGGGTAGGTCACCTGGACGTACCGGCCGCCGACCGTCGCCGTCTCGCCCCAGAAGGCGTCGTCGGGCGGGGCGAACAGCCAACGATCCGGCCCCAGCCGGTAGACGGCCGTCTGCTCCAGCGTCACCGTCTCGGTCAGCCCGTTGCCCACGGCCACCGCATAGGTCTGCGGCCGGGTCAACTCGGCTGAGCGCAGGTCAGGGGCCAGGCTGACGGTCGGCGAGACGGTGGCCGACGGCGTCAGGCTCAGCCCGAAGGCCGCGCGGTCGAGAAAGCTCCCGTGGCGGGCCAGATATTGCTGCGCCTCGGCCCAATCGCGGTCGCTGCCGGAGAGGAAGCTGACGAACAACTCGTTGTCGCTGTTGGCGGCGGCTTCGAGAATGGCGTTGTGGCTGGCGGCGACTTCGGTCGTCAGTCGCGCCTCGGCCTCGGTCGCGTTGCGCTGCAACTGCCAGACGAGGACAGCGGCCAAAGCCACGACCAGCGCGCCGATTGCCGCCAAAGACAGCCACCGCCGGCGGCGGCCACGGAGCGGCGCGGTCGGCAATGGCTCTGGCTCCGGCCCGCCGAACAGCGCCTCGTTGAGCGGCGGCAGGTCGGCCGCGCGCCGCCCGCTGCGCCGCGTCTCGCGCTCGTCCCATTCGTGGTCGTCGGTCTGCCAGTCGAAGGACATGGTGTTTTAGGGGTTAGGGGCTAGGGGTTAGGGGCTAGGGGCTAGGGGAAGAGCGCTCTTCCCTAGCCCCTAGCCCCTGGCCCCTAGCCCCTAATTATAGAGATGACGATAAGCGTTAAACCCTTCGTAAATGCGCTCGATGTAGAGGCGCGTCTCGGTGAAGTCCACCGTGTCGAAGAACCGGTCGTGGTCGCCGCCGGCCGTCTCATACCAGCGGGCGGCGTTGCCCGGCCCGGCGTTGTAGGCGGCCAGCGCGGCGTGGACGTGGCCATCGAAGGCGCGCAACTGCTCACTCAGGTAGTAGGCGCCAAAGTTGAGGCCGACGTAGGGCTTGAACAGGTCTTCGTTGGTGAAGTCGGGCCAGGCCAGACGCTGGGCGATCCAGGCTCCCGTGTCGGGGATGACCTGGCTCAGCCCCTGGGCGGCGGCGCTGGAGCGGGCGATGCTCTCGAACAGGCTTTCCTGGCGCACCAGGGCGAACTGGAGGCGCGGGTCATAGCCGTAGCGCTCGGCCAGGGGCAGGATGAGGTCGGCGTAGTGGGCCGGGTAGGCCAGCCGGCCCAGGAAGCGCGGCGCGTCGAAGACCGTCGCCCCCACCTGTCGCAGCAGCGACGCCGCGGCGACGATGGACGAGCGGTACAGCCCTAACTCCTGGAAGTAGAGGGCCAACTGGTAGTTGGCCACCGGGTCGTCGGCGTAGGCCTCGCGCACCGTCTCCAGTTCGGCCTTGCCCGCCTCGTGTAGCCCCAGTTGCCACAGCTTTTCGCCGATGCGCCGCCCCGGCTCGGCGGCCAGCCCGGCCGACAGCGCCCCCAGCGCTTCGGGCGGCACGACGCCGGCGGCCACCAGCCGCTCGCGCAGCCAGGCTTCGGCCGCGGCTTGCCCGTCGTTCGGTTCGTCGGGTAACACCATCTCGCCGCCGGTGCTGAATGGCTCCGTCCCGGCGGCCAGGTCAATGGCCCGCAGGGCGAAGTAATTGCTGGGGGTCAGTGTGCTGACCTGTTGCCGCAGCGCGGCGGCGTCCAGCCCGGCGGCCTCGCCCGAATCGGCCAGCCGCAGCAGCCGGAAGAGGGCCGCCGCGCCGAACTCGTTGGCCGGGTACTGCTCGGCCAGCCGCTGCCAGAGAACGACAGCGCCGTCCACGTCAGCCGCGGCGGTCAGCTCCCCGGCGCGATAGAGGGCGGCCGGCGCGTTGCCGTCGAACGGGAAGGCGTCGGCCAGAGCCACGTAGCGCTCGGCGTCGTCGGCCAGTTGCGCCGCCGACCAGTGGACGGCGGGCGTCTCGGCCGCGTCCGGGTAATCGGCGATGAACGTATCGTAGGCCACCAGGGCTTCGTCCACCCGCCCGGCCCGCGCCAGCATCTCGCCGCGCTCGAACAGCCCCCGCGCCGGCTCGAAGTCGGCAAAGGCGTCGAGTTCGGCCAGGGCGCTGGTCAGATCGCCCAACTCCTCGTAGCTCCAGGCCAGGAAGAGGTGGGCGTCCGTGGGGGTGGTCTCCGGCGCGGCGGCGATGGCCCGCAGCAGGGCGTCAATGCCCAACTGGTAGACCCCGGCGTAGTAGTTGACGATGCCGCGCTGGTACTCGTCCACCGGCGCGCCGGCCTCGATCAGGGCCACCAGGGCGGCGTGGCTCTCGGCGGCGCGGGGGTAGTCGGTGATGGCCGTCAGAAAGCGGGCCTGGGCGGCCGCGACGTTGCCCGCCTGCTGCTCGGCCAGCCCGGCCAGGTAGGTCATCTGCCCCTTGGTGGCTTCGGTGCGGGCGATGTCGTGGATGGCGTCGTACTTGGCGATGGCCCCGGCCGTGTCGCCCCGCTCCA
>WBZP01003315.1_pt1 | contig 17569 bp, 16 predicted proteins | sample 5204301 | NCBI WGS metagenome assembly WBZP01 (sample SAMN12412401, study PRJNA552823) | activated sludge metagenome | isolation source: activated sludge from nitrification reactor of wastewater treatment plant... | place: USA: Pennsylvania | collected 2017 | reverse complement strand
AAGCCGCCTCCTATGCCGCAACCCGGGGCATCATCATCGCCGACACCAAGTTCGAGTTCGGCCAGGACGCCCAGGGCAAGCTTTATCTGATTGACGAAGCATTGACCCCCGACTCCTCGCGCTTCTGGCCCGCCGATCAGTACCGGCCCGGCAGCAACCCGCCCAGCTTCGACAAGCAGTATGTGCGCGACTGGCTGGAAAACAGCGGATGGAACAAACAAGCCCCCGGCCCGGATTTGCCCGCGGAAGTGGCGGCCCAGACCAGCGAAAAATATCGTGAAGCATTAAAGCGCCTGACCGAGGTTTGACCATGAGCCACATCGAAAAACTTGTTGAAGGTTTCAAACGCTTTCAAAGCAACAATTATGCAGCGAATCACACCTTATTCGAGCGCCTCACCAAACTTGGCCAGTCGCCCAAAACGATTGTCGTGGGGTGCTGCGATTCCCGGGTAGACCCCGCCATTGTCACCGACTGCGACCCTGGCGATCTGTTTATCATACGCAATGTGGCCAACCTGGTGCCGCCGTTCGAAACCAGCGGCAATTATCACGGCACCAGCGCCGCACTTGAATTCGGGGTACGTCATCTGGACGTGGAGAACATCATCGTCCTGGGCCATGCCCAGTGTGGCGGCATCCGTGCATTGCTGAATCAAAAGCCGGCAACCGAACCACTGGAAGGATTTATTTCCAACTGGATGAGAGTGGCCAGCCATGCACGCAACCGGGTGTTGTCGCGCATGCATGGCGAATCCATGGAAAAGCAGTCGCGCGCCTGCGAGCAGGAAGCCATTCTGGTGTCCCTGGACAACCTGCTGACCTTCCCGTGGATTCTGGAGCGGGTCGCTCAGAAAAAGCTGGTGCTGCATGGCTGGTACTTTGATATGGAACACGGCGAATTGCTGCGTTACTGCTCCAATAGCAACAGCTTCGAAGCATTTGACTGATTGTCCGACGATTGAAGTCGCCGGTGGAACTTTGACTGCCAACCTGCGGACCAAGCGTTGGGCCATGGATGTTCTGCCAAGGAAAATACCCAAATCACTCTGTTGATCTGGAGCACAACAACGTGAAAAATACGTGCGCTCAAGCCCAATGATGAAGAGGTTTAGATGTTATTTCAACGGAAAGTTGTTTGCCCACGATGCCAGGCATCCCGATGTCGGGAATCACGGTGGCTTTCACTGGAGGAAAAACGGAACCACCAGGGAAGTACGCCATTTCGCTGCCTTGACTGTTCGTACCGATTCCTTTCGCAAGAGAGATCGGGCTTCGGCAGGGGTTCGGCCATTTCAACGCCGCTTGCCGTTTTTTTTGTCGGGATGGCCATCGCGGCCAGCATATGGCTGACGTCGTCGGCAAATCAATCCGTGCTGCCCCCCGCGGAAAACTCGGCCGCCAATGATCCCGGGATAAAGATAGCGGCTGAAGGCGGCGATGCCGGCGCACAATTCAGGCTTGGCCAAGCGTTGCTGCAGGACCCAAGCCGTAGCGTCGAAAACTCGGCACATGCGCTGCGCTGGCTGCAGATGTCCGCCGAGAATGGAAACACCGAAGCGATGATCGTTCTGGGACGCTTGTCCCGCTCCGGCGTAGGCCTGCTGCAAAACTATAGTCAGGCATCAAAATGGATCCAGACGGCCGCCGATCGAGGCAATCCTGAGGGCATGCTGGAACTGGGGCGTTTGTACCGTGATGGCATCGGTTTGGATAAGGATCCGGTGCGGGCCTACGTCTGGTTCAACCGGGCGTCGGCGGCACGCAACTTGGACGCCGTGCGTGAACGCGAGGCTGTCGCCCGAACGCTGACGGCCGACGAACTGAAAGAGGCTCAAAGCCGGTCGGCGGCACAAGAGTCAGGCGGTGAGCAAGCCAGTGAGGCCAGAACACGCGCTGAAAAAGCGATACAGCCGCAGCCGCTTTCGTCGCCATCTTCGAACGTAAGAAAATCGGAGTAACGGCTGTGGACATGGGGTTTATCGCTCGGGCACAGATCGATTAGCAGGACTCCCAGACGGGATCGAATCCGGCCTGACCCGGTGGGCACGCAAAAGCCGAGTCGACGCCCAGCGCACCGACCCATACCAGCCGCTCACCACACCATAGATACGGCAGCCTGACCCGTTCCCATGGGGGTACGGCATATTCCTGACACAAATTGCGCAGGCTTCGACGCGGCCGACCGGCAGTCGGCTGCAATCGCTCACCGCCCTGCCGGGATCTAAGGAAGACCGCGCCATCAGCGAGCGAACTGGCGCGAATTCCGCGACCAATCACCGGCACGAATTGCACCCGCCCTCCCGCCCAAGGCAATTCATGCTCGCCTGCCCACAACAACGGTCGATCGGGCACGGTGGGCGATGGACCGCAGAAATAGAGTTCGTTGCGGTAGAGGCGGAGTTCACCATCAGCTGTCGAGAGGCAGGTTTCCGCCTGCGCGCCGCTGGTGGCCAGCTGACGCAGTGCCTCATCCATCCAGCGTGAGTCGGGAGCACGATGCCCTGCCGCCCGCCATTCAAAGCGTAACAAATTGCGTGCCCGTGCTGGCGAAAGCGCATTGAACCCCGGCAAGCCGATACGGCCTGTCGATGTGGCCAGCGCCGCTCGGTCGAGGGCCGCCAATTCGTCGAGCAGGGCAGCGGCTTCGGCAAAGTGATCGGCGGCGCGCGCCAGAGCCTGTTGCGCACCGGGAAATTTCACCTTCAACGGCGGCAGCACGGCATGACGCAGGAAATTGCGGCGGTAACGTAAATCGCCGTTGCTCTCATCGTCAATCCAAGGCAGCGAATACTCGGCGGCGTAGTCCTTGATAACCGATCGCGGAACGTCGAGCAGAGGACGAACCAGCCTCGGCCCATACGGCTGCGCCCGCTCGGCCCGCATGCCCGCGGCGCCGGCGATCCCCGCGCCGCGCAGCAGATTGAGCAGAACCGTTTCAGCCTGATCGTCGTGGTGATGTGCCAACGCCAGCCAGTCTGCATCGCATTTGGCGAATACGTCATGTCGCACCCGGCGCGCGGCGGCCTCGAGTCCATCGCCACCGCATCGCGGCACGGCAACGTGAACTACGCTCAGCGGCACCGCCTGACGCTGGCAGTATTCAACGCAAAACTCGGCCCATGCATCGGCATTCGGACTGATTCCGTGATGCACATGCACTGCGGTCAAGGCAAAGGGGATATCTGTAGACGACACCAGGCGATTCAGGGCATGGAGTAAGACGACTGAATCCAGACCGCCGGAGAGGCCGACGCAGACGCGCGATCCCGGCTTCAGTCGCGCCGCAAAAAATGCTGCAAGCTTGTTGACCAGCCGGTGCGTCGAATCCGCCTGCGAACGCTCAGTGCAAGGGCTGCTCTTTGGTCCGGCCATAGGCCATCAACCGGGCAAAGCGGGCTTCAAGTAATTCGACTGTCGATTGCGAACTGACCAGCTTCATGGCGTCCTGAAGCGCCTTTTTGAGGTTCTGCCCCATCGCTACAGGGTCGCGATGCGCGCCACCCAAAGGTTCATTGACAACTTTGTCAATCAATCCCAGAGTTTTCAGCCGAGCCGCAGTAATGCCCATGATTTCGGCGGCTTCACTGGCCTTGTCGGCACTCTTCCAGAGAATCGAAGCACAGCCTTCGGGAGAAATCACGGAATAGGTCGAATACTGCAGCATCTGCACCACATCGCCCACACCGATTGCCAGCGCACCGCCTGAGCCCCCCTCACCGATCACCGTGACAATGATCGGCACTTTCAGCTCGGCCATGACATATAGATTTTTCCCGATAGCCTCGGACTGACCGCGCTCCTCGGCGTCGATCCCGGGGTAAGCGCCAGGCGTATCGATGAAGGTCATGACCGGAATGCGGAACTTCTCGGCCAAACGCATCAGGCGAAGGGCCTTGCGATAACCTTCAGGGCGAGGCATCCCGAAGTTGCGATAAACTTTTTCCTTGGTGTCGTTGCCTTTCTGGTGGCCAATAACCATCACCGATTGGCCGTTGAAGCGTGCCAGACCACCCACAATGGCATGGTCATCGGCGAAAGCCCGGTCGCCATGCAGTTCTTCAAAATCGGTAAAAATGAGATTGAGGTAATCGAGCGTGTAGGGGCGCTGGGGATGGCGCGCCACCTGCGAGATCTGCCACGGTGAGAGTTTGGCATAGATATCCTTGGTCAACCCCTGCCCTTTCTTTTCAAGGCGGGCAATCTCATCGGAAATATCCACAGCCGAATCGTCCTGCACAAACCGCAAGTTTTCGATTTTGGCTTCGAGGTCAGCAATCTGCTGTTCAAAGTCGAGGAAGCTGGTTTTCATCAAATGCAAGCCAATGCTGAAACGGCGCCAATTTTACAGCAAAGCCGGAGGAACGTCTAAAACCGGTCTTGACCGCAGTCAAACGCGAATCAACACGACGATCCACCGTATCTTTCAGGGCCCGCATGAAATATCACCAGGAAGGGTCCCTCATCCACCAGGATCGTCCAGCGGGAAAAAAAACCCGGAGCATGTCCGGGCTTTGGTGTTCTGGTGGAGACGGGCAGGATCGAACTGCCGACCTATTGATTGCGAACCAATCGCTCTCCCAACTGAGCTACGCCCCCGAAGAGCGGTGATTCTACGCAGCGCGATTTCCCGCGTCAATTGCGAAACCAAAGTCAGCCATGAGATAGACTAATCATGACCGGAAAAAACAGGATTTCGGGCGCTAAAAAAAGGCCTGCCAAACGCAAGCCTTCTTCATCTTCACCCACTGCAGCTTACTTTTTCTTTTTTCCCTTGGCGTTAGCAACAGTTGCCTTGAAGGTGGCGCCCGCGGAAAACTTTGGCACCGTGGTTGCGGCAATCTTGATCTTTTCGCCGGTTTTCGGGTTCTTGCCCTCGCGAGCAGCGCGTGCGGCCGCTTTGAAAGAACCAAAGCCAACGAGGCTCACCCCGTCGCCCTTGGCGACAGCGTCTACGATGGCTTCGATGACAGCATCCAGTGCCTTGCCGGAGGCTACTTTGGACAGTTCGGTACGCGTGGAAATTTCGTCGATCAATTCTGACTTGTTCATATTGTCTCCTGTTGTTGATTGTAGAGAGTCGTAACGGTGGGACTCAGCGGCGATTCTTGCACTTCGTCGGCGCTATGGGAAGAGGGTTAGGCCGGGAATCCGTGAAGAAATGGAAGAATTTGTTGTTTTTTTCGCGTCTCGGATGCTGCGCAAAAAATTTGGCCCCTATTTGCGGTGCTCCATAAGAGGTTTCAGGAATCGCCCGGTGTAGCTCGACGCCACTTTACAAATAGATTGCGGGGTGCCTTTAGCAAGAATTCTGCCCCCGGCATCGCCCCCATCCGGCCCAAGATCGACGACCCAGTCCGCTGTTCTGATCACATCCAGGTTATGCTCGATCACAACCACCGTATTGCCATGATCAGCCAGGCGATGAAGCACTTTGAGCAACATCTCGATATCCTGGAAATGCAGACCGGTAGTGGGTTCGTCAAGGAAGTACAGCGTTCTTCCGGTATCGCGCTTGGAGAGTTCGAGCGCCAGCTTCACCCGCTGCGCCTCGCCACCGGAGAGCGTGGTCGCCGACTGGCCCAGGGTGATGTACGACAAGCCGACGTCGACCAGGGTCTGCAGCTTGCGCGCAACCACCGGCACGGCATCGAAGGATTCACGCGCCTGCTCGACGGTCATTTGCAGGACGTCATAAACGTTCCTGCCTTTGTACACAATTTCGAGCGTCTCGCGGTTGTACCGCCGGCCATGGCAGACGTCGCAGGTGACGTAAATATCGGGCAGGAAATGCATCTCGACCTTGATGACACCATCGCCCTGACAGGCTTCGCAGCGACCGCCCTTGACGTTGAACGAAAACCGGCCGGGGCCGTAGCCGCGCGAACGCGATTCCGGCACGCCGGCGAACAACTCGCGAATCGGCGTCAACAAACCGGTATAGGTAGCCGGGTTGGAACGAGGCGTACGACCAATCGGTGACTGATCGACACTGATGACTTTGTCAAACTGATCGAGGCCGATGATCTCGTCGTGCTCGGCGGGTTCCGCAGTCGAGCCGTAGAGATGCCGCGCGGCAGCGGCGTAGAGGGTGTCGTTGATCAGCGTCGATTTGCCTGAGCCTGAAACACCGGTAATGCAGGTGAACAAACCGACCGGCAATTCCAGGGTAACGTTCTTGAGATTGTTGCCGCGTGCGCCGCTGAGCTTCAACTGGCGTTGCGGGTCGGGCCGGCGCGGCTTGTCCGGCGCCTTGATACGGCGTTTTCCGGACAGATATTCTCCCGTCATTGACGCGGGGTTGTTGGCCACTTCCTCCGGGCGGCCTTCGGCGACGATGAAACCGCCGTGAACGCCGGCACCCGGGCCGATGTCGACAACGTAGTCCGCGCTGCGGATCGCATCTTCGTCATGCTCGACAACGATCACCGTATTGCCAATGTCGCGCAGTTGCTTGAGTGTTTCCAGCAAACGGTTGTTATCGCGCTGGTGCAGCCCGATTGAGGGCTCGTCAAGTACGTACATGACGCCGGTCAGGCCCGAGCCGATTTGCGATGCCAGACGAATGCGCTGCGCTTCGCCACCGGAAAGTGTTTCGGCCGAACGGTCAAGCGAGAGGTAATCGAGGCCGACGTTGATCAGGAATTGCAGGCGACTGGTGATTTCCTTGAGAATCTTTTCGGCGACCTGTGCCTTGTAGCCTGCCAGGGGCAGGTTGAGAAAATAGTCTCGTGCCTGCGTCAGCGGCAGTCGGCTGATTTCGTGCAGGGTGAGGGCATCCTGCCGAGTGCCGATGCGCACGTGACGCGCTTCTTCGCGCAGCCGCGCACCGTCGCAACCCGGACAGATTTTATTGCTGATCACTTTGGCGAGTTCCTCGCGAACGGCCACCGAATCGGTTTCCTTGTAGCGGCGTTCGAAATTGCACACGATGCCCTCGAAGCTGTGCTCGCGCGTCGTGCCTTTGCCGCGCTCGTTGAGGTAGGCGAACGGGATGACCTCGCGCCCCGAGCCATAGAGCAATACTTTTTGAATACGCTCGTCCAGATTCGCAAAGGGTGTCTCGACATCGAAGCCATAGAACGCCGCCAGGGAAGTGAGCAACTGGAAATAGAACTGATTGCGCCGATCCCACCCACGTATGGCCCCGGAAGCCAGCGACAGTTCAGGTCGGACGACGATGCGTTTGGGGTCGAAGAACTGGATCACGCCCAGGCCATCACAAGCCGGGCAGGCACCCATCGGATTGTTGAACGAGAAAATCCGCGGTTCAAGTTCCTGCAGCGAATAGGCGCAAACCGGGCAAGCAAATTTAGCGGAGAACAAATGCTCCTTACCCGAATCCATTTCGTAAGCAATTGCCCGGCCATCAGCGTGGCGCAAGGCGGTTTCGAAGGATTCAGCCAGTCGCTGCCGCATGTCGTCGCGCACCTTGAGCCGGTCTACTACAACATCCACGCTATGCTTGCGCGTCTTGGCCAGTTTGGGCAGCGCGTCGATTTCATGGATCGCCCCATCGACCCGCAGGCGAGCGAAACCCTGGGCACGCAACTCGGCGAAAAGCTCTTCCTGCTCCCCCTTGCGGTTAGCCACTACCGGCGCCAGGATCATCAAGCGCGTCTCGCCGGGCAACGCCAGAACGTGATCGACCATCTGCGATACGCTTTGAGCATTCAGCGGCTGCTGATGCTCCGGGCAGTAGGGCGTGCCGGCGCGAGCGAACAACAAGCGCAAGTAGTCGTGAATTTCGGTCACCGTGCCGACTGTCGAGCGCGGGTTATGGCTGGTCGCCTTCTGCTCGATCGAAATCGCTGGAGACAGTCCCTCGATCAGGTCGACATCCGGTTTGTCAATGCGCTGCAGAAACTGCCTGGCATACGCCGACAATGATTCGACGTAGCGTCGCTGGCCTTCGGCGTAGAGCGTGTCGAAGGCCAGCGACGATTTTCCGGAACCGGAAAGGCCGGTAATCACGATCAGACGATTGCGCGGCAGATCGAGATTGATGTTCTTAAGATTGTGCGTGCGGGCGCCGCGAATCCTGATTACTCGTAGTTCATCCATGGGGAGGCACTGCCTGAGGGGCTGAAGCAAACCTGTTAATATACGCAACTCCGACCGATTGAACCAAGCCTTGTTCCTTCATTTTCCAGTTTTCGTTTGTCTACCTGATGTTATCTCCAACCCATGATTCGATGAATTCCGCCGAGCGGCGCGGCGCCGCCGGTTTGGCCTTGATATTTGCCATGCGCATGCTGGGCCTGTTCCTGATTCTTCCGGTGTTTGCGGTTTATGCAAAACACCTGCCCTCTGGAAATGACATGTCCTTGGTCGGCCTAGCGCTCGGGGCGTATGGACTGACACAGACCTGCCTTCAGATCGCTTACGGCATTGCTTCGGATCGCTTCGGACGCAAACCGGTGATCGTTTTCGGTCTGATTCTTTTCGCTGCCGGCAGCCTTGTCGCGGCGATGTCGCACGACATTTACGGCATCATCGGCGGTCGGATTCTGCAGGGTGCTGGCGCCATTTCCGCGGCGGTGACCGCACTGGCTGCCGACCTGACCCGCGAGCAGCATCTGACCAAAGTCATGGCCATGATCGGCTCCTCCATCGGCCTGGTTTTCGCCCTGTCGATGGTCGGCTCTCCCCTGCTCTACGCCAGCATTGGCATGCCCGGTATTTTTATGCTGACGGGGTTTCTTTCCCTGCTCGCGATTTTCATCGTACTCAAGATCGTTCCAACGGGGCCCACCGTGGCGCGCCGACCCAGCTGGCCCAGTTTTGTCGAAGTGCTTACGCATCCCCAGCTATTGCGCATGAATTTTGGAGTATTCACTTTGCACCTCGTGCAGACTGGGATGTGGATCCTCGTTCCTTCGGCTCTGGTCAGTCAAGGCGCCCTGCCCGTTACCGAGCACTGGAAAGTCTATCTGCCGGCGGTATTGCTGTCTTTCATCACGATGATACCGGCCATTATTGCTGCCGAGAAATACGGGAAACTAAGACTGGTGTTCAATGGCTCAATTGCCCTGATGGTCGCCGTGCAACTGGGTTTCTGTTTCCTCGGCACCGGTTTGTATCCCCTCTTCTTCTGGTTGCTGCTTTTTTTCGCTGCCTTCAACGTGCTTGAAGCGATGCAACCGTCCCTGATTGCGCGTATCGCCCCGGCACATGCCAAAGGGGCGGCACTCGGGGTTTACAACACGACCCAGTCGTTTGGGCTATTTCTGGGCGGTACCCTGGGGGGTGTGCTGGTCAAACACTCCGGACCCACCACCCTGTGGCTGGCCAGCGCCGCACTGGCCCTCGTCTGGCTCGGACTTGGGCTGACCATGGACATGCCGTTACCCCGCGTCCGGCAGCAGACCGCCTGATTCTTCTATAATCCTTGATCCGAACACCCTATACGGAGGCACCATGGCTTCAGTCAATAAAGTGATTCTCGTCGGCAATCTGGGGGCCGATCCGGAAACCCGGTACCTGCCCAATGGCGACGCCGTAGCCAATGTTCGTCTGGCCACCACGGAATCGTGGAAAGACAAGGCAACGGGCGAAAAGAAGGAAATCACCGAGTGGCATCGCGTTGTCTTTTTTCGCAAACTGGCCGAAATCGTCGGCCAATACCTCAAGAAGGGTTCTGCCGTCTATGTCGAAGGGCGCATCCGCACCCGCAAGTGGCAGGACAAGGAAGGGCAGGAGCGCTACACAACCGAGATCGAAGCCAACGAAATGCAGATGCTCGGCGGCCGTCAGAACGCCGCTTCCGCTTCGGGCGGCGAAGCCGAATATGGCGGCAGCATGCCCCCGTCGGGAACCGCTCGTGCGGCCCCGGCAAAGAAAGCGCCCAGCTTTGAAGACATGGACGACGACATTCCTTTCTGATTATGCTTTTTAAATGATGCAAGCAACGATGCGGCTTCCAGTCGAATTCGTTGACTTGCCGTTGTGCTCCCGTATAATTCTGCCTTCTTTGATGTCGCAAGAGGCTCGTGCGGCAAAGAAGGCGCGTAGCTCAGCTGGTTAGAGCACCACCTTGACATGGTGGGGGTCGTTGGTTCGAGTCCAATCGCGCCTACCAAACAATTAAAGCCAGAGCGAGTCTCTGGCTTTATCCATTTCCGGGGTCGCCCTATGCCGATCATTACTTTGCCCGATGGCTCTCAACGGGAATTTGCGCAGCCCGTAACGGTTGCAGAAGTGGCACAGAGCATTGGCGCCGGCCTGGCGCGGGCGGCATTGGCCGGCAGGGTCGATGCGCGCCTGGTGGACACTTCGTACTTGATCGAGCGCGACGCTCAACTCGGCATCGTCACCGACAAAGATATTGAAGGACTGGAGATCATTCGCCACTCGACGGCGCACCTGCTGGCCTACGCGGTCAAGGCGCTGTTTCCGGAGGCGCAGGTCACGATCGGGCCGGTTGTCGACAACGGCTTCTATTACGATTTTGCCTACAAACGCCCATTCACCCCGGAAGACCTGGTCGCCATCGAGAAGAAAATGGGCGAGCTGGCCAAACGCGACATCCCGGTGATGCGCGAAGTCTGGAAGCGCGATGACGCCACCGCCTTCTTCAAATCCATCGGTGAACACTATAAAGCCGAGCTGATTGCTGCCATCCCGCAAGACCAGGAAGTATCGCTTTACCGCGAAGGCGATTTCGTCGACCTGTGCCGCGGACCGCACGTCCCGTCAACTGGCAAACTCAAGGTGTTCAAGCTGATGAAGGTGGCTGGCGCCTACTGGCGGGGCGATCAGGCCAACGAACAGTTGCAGCGCATCTACGGTACGGCGTGGGCCAAGAAGGAAGACCAGGACGCCTACCTGCATATGCTGGAAGAGGCCGAGAAACGCGACCACCGCCGCCTGGGACGCCATCTCGAACTTTTCCACCTGCAGGACGAAGCGCCCGGCATGGTCTTCTGGCACCCCAAGGGCTGGGCCATGTGGCAACAGATCGAACAGTACATGCGCCGTGTCTATCAGCTCAACGGCTATCAGGAAGTGAAGTGCCCGCAGATTCTCGACCGCAGCCTGTGGGAGAAATCCGGCCACTGGGAAAACTTCAAGGACAATATGTTCACCACGGAATCGGAGAAGCGCGAATACGCCATCAAACCGATGAATTGTCCGGGTCACATTCAGATTTTCAATACCGGACTGCGCAGCTACCGCGACCTGCCGTTGCGCTATGGCGAATTTGGTTCCTGCCATCGCAGCGAGCCTTCGGGCGCGCTGCACGGCATCATGCGCGTTCGCGGCTTCACTCAGGATGATGGCCATATTTTCTGTACCGAGGACCAGATCCAGCCCGAAGTGACTGCGTTCAATGCCCTGGTGCGCCAGGTCTATGGCGATTTCGGATTTCACGATGTGCTGGTCAAGCTGGCTTTGCGCCCGGAAAAACGGGTCGGTTCGGATGAGGTCTGGGATAAGGCTGAAGTAGCGCTACGCGAGGCGCTGAAAGCGTCCGGACTGGAGTGGGAAGAATTGCCCGGCGAAGGGGCTTTTTACGGCCCGAAAATCGAATTTCATATCAAGGACGCCATCGGCCGCTCATGGCAATGCGGTACGATGCAGGTCGACTTCTCGATGCCGCAACGACTCGGCGCCGAATACGTCGGCGTTGACAACAGTCGGCACACGCCGGTCATGCTGCACCGCGCCATCCTGGGTTCACTGGAGCGTTTTATCGGCATTCTTATCGAAAACTGTGCTGGAGCCATGCCCTTATGGCTGGCGCCGGTTCAGGCGGTCGTGCTGAATATTTCGGAAAAGCAGTCCGAATATGCCGAACATGTTGCAAAAACGCTACGCAGCGCGGGATTGCGCGCTGAGAGCGATTTGCGCAACGAGAAAATTACCTATAAAATACGCGAACATAGCTTGAACAAGTTGCCATACCAAATCATTGTTGGCGATAAGGAATTGGCGGAAAATCTGGTTGCCGTGCGTACACGCGGCGGTCAGGATCTCGGGCAAATGCCACTCGGGAATCTGACCGAGCGACTTCTCGAAGAAGTCGCAGCGCGAGGTGGCACGGCTTAATTTTTGTCAGAACAAGGAGCGAAACCATCGCACTGCAAAAGGCGCAACGCATAAACGAAGAAATCAATGCACCTGAAATTCGACTGGTAGGCGTAGAGGGTGAAGCGCTTGGAATCACAAGCGTCGGACAAGCGTTACAAATGGCCGAAGAAGCCGGAGTTGATTTGGTGGAGATTGCGCCGATGGCACAACCTCCGGTTTGCCGGATCATGGATTACGGCAAATTCAAGTACCAGGAACAAAAGCGGCAGCATGAGCAGAAGCTCAAGCAGAAGCAGGTTCAGGTCAAGGAGGTGAAATTCCGGCCGGGTACCGATGAAAACGATTACCAGATCAAGTTGCGTAACATGACGCGCTTTCTGCAGGAAGATGACAAAGTCAAAGTGACCTTGCGCTTTCGAGGCCGTGAAATGGCCCACCAGGAAATCGGCATGCGCCAGATTGAGCGGATCAAAACGGATCTTCAGGATGTTGCCGCCGTCGAGCAAATGCCCAAGATGGAAGGCCGCCAGATGGTGATGATCCTGACGCCGAGCAAGAAGAAGTAGTTTCAGCAGCAAATCGCAGTTGACGCACCCACAAGTGGTATCAGGTCAAAAGTACTCCCGCCGGGAGACACCTGCGTCCATGTAAATAAATAGGAGCATTCAATGCCCAAAATGAAGACCAAGAGTGGCGCCAAGAAGCGCTTCAAGGTCAGCGCGAGTGGCCGTATCAAGCGCGGACAGGCGTTCAAGCGCCACATCCTGACCAAGAAAACCACCAAAGCCAAGCGTCAGTTGCGCGGCATGACCGGAGTGCATGACTCCGACAAGGCCATGGTTCGTGCCATGCTGCCTTACGCTTAAGGAGATCAAAAAATGCCCCGAGTTAAACGTGGTGTAACGGCGCGCGCGCGTCACAAGAAAGTCCTCGCACTGGCCAAGGGTTACCGCGGTCGCCGTAAAAATGTATATCGCATCGCCAAACAGGCGGTGATGAAAGCAGGACAGTACGCCTACCGCGACCGTCGTCAGCGGAAACGCCAGTTTCGCACGCTGTGGATTGCCCGTATCAATGCCGCCGCTCGCGAAGTCGGCCTGAAGTACAGCACCTTCATGAATGGCCTGAGAAAAGCGCAGATTGAAGTCGACCGCAAGGTATTGGCCGATCTGGCCGTTTTCGACAAGCCGGCATTTGCCGCTCTGGCCCTGCAGGCTAAAGCCCAGCTCGGCGTTTGACTGAACGAGTGAAAAAAGGAGGCTCGGCCTCCTTTTTTTTTCGGTGACGTGTTAATCATTCATGCAAAACCTTGATCAAATAGCGCAAGAAGCTACGGCCGCTTTCGCCGCGACCGATGACCCCGACGCCCTTGAGCAGATCAAGGCGCGATACCTTGGCAAGAGTGGCCAGATTACCGAGCTGCTCAAGGGGATGGGCAAGTTGTCGCCTGAAGAGCGCAAGACGGCCGGCGCAGCGATCAACCGTGCCAAGGAAGCCATCGAAGCATCGCTCAACGCCCGTCGTGACGCGATCCGACGGTTGGCGCTTGAGGCCAGGCTGGCGGAGGAATCTCTCGACGTCACGCTGCCTGGGCGTTGCGAATCGCGTGGCGGCCTGCACCCGGTCACGCGAACCCTGGAGCGGATCGAGGCACTGTTCGGCTCGATTGGCTTCGAAGTCGCCGACGGGCCAGAAATCGAAGCCGACTTCCATAATTTCACAGCACTGAACACCCCCGAGGACCACCCGGCACGTTCGATGCACGACACCTTTTACCTGCAGGATGAACAGGGCCAAGCGGCCAAGGACATCCTGCTGCGCACGCATACCAGCCCGGTTCAGGTACGTTACATGCAGGCCCACGTAGCGAAATACGCAGGTCTCGACACGATGCCCGAAATCCGCGTCATCGCGCCAGGACGAGTCTATCGCGTCGACTCCGACGCCACCCACTCACCGATGTTTCACCAGGTCGAAGGACTGTGGATCGGCGAGAACGTAAGCTTTGCCGACCTGAAGGGTGTGGTCGCCGACTTTCTGCGCCGCTTCTTCGAGACCGACGACATGCAGGTTCGCTTCCGCCCCTCCTTTTTCCCGTTTACCGAACCATCGGCCGAAATCGATGCCGCCTACATGAGTGGGCCGATGAAAGGCCGCTGGCTGGAAGTGGGCGGCTGCGGCATGGTGCACCCCAATGTTCTGCGCCATGTCGGCATTGACCCCGAGAAATACCTCGGCTTTGCCTTCGGCATGGGGCCGGATCGACTGACCATGCTGCGTTACGGCGTCAATGACCTGCGCCTGTTCTTCGACGGCGATCTGCGTTTCCTGCGCCAGTTCGTTTGATGCTGACCTTACTTCCGAACTGCTCATGAAATTCTCAGAATCCTGGCTGCGCAGCTTTGTCAATCCGTCCGTCTCAGGCGACGAATTATCACACCTCCTGACCATGGCCGGCCTCGAAGTTGAGGAAGAGGAAAGCGTCGCGCCGTCTTTCGACCACGTCGTCGTGGCTCGGGTGATCGAGGTCAATAAGCACCCTGACGCCGATCGCCTGAACGTGTGCCGCGTCGATATCGGTCGCGGCGAAGCGCAACAGATTGTCTGCGGCGCCCCGAACGTGGCGCCTGGCCTGAAGGTTCCCTGTGCCCTGCCCGGCGCGAATCTGCCCGGCGACTTCAAGATCAAGCTCGCCAAGGTCCGCGGCGTCGAATCGTCGGGCATGCTGTGCTCGGCCAAGGAGCTCGGTATCGCCGCCGACGCCTCGGGTTTGCTCGTATTGCCCGCCGATGCCCCGGTAGGCGCCGATATCCGTAGCTACCTCGATCTCGACGACCGATTGCTGACGCTGAAACTCACCCCAAATCGCGCCGACTGCCTGTCACTTACCGGTCTGGCGCGTGAATTAGCGGCATTGACCGGCACGCCGGCAACCTACCCCGAAGCCATCGCCGCAACCGTCAGTATTTCCACCCAACGAACCATCGCTCTTGACGCGCCCGAAGCATGCCCGCTCTATTGCGGCCGCGTTATTGCCGGTGTCGATGCCAGAGCCGCAACGCCGGACTGGATGAAACGCCGTCTTGAACGCAGCGGCATCCGCTCCATCTCTGCACTGGTCGACATCACCAACTACGTGATGCTCGAAATCGGCCAGCCGCTGCACGCTTTCGACAACACCCGGCTCGATGGTGCCATCCACGCCCGCCTGTCGCAAGCCGGCGAAAAGATCCTGCTGCTCAATGAGCAGACGCTTGAACTTCAGGAAGACGTCCTGTTGATCGCCGACGACAAACATCCGGTGGCGATGGCCGGGATCATGGGCGGTGAAGACAGCGGCATTACCCTGGATACCACCGAAATGTTCCTGGAATCGGCATTCTTTGCGCCCCGGGCGATTGCCGGACGGGCCCGCCGCTACGGTTTTGTTTCGGACGCCTCGCACCGCTTCGAGCGCGGTGTCGATTTTGGCAACACGCGGCGTGCGCTCGAACGAGCGACCCAGTTGATTCTCGAGATCTGCGGCGGACAGGCCGGCCCCGTGTGCGAGGCGAAAGCCACATTACCCCCAAGGCCAGCCGTTCGTCTGCGCCCGGCTCGCGTAACCAAGGTTCTGGGCGTTTCCCTTGCTGCCGAGCAGATCGGCAAGCTGATTGCCCGGCTCGATTTTGACTGCGCCCGTGAGGGGGATGACTTCATCGTCACGCCGCCGAGCTATCGTTTCGATATCGAGATCGAAGAAGACCTGATTGAAGAAATCGCCCGCCTCTACGGCTATGACAATATTCCGGCGTCGGCCCCGCGTGCCGCGCTGTCGATGCTGCCGCAAACCGAAAGTGCGCGGCCTTTGAGTCGAGTTCGTCAAATCCTTGCCGACCGTGGCTTTCAGGAAGTCGTCAACTACGCCTTCGTCGACAGTGTCTGGGAGTCCGACTTTGCGGCGAACGACGCACCGATCCGCTTGGCCAACCCGATTGCCAGCCAGATGAGCGTGATGCGCTCAACGCTGATCGGTGGCCTCATCGCCAATGTCGTCACCAACCTGAAGCGCAAGCAGAATCGTGTACGCGTCTTTGAGACCGGTCGCTGCTTCTTCCGCGACACACCAGGCATTCCGGTCAGAGGATTTCGCCAACCCTGGAAAATCGCCGCCCTGGCCTATGGCAGCGCCCTACCCGAGCAATGGGGTAGCGTGGCACGTTCTGCCGATTTCTTCGACATCAAGGGCGAGATCGAACTGCTCCTCGCCCCGGCGCTCGTCCGCTTTGAAAAGGCGGCGCACCCTGCCCTGCATCCGGGCCGCAGCGCGCGCGTGGTCCTTGATGGAAAGGCAATCGGCCTTGTCGGGGAACTGCACCCTCAGTGGGTCCAGAAATACGAACTCCCACTGGCCCCAGTGCTGTTCGAACTTGAACTCGAAGCGCTCAAGCAGGCCAAATTGCCAAATTACGCGGAAGTATCGCGCCAACCGCCGGCGATACGCGATCTGGCTATCGTCGTTGATCACAAACTTGAATTGCAGCAGCTCCTGGAAGGCATGACCGCCCATCGGCCGGCCATCGTCCAGGACATCCGACTGTTCGATGTCTACACCGGAAAAGGCGTCGCTCCAGGGGAAAAAAGTCTTGCTTTTCGTATAGTTATGCAAGATACTCAAAAAACTTTGCAAGACGCGGAAGTTGATGCCGCAATGCAAAAATTGGTCAACTATTTGCAGCAGGCCTTCGCGGCACAGCTTCGCGTCTGACGGGGAAAAGACATGACGCTCACCAAAGCAGAACTCGCCGATCTACTTTTTGAAAAAGTAGGTCTCAACAAACGTGAAGCCAAGGATATGGTCGAAGCGTTCTTTGAAGAGATTCGTAACGCGCTTGAGCGGGGCGACGGCGTAAAACTCTCAGGGTTTGGCAATTTCCAGCTAAGAGACAAACCCATGCGCCCCGGTCGTAACCCGAAAACCGGCGAGGAAATTCCCATAACCGCCCGTCGCGTCGTTACGTTTCATGCCAGCCAGAAGCTAAAGGGTGAAGTGGAACTCTCCTACAATGGAACACAGTCCTAAAGACGCCGACAAAGAGCCTTTGCCGCCCATCCCGGCCAAGCGCTACTTCACTATCGGCGAGGTCAGCGAACTGTGCGGCGTAAAGCCTCACGTGCTTCGCTATTGGGAGCAGGAATTCAGCCAGCTCAAACCCGTCAAGCGCCGCGGCAACCGTCGCTATTACCAGCATCATGAAGTCTTGCTGGTACGCCGTATCCGGGAACTGCTCTACAGCCAGGGGTTTACCATTAGTGGCGCCCGTAATCGGCTGGATGACGCGACGATCGAAGCCAAACCCTCCATTCTGACCCCCGGTATACTTCGTTCTGAACTGCTGAATATCGCAGAAATGCTGCGAATCTAAGCCGGGCCGGCTTTGGATCGATTATAATCACCGGCTGTCGGGGCGTAGCGCAGCCTGGTAGCGCACTTGCATGGGGTGCAAGGGGTCGCGAGTTCGAATCCCGCCGCCCCGACCAATGAATTCAAAAACCTA
>WBZP01003314.1_pt1 | contig 17574 bp, 16 predicted proteins | sample 5204301 | NCBI WGS metagenome assembly WBZP01 (sample SAMN12412401, study PRJNA552823) | activated sludge metagenome | isolation source: activated sludge from nitrification reactor of wastewater treatment plant... | place: USA: Pennsylvania | collected 2017 | reverse complement strand
TTGGTCGGTCGGCCCGGGCCAGGAACACCGTGGCGCCGAACTCGCCCAGGCTGGCCACGAAGGCCAGCCCCGCTCCGGCGACGACGGCGCCGCGCACCATCGGCAGCTCGACCCGCCACCACCGCCGAGCGGGGCCGGCGCCGAGCGTCGCCGCCACGTCGCTCACCGAGGGCGGCAGCTCCCGCAGCGCCGTGGCGACCGCCCGCACCAGCAGCGGAACCGCGACCAGCGCCTGGGCAGCGGGGACGAGCCACCACGCCCGGCGCAGATCGACCGGAGGCCGACCCACCGCCAGCAGCAGGCCCAACCCGATCGTGGTGGCCGACACGCCGAGAGGCACCAGCATCCCCCGGTCGGCCGCCCCACCCGGGCGTCGGGCCACGAGTCGCGCCGCGGGGACGCCGACGAGGACGGCGATCGCGGTCGCCGCCAGCGCCGACAGGATCGACACCCGCACCGCGTCCCACGGCGAGACGGTCAGACCCGTTCCCGAGGAGGCCGCGCCGAGGTGGCGCCAGTGGTCGAGGCCGTGGGTGCCGTCGGACAGTCGCAGCGAGCGTTCGACCAGGGCGGCGATGGGTACGACGGTGACCGCTCCGACCGCCACCACCGCGGCCAGGACCTGCGTCCACTCGCCGACCGAGTCCGGCCGGCGGGCCCATCGACGTCCGCCGCGTCGGGCCCGGACCGACCGGCGGGCGAACCGGGCGTGCAACGCCAGGGTGCCCACGACCGCCAGCACCTGGATGCCGGCGAGAACCGCAGCTCCCGACAGGTCGAACTGACGGGTCGCCCGCACCCAGATCTCGACCTCGAGCGTGCTGACCGAGCCACCGCCGAGGATCACGATCACGCCGAAGCTGGTGAGGCAGAACAGGAACACGACCACCGCTGCGGCGCCGATTGCCGGTGCCACCGCCGGCAGCATGACCCGCTGGGCCGCCTTCCACGGGGTCGCCCCGAGCGTCCGGGCGACGTCCTCGATCGCCGGGTCCAGCCCGTCGAGGGCCGCTCCGACGACGCGCACGAACACGGCCAGGTTGAAGCAGACGTGGGCGACGAGCACCGGCCACCAGGTGGCGCGCAGGTCGACCAGACCCCGCGGCCCGAGGATCGATGCGATGGCCGAGCCCAGCACCACCGACGGCAGCACGAACGGGACCATCGCCGCGGTGCGCACCGCGGACCGACCCGGGAAGCGGAACCGGGCCAGCACCCACGCGAGTGGAACGCCGATCGCGGCGGTCAACGCCGTCGAGACGATCGCCTGTGCGACCGTGACCACGACCAGACGCCAGGTCCGGCCGTTGGAGAGGATCCGCTCGAGCGCGTCGAGGCTCCAGGCGCCGTCGATCCGCAACGCCCGTCCGAGCACCGCGACGACCGGGACGGCGACGGCGATGGCGACCGCGGCCACCGCCACGCGGCCGACCGGCTGGTCCGGGCGCCGACGGTTCATTCCATGATCGAGCGCCACCGCTCGATCCACTCGTCTCGCTCGGCTCCGACCTCGGTGGCCGGGACGTGTCGGGACGACTCCGGGAGCACGGCCCAGCGTTGGAACTCGGTCGGCAGCGGCGTCCCCGTCACCGCCGGGAAGACGAAGTTCGTGAGCGGGAGCGCCTCCTGCCACGCCGGCGACAGCATGAACTCGATCAGCTTCCGGCCGAGATCCTCGTGCTCGGCACCGGCCAGGAGGCCCGCGTACTCGACCTGCTGAACGCACGAGTCGCCCATGATCGTCGACGCCGGTTCGCTCCGCGTCCCCTCGCTGAAGACCACCTCGGCCGGCGGCGACGACGCGTAGGACAGCACGAGCGGTCGATCACCTCCCGACACCGTGTAGTCGGTGTTGTAGGCGTCGTCCCAGCTCGGTCGGACCCGCACCCCGTTGCTGCGCAACCGCTCCCACCAGTCGGCCCATCGCTCGCCGTACTCGTCCACGGTGCCGGCCAGGAACGCCAGGCCCGGCGACGACGTCACCGGGCTGGTCACGACGAGCAGGTCGCGGTAGCGGGGATCGACCAGGTCGTCGAGCGTGGTCGGCGGGGCCAGTCCCTTGTCGGCGAACCACCCGCTGTCGACGTTGATGCACACGTCGCCGCGGTCGATCGGCGTGAGCTGCTCACCCATCTCGCCGGGCAACCGGAGCCGGTCGTCGATCGTTCCTCCCCCGGGTGGCTGCGGGCTGAACGGCGTCAACAGGCCGTCGGGGCCCGTGGCCCGGGTGGCCAACGAGTCGTCGATGCCGAAGATGACGTCACCCTCGGGAGCTCCGGCGGCGAGCAGGGACTTGGTCAACATGGCGCCGGCGTCGCCGGCGGCGACGACCTCGATGCGGGCCCCGGTCTTCTTGTGGAACTCGGCGGCCGCGTCCTCGGGGAGGGCGAACGAGTCGTAGGTGACCAGACGGACCACGCGATCCGTGTCGTCCGAACCAGACGACGAGTGGTCGCTTCCGCCGGAGCCACCGCAGGCCGCGGCGGCCAGCGCCACCACCACCACCCCGACGACGGCGAGCCGCCGACGGCCGGGGATCGATCGACGGGTGGTCGTGTGCCCGGTCATCGGACCTCCTCGGGTTCCTCGTCGTGCTCGGGTCGGGGGACGACGACGAGCGCGGTGCCTTCGACGACGTCGACGGTGACCTGCGGTGTCTCGACCACGTTGGACACCCCGAGGCTCGTCCCGGCGCTCAGGCGCTGCGAGCTCAGCTCCCAGCGAACCCCGCGGAGGCTGACGAAGGCGTCGCCGTGGATCGGCAGGACCGACATGGTGGCCCCCGGCTGCAGGGTCAGGCGCCGGAGCCCCCGCACCACGTGCAGCGTGTCGTCGTCGACCCAGGCGTCGCGCTCGTAGTCGTCGTAGGGAGCCGCGGCCAACAGCGGGACGGTGGCCAGCATGTGGTCGAGGCGGCCCGACCGGGTGGCGATCACCAGCAGCCGGTCACCCGAACGGGCTGCGGCCGCCGCGTCGTCGAGGGCGAGGGCCAGGTCGGTGGCGTCCTTGTCGACGGGGAACCGATCGACGTCGATCCCCGACTCGAGCGCCGCGGTCAGACGAGGACCGGCGAGGGAGTCCATGTCGCCCACGACGCGGTCCCGTCCGGCGACCAGGTCGACGCCGAGGGCGTCGGCAATCTCCAGTCCGCTGTCGGCGGCGACCACCCGGGCGACGTCGAGTGCAGCCAGGCGGGCGGACAGTCGTGACCGTGTCTCCGGGCCGGGGATCGGTCCGCCGGCGAACACCACGTGGGTGCAGGTGCCCATCTTCTCCCTCCGCTGGCATTACCCAGTTCAGGTTCGTACGGGTCGGTGACGGATCGGTCACCCTCTCAGCCCGGCTCCCCGAGCTCCCCGGATTCGGTTGCTGACCCGCACCCTACCCCGGCCCGCCGGGCCTCCCGGGCGCCATCTCCGGTTCCGATGACAGTTGACTACCGCCAGTGTCGTGACTTGTCGTCAGAACGCGGGGGTGAGGGTTGGGGCGGGTGGGAGTGGTCAGATCTCGACCTGGGAGCCGACCTCGATGACCTGCTCGGGCGGCAGCTTGAAGAACCGCGAGGCGGAGGACGCGGCGCGCAGCATGAACGCGAACAGGCGCTCCCGCCACGGAGCCATCGACACGACCTCGCTCGGGATGACCGTCTCACGACCCAGGAAGAACGTGACCTCGCCGACGTCGAGGCGCGTCCCGGCGATCTCGAGTCCGTCGATCGCGTCGGGGACGCTCAGTTCCTCCATGAACCCGTGGCGAAGGGTGATCTGGCACAGGCCCCGCCCGAACTCGACGATCTCGACCCGGTCCGACGCCGGGACGAACGGCTCGGTCGCGGTGATCACCGACAGCAGGATCACCCGGCGGTGCAGCACCCGGTTGTGCTTGGTGTTCGCGAGCAGCGACGGCGGAGCGACCCCGTCGCCGCGGAACATGAAGACCGCGGTGCCGGGAGCCCGGGCGATGTCCTCGGGCAGGCGGGCGATGAAGTCGCGGATCGGCACCCGCCCGACCTCGAGGCGCTCCGCGACCACCCGACGGCCGGTCCGCCAGGTGGTCATGGCGATGATGATCAGCGTGCCGACGAGCAGGGGGAACCAGCCGCCGGCGGGGATCTTGAAGATGTTGGCGGCGAAGAACCCGAACTCGAGCGCCCCGAGCGGCAGGCAGAGCGCCAGCGCCCGCGGCGCCGACCAACCCCAGTTCAGCCGGCACAGCTTGTAGAACAGCAGCGTCGTCACGAACATCGTCGCGGTGACCGCGATCCCGTACGCGGCGGCGAGCCCCGAGGACTCCTGGAAGACCAGGACCAGCCCGATGCATCCGGCGGCGAGCAGCCAGTTGACCAGCGGCAGGTACACCTGTCCGGCGTGGGCGGCGGAGGTGTGGCGCACGGTCATGCGCGGCAGGTAGTCGAGACGCATGGCCTGCACCGTCATCGAGAACGCCCCCGAGATCAGCGCCTGCGACGCGATGACCGCAGCCGCGGTCGCCAGCACGACCAGCGGCCAGCGAGCCCACTGCGGCGCCATCAGGAACACGGGGTTGGAGATCGCCTCGGGCTCGCGCAGCAACATGGCGCACTGACCGAAGTAGTTGAGCACCAGCGCCGGGAACGCGACCAGGAACCACGACCGCTGGATCGGCCGGCGACCGAAGTGGCCGAGGTCCGCGTAGAGGGCCTCGCCGCCGGTGACGACCAGGAACACCGAACCCAGCGACAGGAACCCGTCGAAGCCGTTGCTGGTCAGGTACTCGACCGCGTACAGGGGGTTGATCGCGGTGAAGATGCGCGGCTCGCGCACCGCCTGGCTGACCCCGAGCACGGCCAGCACCACGAACCAGATCAGCATCACCGGCCCGAACAGCTTGCCGACGGTGCCGGTTCCCCGGTTCTGGATGGCGAACAGGGCGATCAGGATCACCACCGCCAACGGCAGCACCCAGGCGCTCAGCGCCGGCAACGCCACCTCGAGGCCCTCGGTCGCCGACAGCACGGTGATCGCCGGCGTGATGACGCCGTCGCCGTACAGCAGCGCCATGCCGAACAGTCCGAGCAGCAGCAGCACTGCCATGGTCCCGGTGACCTTGCGGGCTGCGTTGTCGCCGACGACCAGGGCGGTCAGCGCCAGGATGCCACCCTCGCCGTGGTTGTCGGCCCGCAGGATGAACAGGACGTACTTGATGCTGACCACCAGGATCAGCGACCACAGCACCAACGAGCAGGCGCCCATGACGTTGGCGTTGTCGACGGGGATCGAGTGGTGCTCGAAGGTCTCGCGCAGCGAGTACAGCGGGCTGGTGCCGATGTCGCCGAACACCACCCCGAGAGCGCCGACGATGAGGGCCGCCCCTCCCGCCCGTCGGGCCCGGGGCGAGCCGTGGGCTCCCCCCTGACCACCGTGGGCGTCGTGGGATTCGTGGGCGTCGCCGCCGGACGGCCCGACGGGCGCGGTGGATCGTGCGTCCCCGGACATGGTTCGCGGTCCCTCAGTCGCCGACGATGCCGTTCATGCGGGCGAGGGTGCGCAGCATGACCTCGTCGGCGCCACCGCCGATCGACCACAGGCGGGTGTCGCGGAAGAACCGGGCCGGCCAGTTCTCCTCGACGTAGCCCATCCCGCCGTGGAACTGGACGGCCAGGTCGGCCATCCGGCGGGCCAGACGGGCCGCCTTGAGCTTGGCGACGGTCGCCTGGCGGGTTATGTCCTCGCCATCCAGGTAGGCGGCGACCGCAGCCCAGTTGTGGTGACGGACCAGGTCCAGGTCCGCGGCCAGGTCGGCCAGCTCGTACTGCAGCGCCTGGTTGGCCATCAGCGGGGCACCGAACGCCTGACGCTCACGCAGGTAGGCGACGGTCCGTTCCAGCGCCAGCTCGGTGGCACCCACCATCTGGTACGCGGCGATCATCCGCTCGTTCTGGAACTGGGCCATCTGCTGCTGGAAGCCGCGCCCTGCCTCACCGATCGTGTTGGCGACCGGCACCCGGACGTCGTCGAAGCTGAGCTCGGCGGTGTCCGATGCCCGCATCCCGAGCTTGTCGAGCTTGCGACTCACCGAGAAGCCGGGCGTGTCGGTCGGGACGATCACCTGGCTCATGCCCTGGTAGCCGCCCTCGTCGGAGCTGCGGCACAGCAGGCAGATCCAGTCGGCCTGGGTGCCGTTGGTGATCCACAGCTTGGTGCCGTTGATGACCCACTCGTCGCCGTCGCGCACGGCCCGGGTGCGCACCCCGGCCACGTCGGATCCGGCGTCGGGCTCCGACACGCCGATCGCGGCGACGTGCTCGCCGGCGATCGCGGGGCGCAGGTAGCGCTCCTTGAGCTCGGCGGTACCGAACCGGTGCAGAGCCGGGGTGGCCATGTCGGTCTGGACGCTGAGCGCCATCGACACTCCGAGCGATGCCGAGCGGCCCAGCTCCTCGCCCAGGATCATCGTGTAGGTGTGGTCCGCTCCCCCGCCGCCGTAGGCCGGGTCGTACTCGAGGCCCAGCAGGCCGAGCTCGCCGAAGCGGCGGAACAGGTCGTGCGCGGGGAAGTCGCCGTCGTGCTCCCACTCGTCCGCGTGGGCGTCGATCTCGTTGGTGACGACCTCGCGCACGGTCTGGCGGAACAGGTGGTGTTCCTCGGTCAGTTGGAGCACGCCGTCTCCTGCCTCGTCCGGTGCCCCCCGTTGGGCCCGGCGCAGGCTACCGGAACCCGACCGGCCGCTCAGCGGGCGGCGCGGCGGTGCTCGTGGTCGAGCACGGCGACCGAGTCACCCAGGTGCACCACGCCCGCGACGCTGCGGTCGATCGCACCCAGCAGCACCTGCTCCAGGACGTGCGCGGACAGGTGGTCGATGTCGATGACGTCAGCGACACCGGCGGTGACCAGCTCGGCCGCCATCTCGGCGGTCGGCTCATCGGGATAGGGAGCGTCGAGCACTCCGACCACCGGAACGTCGCCCAGGTGCTCGACCAGGCGGCTGGCCGCGGCGATCGAGCCCGGCCGGTCGCGGAACAGGACGCAGACCGCGAGCGGGACGATCCTCGGATCGGCTGGCCAGCGCAGCGGGGTGCGCACCAGGTCCGCGGGCCGGACGACCTGGACGTCGAGTCGGTTGGAGCGCTCCAGGTGCTGCTCGATCAGGACCGAGTCGGTCGGGTCCCGACGCAGGACCAGGACCGGGAGTCGGCCTCCGGCAGCCAGGATGGAGCTTGTCGTCGATCGTCGTGCCACGGACCTCCTGTCGGCGGGTCCGGGTCCGAGCTGAGGGGTCAGCCCAACAGAGCGGGCTCGTCGGGTTCGTCGAGGGCCACGCCTCCCGGTCCCCGCAGCAGCATCTGCCGCCGCGAATCCGTGTCGCTGCGGTACGGCGCGGTGGTGGCGATGAAGTCGAGCAGCTCCTCGACGAAGCGCTCCGGGTCCGCGTGGTGCGGGAAGTGACCGGCGCCCGGGTAGATCGACAGGCGGCTGTCGGGCATGGCCGCATGGGCCCGGTGGGCGTGCTCGACGGGGATGATCCCGTCGTGGTCGCCCCAGACCAACATGACCGGCATCGCCTGGGCCAGGTAGGCCCGGTCGAGCATGGTCACGAGCTGTCCGTGACGGTCGACCACAGCACGGAGCGTACGGGTGAACGCCACTCGCTGGCGCCGGTCGGGCATGCCCCTCAGCACCCGGGCGACCTCGCCGGCGTCGCGACCGATGTCCAAGCCGAGCCGACCCAGGATTCCGAGCACCGCTCCGATCACCTCGTTGGCACCAGGAACCATCAGCGGCAGCATCCCGACCTCGGACAGCGGGGCGGCCGCGGCCCGCAGAACCGGACTGACCTCTCGTCCCACACCGCCGGCGCTGACCAACGCCAGGCGCTCCACCCTCTCCGGGTACTGGTAGACGAGCTGGGCGGCCACGCCACCACCGAGCGAGTGACCGACGACGGTGACCCTCTCGATGTCGAGGACGTCGAGGAGGTCCCGCATCCCGTTGGAGAACGCGGCGACCGAGTAGTCGGCGCGGGGCTTGTCCGATGCGCCATGACCCAGCAGGTCAGGGGCGATGACCGTGTGGTGCTCGGCCAGACGACCCATGACGGGCAACCAGCTCTCCGAGTCGTCGCTGATGCCGTGGATCAACAGCACCGCCGGACCCGAGCCGACCACGCGGTACGCCCGCTGATAGCCGTGGACCGTCCGGTAGCGGAGCTCGACATCGGCCGGGGGGACCTTGCTCGCAGATCGGGCCACGACGCGGAGCGTACCCGTGGAGGCGGTCAGCCCTTCAACAACCCCTCCGGCAGCAGCGCCACCGGGGTCGTGTGCTGCGGCGGCCGAGCGGCCCGACGGGCAGCGCCTGCCCAGGGGGCGGGCAGCGTGTAGCCGTCGGCCGCGGACAGCTCGACTCCGTAGCCCCGGTCGGCCAGGGCGCCGATCGTGACCCGGCTGAGGCGCTCGTCGCTGTCGGCGTAGCCGGTCATGAGCTCGTTGGCGAAGGTCGACTCCCGCCAGTGGGCCGCCCGGGTCCCGACGCCGCCCTGGTCCTCGACAGGGACCTGGCCGGTCCCCCCGAGCTCGTGCCAGGCGGCGTTGGCAGCGGGGCCGTTGTAGGTGGGGTTGGTGAGCAGATCGTCGACGCGCCCCTCGCCCACCCAGTTGAAGCCGATCCCGAGCACGTGGCCCATCTCGTGGATGATCAGGTCGACGAGCTCACCGGCCGCCGCGTAGTCGGCAAGGTCGGCGGCGTCGAACTCCATCAACCCGAAGTACGGCTCACCGCTGCTCGCCCGCTTGGCGAGCGCGCCGGCCTGACCGAGGAGACCGCCCGGTCCGTCGAGCTCGACGACGCGCGCTGCGATGAGCACGTCGTCGACCGTCCCGTCGAACGCCGGGATCCACCCCATGAAGCCGGCGGGGACGACCAGCGGTTCGGGGTTCCAGCCGTCGACCACGACCTGCTCCCAGCGTGCCGACGCCGCGGCGAAGGCATCGCGGTACTCGGGAGCGGTGGCCGCGTCGAAGTGGAGGGTGATGTCGAACGGTTCGGACGGGCCCGCGGTCACGAACAGCGGATCGGTGGTCCAGGTCGGGGCGTCGGAGGTCCCGTCGGACACGTCGAGCGACGCGACGACGGTGCCGGCGGTCCGGTAGGTGACGAGGATGTCGCCGGCGGTCGGGCACGGGGCGATGGTGCGATCGTGGGTGCCGTCGCCGTCGAGGTCGATCCGACACGTCAGCGCGTCCCCGTTGGGGTCGCTGATGCGCCACCGCAACGTGGCGGTGACGGGCGCTTCGGTCCGGGGTGTCACCAGGCGGACGTCGTGGATCTCGGGCGGGGCGGGGTCGACCGGGCCGGTCGGCGGCGGCGGAGTCGGCGTGCATGCCGCGGCCACGACGAGCACCGCCCCGAGCACGGCGACAGTGGCGCTTCGAAGGTGGTGACGGCCCATGGTTCCCTCCCGGTCCGAACATCCCCATCGGTTCGGACCCCCGATGGTAGGCCGGGAAACGCCGGTGGGACGTGCTCCGGGCCGCACCGACGGTGTCGATTGGGGTAGGGAGTGGCATGGGAATCGAGAGGGAGATGAAGTTCGACCTGGAGGCGGCCCTCGAGCCGGACCTCGAGGGCCTCGGCGCAGCGGTCGGAGCGCGCCGGTCCATCGAGCTGGTCGCCGACTACTGGGACACCCGGTCCGGTCACCTCCGGGCCTGGGGGATCACCGTGCGCCACCGGCGCTCCGACGACGGCACCGAGGACGGCTGGACGGTGAAGATCCCCGTCCCGCACGCGCGGGCGTCGTCCCCGCCCGGACGACGGAACGGCACCGAGCGGACCCGGGTGGAGATCGACGAGCCCGGCGGTCCCGACACGCCCCCGTCGCGCGTGCTGGCCATCGTGTCGGGGCTGGCGTGCTCCGAGCCCTTCGAGCGAGTGGCGCACCTGGTGACCGACCGGTGTTCGACTCTCCTCGTCGAGGAGAGCAGTGGCGGCGGGCAGAGCTGCGACAGCGACGCTCCGGAGGACTTCCCCCGTGGCGTGCGGGTCGACCGCGACCACGTGACGGCGTTCACCGCCGACGGCGTCGCCGAGTTCGATCAGCTCGAGGTGGAGTGGGCCGGTAGCGACGAGCTGTGGGACCGCGTCACCGACTGGGCCCATCGGTCCGGCCTGCGGCCCACCGCGGCGACGAACAAGCTGGAGCAGGCACTCGGACCGGGTCGGATCCGAGCACCGAAGGTCCCCCACCTCGGCCCACGCTCCCGACTGCACAAGGTGGTGCGGGCCGCGCTGGCCGCGCCCATCGCCGACCTGCTGGCCCACGATCCTCTCCTGCGGGCCGAGGTGTCGATGCTCGAGCCGATCGCCCACCGACCGGATCGGGAACCGCCGACCCCCCGTTGGCGACCCGACGTGACGGTGCTCGCCGGCGCCCTCGACGCCGCCGATCAACTGCGGTCGTCCGTGCGCTCGTTCCTCACCGTGCTCGACGCCGATGTCGTGGGTCCGATGCTGACCGAGATCGACCTGTGGGCCCAGGTGCTGGCCGACCTGCACGACCTCGATTCGCTGCGTCGTCGTCTGGCTCCTCTCGGGCACACCGACCGGTTCGTGACCCGACTCGACGACCAGCTCGACCTCCAGGGGCGACAGGTGTCGGCCATCCTCCACCAACCCTGGTTCCGGGGCCTGCTCGGCGATCTGGTCACGCTGGCCAGCGGACCCGAGCTCGCCGCCGACGTCGAGGGTCGGTGCCGTTCTGCGGAACCGTTGACGGAGCTGAACACGACGTTGTGGTCAGAGCTCGCCGACGCCGTGACCCGGGTCGACGACGCCGGTCCAGGTGCCACCGCGTCCGACGACGCCACCCGCGCCCTCGACGACCCGGTCCGGCGTGCCGCGACGACGGCCCGACTCTCGGCTCCCGTGCTCGGGCCGTCGGCCGATGAGGCCGCCGACCGCCTGGATGCGCTGCACCGCCGGCTCGTGGAGCGCCACGAGGCCCTGATGTTGCAGCGGTGGATCGAGCACTTCGTCGCCGTGTCGGGTCCCGAGCTCGACGCGGCGACCGCGTTCCGGGCCGGCGAGCTGCACATGGCGGCCCGACTCGACCCGGCCCGCACCGCGGACTGGCGCCGGAGCTGGCGCAGGGCACGCCGCCGCCGTCCCGAGCGCTGGTGACGGGCCGACCGATCCCGGCCCTCCGCGATGGCTGACGTCGAAGTCCCCGCTCACGCGACGATCCGATCCGCTGGAGCGAGCAGGCCAGGGTCCGTACCCTGATGGCCGTGGGAGGCGAGAGGGCGGGGCAGTCCGTTCAACGGTGGTCGGAGCGGTTGAACCGACGCATCGATCGGTCACTCGTCCGTGGCCAGTTCCATGTGATCGGACTGCTGGCGATCGCGGCCGTGGCGGTCGCAGCGGTGTCGGCGATCGCGATGCTGGCCCTGCACGCCATTCCGGATACCGGCGGTCGGGATCAGGGCCCTGTCGAAGCGGGGTGGCAGGCCCTGGTCCGCACCATCGACCCGGGGCAGATCACCACCGACCACGGAGCCGCGGCGGTCATCGGGCTCGGCACGACGATCTTCGGCCTCCTGTTGATCTCGACGCTGATCTCCATCGTCAACAACCAAGTCGAGCGCAGGGTGGACCGTGTCAAACGGGGCCGCGATCCGGTACGGCTGCGCCGGCAGCGCCGCGATGCGTCCGATCGCGTCCCCTACTACCTCGTGCTGGGTTGGACCGACCTGACGCTACGGCTCCTCGAGGAGCTCGCCGATTCCCACCTCCCGCATCAACCGCCTGATGTCTTGGTGATGGCGCCGATGACCTACGAGGACATGACCGAGCGGATCGAGGAGTTCCGACGCGAGACGATCATCGATCCCTCGTCGTCGACCTTGTCGTACCGGCAACGGCTTCCGACGGACCGCGACTGGCCTCAGGTGCGTACGGGGAGTCCGACCGACACCCGCGACCTCCATCGCATCGCGGCCATCACTGGTGCCGACGCCGTGATCATCCTCGCTCCGGATCCTCCGGACGGCATGACATCCGTCCTGCACGGGTTCGATGAGATGTGCCCGGCGACCGCGGAGGTGGTCAAGACCACCCTGGCGGTGTCGGCCTGTCTTCCGAACCGCGATGCCGACGTTCACGGCGCCACGGAGTACGCCGCTCGGAAGCATCCGGCCGTCGTCGTCGAGCTCCCCGAGAGCGTGCGATCCGATTCGGGACTGGCCGGCCGGCTGCATGCACGAACCAGCGACTCGGACATGGAGCTGGTGATCCTCGATGTGGCCTCGCTCCAGTCGAGCCTCGCCGCGGACGTCTCGCGGACCGCCGGGCTCGCAGCGATCTACCGCGACATCCTCGACTTCAAGGGTGCCGAGTTCCATCTGATCGAACCCGGCCCCACGCAACGAACCTTCGGCCAGGCCGTCGCGGCGATGCGCAACGGCATCATCATCGGCACCGTCGACACCGAGGACAGCGAGCATCGCACCAACCTGTGGCCCGACTGGGACGAGGACCTTGCCGGCAAGCTGCTGGTCTCGTTGCAGGACGACGCGTCGGCACCTGTCTTCGACCCCGACGCACCGGCCGAGACCGGACCACGAGGCGTCGGCGCAGGCGCCCTCACCGACCCGGAACATGTGCTGCTCATCGGTTGGAACCATCGGGGCGAGCACCTGGTCCGCGCACTGGACCGGCGACTCCCACCCGGGTCGCGGGTCAGCGTGGTGACCTCAGCACCCGATGGACCCGAGCTGCGCCTGCCCAACATCGGCACCGTCGCCGTCCAGAGGGTCGACGGCGTGCAACGCTGGTTGGACACCACCCGCTCCGAGCTCGGATGTGACCACGCAATCGTGCTCGGAGACGACCGCCTCCCACCCGCGGCGTCCGATGCGAACGTGCTGCTGACCCTGCTCGCTCTCCGACCACCGCGCTCCGGCTCGGACAAACCCGACACCGTCGTCGCCGAGCTACGCCAGCGCCCGAACCGCTACCTGGCGAGCCAGCGGTTCTCCGACGACCTGATCGTCGGAGATGCGCTGATCGCGATGCTCCTCGCCCAGTTCGCCGCTGATCCGAACCTGACCGAGGTCATCGAGGAGCTCATCAGCCCGAGCAGCACGCACCCGCTCGAGATCCGGCTGATGCCGATGTCCGGTGGCACCTCCTCAGCCGGGCTGTCGTTCCGGTCGGTGCAGGCAGATCTGCGAGCCCGGGACGGTTCGATCGCTCTCGGCTATCGGATCGTCCACCACTGCGACTCGGACGCCGAGCACCAGCGCAGCGAGCTGCACCTCAATCCCGATGGCGACGATCCGATGCCCGAGCGCGACGACACCAGGGTCGAGCTGGTCGTGCTCACCCGGTGCGATCGGCACGTCGACCTGACACCAGCCATCGCCACCCCCACGCGGGGACGGGCGCAGGTGTGACAGCGTCGACCGGGACGGCCGAGCAGTCGAACGATCGAAGGAGAGGTGGGAGGCTACGGCCATGACCTCGGTGCAGGAAGCGTTGGTGATCCTGCTGCTCGTCGTCGTCCTGGTGCTCCTGGCCGGCTCCGGCTACATCGCCCTGCTGCGCGAGCGGTATCGCCGAGGTCGCGACGGAGACGACGACACCGCTCGTGGAGGACGCCGCCGCGACGCGTAGCCTCGGGGCCATGTCGCACCAGCCGCTCGGCCAGTCGGTCGATCCCCACGACGTGCTCGCCCTCGACGCCCTCCTCGACGACGAGGAGCGTCTCCTGCGCGACACCGTCCGCCAGTTCGTCACGGATCGGATCCTGCCCGACGTCGGCGAGTGGTTCGACGCCGGGACGTTCCCCAAGGAGATGGCCAAGGAGTTCGGGGCTCTCGGTCTGCTCGGCATGCACCTCGACGGCTACGGCTGCGCCGGCACCTCGGCCACCGCCTACGGCCTGGCGTGCCTGGAGCTCGAAGCAGGCGACTCGGGTGTACGCAGCTTCGTGTCGGTGCAGGGATCCCTCGCCATGTTCCCGATCCACGCCTTCGGCTCAGAGGAGCAGAAGCAGCGGTGGTTGCCGGGGATGGCCGCCGGCGAGCTGATCGGCTGCTTCGGGTTGACCGAGCCCGACTCCGGCTCGGACCCGAGCTCCATGCGCACGATCGCTCGCCGGGACGCCTCGGGCGACTGGGTGCTCGACGGCGCCAAGATGTGGATCACCAACGGGTCGGTCGCCGACGTCGCCGTGGTGTGGGCTCGCACCGATCCGGACGGACCCGACGGCGGTGCCGTGCGCGGCTTCGTCGTCCCGACCGACACGTCGGGTTTCTCGGCCCCGCTCATCCACCGAAAGGTGTCGCTGCGAGCGTCGGTGACCTCGGAGCTGGTGCTCGACGGCGTCCGCCTCCCCGCAGATGCGGTGCTGCCCGGCGTGGTCGGCATGCGCGGTCCGCTGTCGTGTCTGAACGAGGCCCGCTTCGGGATCTCCTTCGGCGCCTGCGGTGCGGCGCGGGCCTGCTACGAGGCGGCGCTGGCCTACGCGCTGGAGCGCATCCAGTTCGACCGGCCGATCGCCGGGTTCCAGCTCACCCAGCGCAAGCTGGTCGAGATGATGGTGGCGGTGCAGCGCGGGACGCTGGTGGCGCTGCACCTGGGGCGCATGAAGGACGCCGGCACCCTCGCGACCCCGCAGGTCAGCTTCGCCAAGATGGACAACGTGGCCATGGCGCTCGAGGTGGCCCGCACCGCGCGGTCGGTGCTCGGCGCCAACGGCATCACCACCGAGTACCCGGTGATCCGCCACATGAACAACCTCGAGTCGGTGTTCACCTACGAGGGCACGAACGAGATCCACACGCTGATCCTCGGCCAGGCGATCACGGGCATCCCTGCGTTCACCTGACACACGCCGCGCGCCACCGTTCGTCCGCCCCCACCCGTTCTGTAGTGCGAGATCCAGGCGTTCACCTGGATCTCGCACTACGAAACGTCGCTCTGGCGGCGACGACCTGATCGATGAACGCATCGATGCGGTCAGAGCCCCAGGACCAGGCGAATGCCGTCGTCGATCGCTCGGATGAGATCCAGGGGCAGTCGCCCCGCCGGCTCGACCAGCCATTCTCGTTCGACCAGCTCCAGCCCGAGGGGTACAGCGACCGAATCCCTCTCGAGTCCCGTCGTCGCGGCGGGGAGCAAGACGTTGCCGGCAAGACCGGCCCGATCAACGTTCGAGGTGACCGGCACGACATGGGTCTGCCACACGTCGACTCCGAGAACATCGCCAGAGGACACGACGACGCACGGTCGGCGCTTGTCGAGATCGATCCAATGGACGTCGCCACGCGCTACCACGGAGCTGACTTCGCCATCCGCTCACCGATCGCCCGCGCACCCCGCCGAGCTCCGGGCTCCGACCTCGTGAGCGCCGCATCAGCCAGGAGCTGCTCCGACAACGGCATGGCCGTCTGGGCAGCATGCCGACGGAGCTGCTCGGTGACCCAGCGGGAAAACGGAATGTCGAGCCTGTCGATGATCGGAACCACGTCATCGGGAACGCTGATCGTCTTGTTGGGCATGTACGTATCGTACATACGTACACCACGCCTCGATCGTCCACCCCCACCCGTTCTGTAGTGCGAGATCCAGGCGTTCACCTGGATCTCGCACTACAGAACGTCGCGTTGACGGCGACGACGAAGAGCGATGATCGCGACCGCCACGATCGCTCCCGCCGCCACGATCGCGACGAGCCACCCGATCGACACACCTCCCGACGACGGCTCGGAGCCCGGACTCGCAGTGGACTCCTCCGGCTCCTTCGGCCGGGTCGTGGTCGGTGGCGACGTCGTCGTGACCGGTGCCGCATCGCTGATGCGAACGGTCTGATCGAACGTCGACACCGACGTGTCCGGTCGCCGAGCGAGAAGCTGAGCGTCACCCGGGGCTGCGTCCACGGGAACGACGACCGAAGCGGTGAAGCCGTAGTCCTCACCGGCAGCACCCGACCACAGGTCCCACTCCCGCCCCCCCTGGACGAGCACGACGTGGATCCCCTCGAGCGGAATGCCCAGGTCACCCTCCCCCGCCGGGGGGTCACCGGTGTCATAGCAGTCGTCTCCCCAGCCGGTGCCGATGACGGCGATCGTCTGGCCTCGGGCGACGTCGTGGGGGTCGAACGTCATCGACGGTGCCTCACACGTCGCCCCAGCCGTGGCCACCGGGACGACGGCCCCGAACGCGGCGACCACACCAGCGAAGGCGGCCCGGACGACGCGCCATGGGGACCCGGTACCTCTCACGACGGATCCGCGGGGCCGGGTTCGCCGTCGGAGGTCCAGGTCGAGATGACCTCCTCGCAGGCCATGATCAACGGCGCCACGTTCGGGTAGCCGGCGTAGGGGGCCAGCATGATGAGCGTCTCGCGCAACTCGTCGGGGCTCAGCTCCCGGTTGCGCAGCGACGCCCGCGCCTGGATCTTCCACGTGTCGGTCTGCCCGAGAGTGGCGATGACCCCCATGATCAGCAACCGTCGGGACCGCACGTCGAGCAGCTCCCGGTCCCAGACCTCGGCGAACAGGCTCCGCAGCATCACGTCGTTGAACGGGAAGCTGCCCTCGGGCAGGTCGACCACGTCGCCAGCGTAGACCTCGCGCAGCTTCTTCGCCCCCCGCTGGTACCGCTCGCTGCTCTCACCCATCGGAACTGCCCTCCTCGGATCGGTGGCGTTCTCTTACACCACCGTCGCCCCACCGCGACGTGATCAGCGGACGCAGGGTCCGACGGTCAGCGTCCCGGCTCCCGTGTCGAGGGTGGCCGGCGCGCCGAGCACGACGGCGTGCTGGTCGGGCGACCCATCCGGTCCGACCACGTCATGGCCGACGTCGAGACCTCCGAGGACCGGAACCCCCAGCGACCCCAGGCGCTCCTGCAGCACATCCAGCACCGTCCAGCCGCCGTCGAGGTAGCCAGCGAAGCCCTCGAAGGATCCGACAACGATCCCGCGAGCTCCGACGAGCAGGCCGGATCGGATGAGCTGGGTGAGGTTGCGGTCGACCTGGCCGAGCCCGACGTGACGTCGGTCCTCGATCAGCACGATCGTTCCCGACAGGTCCGCGACAGCCGCACCGACCCACCCTGCGAGCTCGCGCAGGTTGCCGCCCACAAGGGTCCCCGAGGCACGACCCGGGACCTCGACGGCCGCCGACAGCGCCGCCGGATTCCGTGGGACCACCAACGGCTGCGTGCCCATCAACAGGTGCCGGGCATCGGCGCGGGCGGTCGGCCCGGCGAGACAGCCGTGGATCGTCGCGAGCCCGGCTCGCGCCCACACGGCGAGGTGGATGTTCGTGATGTCGCTGAACCCGAGAACCGGCTTGGGGTCGGCTCGCACTGCGTCGACGTCGATGCCGTCTGCGATCCGGTACGCGCCGGCGCCACCCCGGGTGGCGATGACGGCCCGCACGCCGGGGTCGCGGAAGGCGTCATTAGAGGTGGGCGGAGTTTTGGGTATGGGTGATCGGCCGATTCGCGAGCGAGCTTCTGGGTGGGCAGCATCGAGGGTCTATGACCTCCCACGACACGCCCACACCAGAAGCTCTGCAGATCACTGTGC
>WBZP01003313.1_pt1 | contig 17576 bp, 18 predicted proteins | sample 5204301 | NCBI WGS metagenome assembly WBZP01 (sample SAMN12412401, study PRJNA552823) | activated sludge metagenome | isolation source: activated sludge from nitrification reactor of wastewater treatment plant... | place: USA: Pennsylvania | collected 2017 | reverse complement strand
ATTCGGTATCAACGGATTTTTATATCCATATCCTGAAAAATCTTCCCCGAGACTGCTGCTTTTCCAAATCCGATTCCCAGGAACAATCAACCCGTATTGTTCACCTAAACGCACCTTTATGGAAATGCACTACACTTCGTACACCCGAAAAATCGGCGGAAGCACTTTTTATTTTGTGAAAAGTTGCCGGGTATTTCCCGATTTACCCCAGGTTCCTCCCATCCAGGAGGGTTTTGGAATGCATCCGGATTTTGAATCGGCCTGCCGGATCGCCGGCATCCAGGATCCCGTAATGATGCAGCAACTGCTGCGCGAAACGAAGGAGGAAGAGGTACAGGCCAAAGTTATCCGGTTTAATACCGGGGGTGGTCACCTGCAACAATGGGTGGCGGGATTATAAGGCACAAAAAAAGGCAGACCAACCTGGTTGCTGCCTTATCAGTCAATTGAACAAGCCTTCGTGCTGATGTGTCCTTTTCAGGAGGCAATAAAATTCTTGAGCCGGTTAAACTCCCTTGTCGAACTGGAAACAAACAGGTTGCTCCAAAATCCGGCAACGGATTTCACCACCTGTGTGAAGAGGCTGTTGTTAACAGATTTGTTTGACATAAATATTGAATTTTACGTAAAGTTAATTCAGCCCTTTTTCCCGGAGAATAGGGCTTTTGCTGATTTTTAGCGACCGTATTTTCCACATACAGTTGCTGCGCCCGGGTAAAAAGCAGACCCCTCAATCGACCGCTGATTTCCAGTTATTTCTCCGAGTTATCCACGCTGCCCTCCTTCCTGTTTCTCCGCACCCTTTGCTTTCATACATTTACTTTTATGAACGGCTGTGCTGATCCTTCCTATCTGTTAAACCACCAAATGGCGCCGGTTGCTGCGTCCCTATGCCCATGCCGTTAAACCGCCCTGTTGTTCCTTTGCCCCCGGCTGATCAGCCCCTGAAAATATGGGTACTGGCGCCCACGGTTCCGCACACGGATGAAAACATCCACTATTATTACGACTTTTCCCAAAGCATTGCAGAATACGAGCGGGTATTTGCCGAACTGGAAATTTGCTGGCAGTGGCAGGAAGTTACCATGTTGGATTACCAAACGGTTATCGGGCAGATTGCAGCAGAACGGGAAGAGGGCACCTACCTGCCGGTGGTGCTGAATTTATGCGATGGGGATGAAATCAACGGGAGCCCGGGTATATCGGTACTGTCGTGCCTGGAAGAAAACAGACTGCTGTACACGGGTTCTGAAGCTGCTTTTTATCAGCTCACCACGTCCAAAATTGATATGAAGGCTGCCTTTGACCGGGCCGTTGTGGCTACGCCGGACTGGGCAGTGATTTCAGATCAAAATCAGGGGTGCGAGGAGATCCTTACCCGGCTGGGTTCGCCGGTCATTGTTAAACCAGCCATTTCAGGCGGCAGCATGGGCGTGGGAACCCGGAACGTAGTAAAGGATGCGGCCGCACTCGAAGCACTAATTCCCGCACTATCGGAAGGGTACAGGGGATGGAACCTTGCAGCGGGCGGCCTGATTGCCGAAAGTTTTATTGATGGCCCGGAATATACCTGCTTTCTGACCGGCGATTACCGGAATCCCTCCGGCGCCTGTATGTATACACCCGTTGAACGGGTTTTTCACGCGTCGCTCCCAAACCATGAAAAATTCCTGAGCTTCGACCGTTTATGGGAAATATATGAGGAGGAGACGGCGATGCCCGGATCGGAAAACTTTTATGAATATGCCCCCGTCAGTGATCCGTCACTGTCTGCAGCGTTGTGCGAACTCAGCTGGCAGGCTTATACTGCCCTGCAGGGAACGGGATACACAAGGGTGGATATCCGGCAGGACCGGCAAAGCGGCCGCCTGTTTGTACTGGAGGCGAATGCACAATGCGGCATCAGCGAGGATGAAAATTTTACCTCCATCGGCGCTATTCTGAAATTTTCCGGCTGCAGTTTTACTTCCCTCATTGCATCGCTGATCAGGGATGCACTCACGCGACCGCATATACGAACTTTATCCGCCTCCCAACCGCTTAACCGCGCATGAGCACTGATATCCGCCACATGGCCCCTGAACCCAACTGGAAAGATATGCGCATCTGTGTGCTGCAGCCCGACTATTCCACGAGTAAAGTGGATTACCAGCACTATGATCCGCCCAGGGATCTTTCCGCATTGATACCCGAAGCCCGCTTTGAACATGTATTCCTGAATAAGCTGACTACCTACCGCCAGCTGAAAAATCTTCAGCAGCAGGGATTTGACATTTTCGTGAATCTCTGTGAAGGATACCTGGAATGGGAAGTGCCCTCTATTGAAGTGATCTGGTTCCTGGAACAGCTGAACCTTCCGTTTACAGGTCCCAGCTCCGGCTTGTATGATCCCCCCAAGGAACTGATGAAGTATGTGGCCTATACTGCGGGGGTAGCCACCCCGGATTATGTACTGCTGGAACAGGCAGCAGACGCAGCCGGGGCCTGTAGCCGGCTGCACTATCCGTTATTTGTGAAACCGCACAAAGCCGGAGACAGCCTGGGAGTGGAAGAAAGCAGCCGGGTTGAAAATGCGGCTGAGCTCCGGCAACGGGTGGATGCTGTAATGGAAGCATACGGACCGCTGCTGGTGGAAGAATATATCAGCGGCCGGGAGTTTACTGTGATGCTGGCAGCGCCCGCTGTGGCCGGTGAAGGCTTGCGCTGTTTCCGGCCGGTAGAGTATATATTTCCCGAAGGATACCAGTTTAAAACATATGCTTTAAAAACAGCCGAACTGCATCCGGGCGCCAATGTGCCCGTACTGGATGAGGCTTTGTGCAAACGGCTGCAGGATGCAGCCAGCTCCATTTTCACCGCCTTTGGCGGGGTGGGGTATGCCCGGCTGGATTTCAGGATGGACGCGGAAGGGCGCTTGTATTTTCTTGAAATCAATTTTACCTGTTCGGTATTTTATACCAACGGATATGAAGGCAGTGCAGACTATATTCTGCAGCACGACGGAACCGGGCAAGCCGCTTTCTTACGTCACATTATCCGGGAAGGACTGCTCCGGCACCGCCTTCAGCAAAAACTGTACGTGATGAAGGGAAGTCCGATAGCGGGCTATGGGATCTATGCCGCCCGGGACATTGCCCCGGGTGAGCAGGTCTTTACCGGCGAAGAACGTTCACAGCGACTGGTTACGCTCCGGCATGTGCAGCAGCACTGGAAGCCGGAAGACCAGGTTATATTCAGAAAGTACGCCTATCCGCTGAGCGGGCAGGTATTCCTCTTATGGGACACAAAGCCGGAGGAGTGGGCCCCGCAGAATCATTCCTGCAATGCCAATACGGCTTACGACGGGTTAAATGTAGTTGCCTTGCGGGCTATCCGGAAAGATGAAGAACTTACCCTGGATTACAGTACGTTCCTGGATGAACATATGGAACCCTTCCATTGCAGGTGTGGTGCAGATAACTGCCGGGGAACGATTCAGGGAATCCCCGGAAACTCGGTTACCCTGCGGGAAAATGCAAAAAAAGCAGGCATATAATGGGGTCCGGGTGTCCTTAAAAACCTGTTTAGCCCCTTTTTACTACGCAATTTCAGGTAAATCTCCGGTTGAAAAACCACTCATCCGCATTAATTACCGTTCATAAAATCGCCGATTTTTTCTCTTCTTTTGAGAGCCGTCTGATAGAATTCAGTTCCGGCAAGGCTTTCATTGATAATACCAGCTATTAAATACTGCAAATTACCATATCACGACTAGTACTTTGTTTTGCATAGTACTAAAACCGTATTATCTTTGTCTTGTCAAAGCAAATCAACCACCACTCAAAAAATCAAAGCCATGAAACGTACAAACAACAGCTTATTCAACCGTTTAAGCGCCGCCGCCATCGAAAACCTGACCCGTGAAGTAAAAGAAACCCTGGATCTGCAACCTGCAAAACAGCCTGTTTTCACCGCTGCTAATCTGTGGAACATTCAGCGCCAGGCAAGGGTAAGGTCATCCCGCCGTTTTATCTGACCACACAAACAACATTCAAAACCACTCAACTCAAAGCCATGAAAAAGTCAATCAACACCCCCTACCAACCCCTGAACCCCGAAGAACTGCGTTTGTTAACGCAGGAAGTGAAAGAAACCCTGGATCTGCAGCCGCCAACCGTTCAGCAAACCGTTTTCACGCCCGCAGATCTGTGGAACATCCAGCGCCGGTACAAAACATCCTTTGCCACCCGCCGCTTTGTGTAATCAACCTTTTAATTAAACCTGAAAAAAAATAGCCATGAACAATTATCAATCAGGCAGTTACAGGCATCACACTGTCCTCAGCCAGGAACACAGCCAGGAAAAAATGAAATCCGGAAACAGCCAGCAAGCGGTAAAAACCTTTACCCCTGCGGATTTGTGGAATATTCAGCGGTTGGGAAAGAGCCGGACAGGCAGAAGATTTCTCTGATTCATCAGCGGCCAAAATCATCCTGCACCCGCACGATGTCCTCTTCATCACTGGGATGAGCCGCGTCGGTATGCTGCCAGATCTCAGCCAGGATCCCCCAGCCTTCGAGCCCGATCAGGCGGTGGCGTTCGCCCTGCCGCAGCTGGATGATATCTCCGATCCGGAGATAGGTCGTATCCTTCTCTTCGTCTGTATCGCTGGTAACCACACCGGCTGTTCCACCAATCAGCTTCCAGATTTCCGCCCTGCGGTGATGATACTGCCAGCTGAGGCGTTTGTGCGGCGCCACCACCAGGATTTTAGGACTCAGTTTACCCGATATAGATAATGCTTCCTGTGAAAGATGCGGGAAAAAAGCCTGGATAAATGCAGGGGCATCCGACTCATCCATCACAAAAAATCCACCCCAGGGGCGCGCCTGATCCGTATGGGATACCCGCAGGCCTTTCTGCTCCAGCGCCGCAGCCACTCCGGCAAAAACCTCCTGCCTGCTGCAGGCCGAATTGTAATCTAAATTCATGATTATCAATTAATTGTGTTTATCTTCCCATATATACCATCAGAATCTGCACATCGGAAGGATTGACTCCGGAAATGCGGGAAGCTTGTCCGAGTGTCCTGGGTTTTATCTTCTGAAATTTCTGACGGGCTTCAGTGCTCAGCGAAACGAGTTTTTCGTAGTTGAAATTATCCGGAATCAGCAAATCTTCCAGCTGACCCATTTTACTCACCAATTCTTTTTCCTTTTCTATATATACCGCGTACTTCACCTGAACACCGGCCTGTTCCAGTACCTCGTCTTCCATTCCTTCAAATGCCTGTTTCAATACAGCCGACTGCCGCACCATTTCTGGCAATTCCACCCCGGGCCGCAGCAGGAGCTGGATGGCTTTTTGTCTTTTTTCCAGCAGGGAAGAACCGATGCTTTCCAGCAGCGGGTTGATTTCTTCCGGTTCCAGGCTGATGGCTGCCAGTTTTTCTTTTACCAGCTCCACCTGGGTGGTTTTGCGCCGAACCTGGTCCATCCGGTCCTGGCCAGCCAGTCCGAGCCGGTAACTGATCTCCGTTAACCGCAGATCGGCATTATCCTGCCGCAGCAGGGTTCTGAACTCTGCCCGGCTGGTAAACATGCGGTAAGGTTCATCAGTTCCTTTATTGATGAGGTCATCGATCAGCACACCGATATAGGCTTCGCTTCTTTTGAGTACCACCGGTTCGAGTTCCCGGGCTTTCTGGTGCGCGTTGATGCCGGCCATTAATCCCTGGCAGGCAGCTTCTTCATAACCCGTGGTGCCATTGATCTGCCCCGCAAAAAAGAGGTGCCCGACCAGCTTGGTTTCAAGGCTGAACTGCAATTGGGTGGGTGGAAAGTAATCGTACTCAATGGCGTAGCCCGGCCGGAACATCCGGCAGTTTTCAAAACCGGGTACCATCCGGAGGGCTTTGTACTGTACCTCTTCCGGCAGGGAGGAAGAAAATCCATTTACATAGATCTCCACCGTATTGAATCCCTCCGGTTCAACGAAGAGCTGGTGCCGGTCGCGCTCAGCAAACCGGTTTATTTTATCTTCTATACTGGGGCAATAACGGGGACCGGTTCCCTGGATACGACCCTGGAACATGGGACTTTTATCAAATCCCGTTTTCAGGATGTCATGCACTTCCGGGCTGGTATAGGTAATCCAGCAGCTTCTTTGCTCACCGGGTGTGATTTTCCGGGTGGGGAGATAACTGAAGCCGGTGATCTGATCGTCGCCCGGTTGTTCTTCCATCCGGGAGTAATCCAGGCTCCGGCCATCGATCCGGGGGGGTGTACCAGTCTTAAGCCGGTCGCTTTCAAAACCCAGGCTCACCAGTTGTTCCGTGATGCCGGTGGCGGCTTTTTCGGCCATCCGGCCCCCTCCCAGCCGCTTCTCACCGATATGGATCACCCCGTTCAGGAAGGTACCATTCGTAAGAACCACCGCTTTAGCCCTGATTTCGTGGCCCAGCGAGGTCTGGATTCCGCAGGCGCGGCCATCCTTGACCAGCAAACCCGTGACCATATCCTGGTAAAAATCTACGTTGGGCGTTTCCTCAAGCAGCTGACGCCAGCGGGCAGCAAAAAGCATACGGTCGCTTTGAGCCCGGGGACTCCACATTGCGGGGCCTTTACTCCGGTTCAGCATCCGGAACTGGATCATACTCTCATCCGTTACGATCCCGCTGTATCCACCCATGGCGTCGATTTCGCGTACGATCTGCCCTTTAGCAATGCCGCCCATGGCCGGATTACAGCTCATCTGGGCGATGGTTTGCATATTCATGGTTACCAGCAACACCCTGCTGCCCAGGTTGGCGGCAGCGGCGGCCGCTTCACAACCGGCATGACCCGCTCCTACTACTATGACGTCATATATATTAAACATGCTTCTTTTTAATGGTGGTTACTGGTATTTCCGCAAGAAAGCAGCTTCTTCCTGCACCTCCTGCAGGGATCTGCCCCGGTTTACCTGTTCAAATTCATAGGTACCCATTCCTCCCAGCATTTCCAGGTGCACCTGGTTGGACTGTATAAATTCCGCCTGAGCATGGGTGGGTGTTTCATCCGTGGCCTCCAGCTGCCTGATTTTATCCAGCAGCAGACTGCAAACGGTATACCCGGTTTGCTCATAGAGCCGGGAGAAATACCGGCGGGCAGCCAGTGTATCCTGCCGGTTTACCCTTTCTGCTCCTTCTTCCAGCACTTCCACCCGCAGGTTGACAAAGTTCCAGCACATTTTCAACTCCCCCTCCTTTGAAAAATCAAAGCAGGTAACCGGCAATACATGCTCAAACTGCCATTGTTCACCAAACTGGTCCCAACCAATACCCGGGGGAAACTGGCACTCAAACCAATGCCGCATCCTTTCAATATCCAGTCCGAAATAAGGAGCATAATCCACACATACATTCCGCTCCAGCACGTAACGCCGGAGGGCAATCTGCCACTTCCTTTTCTCCCTGGTTTTCAGCAAAGCGGGGGTAATAGCCGTTTGCGGTTCCCATTTCTTTCGGCTCATGATGCAAAGATAACTGTTTCACGGGACACAGTTTCAGGTTGAAACTGTGTCCCGTGGAACCATCAGCCATATTGCTGGAGGTAATGGTCTTCGCGTTGGCGCATAGTGATTTGATGTGTGCGGGTCTTATCGCTATACCCACAGAGGTGCAGTACGCCATGAAATATCACCCGGTGCATTTCGCGACTGAGGGGCTGCCCCAGCTGCCGGGCGTTCTCGCGCACCCGGTCGGTGCTGATATATATCTCTCCACTCAGTTTGCCGGGAACTTCCGTGATATCAAAGGTGATGATATCGGTGTAGTAATCATGGTTCAGATACTGGCGGTTAACCTGGAGGAGGTATTCATCGGAGCAGAAAATAACATTGAGGTTATCCAGCCTCCTGCCCTCTTTCCGGACAAGGCTATTCAAAAAAGTTTTGAGCCTGTTGCGATCCCGCAGGGGGATGGGCCGGTCGGCAGAAAAGAAATGAACCGCCATAATCAAATTCTGAAAATCGAAATTAGGTACAATGGCGAATCAATACTTTTGCATAGATAAAATCTACGGATGAGTGTACGACTTTCGGATATCCCGGCCGGTAAAACCGTGCTGGTAACTTCAGTGGAAAAGGATGAGATATTTCTGAAACTGATGGAAATGGGCTGTGTACCGGGTGAAAAGATTGTGGTGGACCAGATTGCACCTCTCGGTGATCCCATTTCTATCCGGGTGGCCGGGTATCACCTTAGTCTGCGCATCAATGAAGCAGATAATATCTGGGTAGAAGAAGTATAATTATTTGTTTTTCAATTATTTATGAAAATTGGTCTGTACTTCGGCTCTTTTAATCCCGTTCATACAGGCCACCTGATCATTGCCAAGCATGTACTGAACACGACCGATATCCGGCAAGTCTGGCTGGTCGTCTCTCCCCACAATCCTTTAAAAAAATCTGCTTCCCTGCTCAATGAATATCACCGGTTGCACCTGGTACAGGCAGCCATTGAAGGAGAGAATGACCTGAAAGCATCCAATATCGAGTTCCAGCTGCCCCGCCCCTCCTACACCATCGACACGCTCACCTACCTGCAGGAAAAATACCCCACGCATCTATTTTCCGTGATCATGGGCAGTGATAGTTTCTGCAACATTCACAAATGGAAAAACCATGAGATCCTGATCCGGGATTACCCCTTATACATTTACCGGCGGCCGGGTTTTCCGGTTGAACATTCCACCACTTCCAATATCGTTTTGCTGGACGCCCCCCTGCTCGAAATTTCGAGTACACATATCCGTGAGTTGATACTGGAGGGAAAATCCATCCGTTACCTGGTACCGGATGCGGTGAAAGAAGAAATCGAAAGAAATCATTACTACCGGCCTCTCAGAAAATAAAACCCATCGCCAGGCAGGCGACTACAATCAGCGGAGGCGGCACACGCGTAAAACGCAATACCAGGAAGGTTCCGGTAATGACCACCATATTCAACAGTGCATCCCGGTTAAAACTGAAGATGGAAATATCTTTCAGAAGGTACAGGGAGGCGGCCCACATAATACCCACCACCACCGCATTGATTCCTTCCAGAGACCGGTAAACAATCACAAATTTTTTCAGGTACTGCCATACCGGGAAAAAGAATAACACCAGCAAAGCACTGGGTAAAAAGATCGCGACTGAACCAATTACGGTTCCCAGCAGTTGCCTGTAAGGGCCACCATCGCGGAGCGCCAGTCCGCCCACATAGGAACCAATCGAAAATACCGGGCCCGGTATCGCCCGTACCATGCCGGCACCGGTAAGCAGCTCATCCCGGTTGATCCGTATGATATTCTTTCCGGGTTCCTGGAATTTTCTGGCAGTTGGCCTGGCCACATACTGATCTACCATCATGGGAATGAGTACATCACCCCCTCCGAATACGAGGCTTCCAAACCGGTAACAGTTTTCAAAAAGATTAAAAGCCTTTCGGTAATTCCATTCCTGTTTGCGGGCTGTTTCTGAGAAAATACCGGCCACGATGAAGATGAACAGGAAGAGCCAGATATTCGTCCACCTGATCTGACGCGGCTTTACTTTTCCGGTATCAGGAATCCGTCTGCTGCTGAAATTCGTAACAACCCCGCCCAAAATAATCAGTAAAGGAATGATCCACGGTGTTTTGAAAAAAAGATAGGTTGCAAACATGGCAACCAGCATGATCACAAAAGTGATCAGGTTATTGACAGAAATCTGAAATGCCCGGAAACCGGCGAAAACAAGGAAACCAATGGCCATTTCGGGAATGAAGCGGAATAATGCGGTATGTCCGTTCAAGACTGATGCATCTGCAACTACAAATGAAAGCAGACCCATAATGGTACAGGCGGGTAAAATCCATATCAGCAAGGTGCTAACCGCCAATGGGATACCTCCCCTTTTCAACCCGATCAATGTAAGCGTTTGCGTGGAGGATGCGCCGGGCAGCATCTGGCAGAAGGAAATTAATTCCATCAGTTCTTCCCTGGTAACATCTTTTCTCCTTTCCACAAAGGTTTTCAGCATCATACCCAAGTGACCCTGCGGACCACCAAAAGCAGTTACACTGTGAAGCAGCACCGCCTTCAGAAAGGGAATATGTCGTATGAATGCAAACAACGCGGGTAAATAAAAGGTGCGTAAATATAGAAATTCATTCCCGCATCGTAATTTCAGTGTTTTTCGATTGGACTATGTGCAAGACTGTAAGAATAAAACAGCTATCGATGTTCTGCATCCTGCTCATTTTTGTGAGCGGTTGTTCTAAAAGATTCTATCCCTACTCATTCAGCTATGCACAGCTACCCGAGGTACCCGATTACCAGCGTCCTGAACATTGGGCGGCGCATCCGGATAAGTGGGATCCTTCAGACAGTATACCAGCACCTTTCAGAAAACAAGCAATCATTCCTACAGGAGTCGATGTATTTTTCATTCACCCTACCACCTTTACAGAAGATACCGCTAATAGTCTGAATGCTGCTATCAACGACTCCTTACTGAATCTTAAAACAGACCGCTCCTCCATTCTTTACCAGGCGAGTGCCTTTCAGGCAGGTACACGGATATTTGCGCCGCGTTACCGCCAGGCACATTACCGTTGTTTCTTTCTTTCAGATACAACCAAAGCAAAAGAAGCATTTGAACTTGCTTACCAGGATGTGGAACGGGCATTTGAATATTATCTCCTTCATTATAATAATAAACATCCGTTCATCATCGCTGCACATAGCCAGGGTACCGTACATGCAGCGCGACTGCTGAAAAAATATATTGAAGGCAAAGAACTTGCCCGCTCCCTGGTAGCAGCCTACCTGGTGGGGATGCCCGTACCATCCGATTATTTTCAGCAATTAAAACCCTGTACCAATCCGGGGGAAACCGGTTGTATTCTCAGCTGGCGCACATTCAAAACAGGATACACGGATACCCAGTATGTTGCGAAAGAATCATTTAAAGCCATTGTAACGAATCCCCTGACCTGGGATACCAGTTCCGAACCGGCACCCCGTCAACTCAACAAAGGGGGAATCCTGAAGCGCTTTAACCGCTTAAAGAAGGGTGTGGTAAGTGCCCAGGTGCATGGCAATGTGCTCTGGAGCTCAAAACCCCGGTTTTTTGGGAATTTTCTACTGAAGCAAAAGAATTATCACATCGGGGATATCAACCTGTTTTACGCCAATATCCGGGAAAATATGCTGTTCAGAATCAGTAACTGGTATCAGCTTCACAAACCATAACGGCGGCTGATTTCCAGCATTCTCTCAATGGGTTTAGCCGCCGCTTTCCGGAGGTTTTCGTCCATGGTAATTTCAGGTAATTCATACTGCATGCAGAGATAGAGTTTTTCCAGGGTATTCAGCTTCATATGCGGACAATCATTGCAGGCACAGCTGTTATTCGGCGGAGCAGGTATAAAGGTTTTTTCCGGATGGTATTTCTGCATCTGGTGCAAGATGCCTGTTTCCGTTGCCACAATAAATTCTTTGGCCTCAGAGGTACGGGTAAAATTCAGTAAACCTGTTGTGCTTCCGATATAATCAGCGATGCGCAGGATGGGTTCCTCACATTCAGGATGGGCTATCAGTAAGGCTTGCGGATGACGGACTTTTAATTTCGTTATTTTTTCGAGGCTGAAAATTTCATGCACCATGCAGGCACCATTCCACAACAGCATATTCCTGCCGGTTTTCTTATTCAGGTAAGCCCCCAGGTTCTTATCCGGGGCAAAAATGATGGGTTCATCTTTCGGCAGGCTTTCAATAATCTTTTCAGCATTACTGCTGGTACAGATGATATCGCTCAAAGCTTTCATACCAGCTGAGCAGTTGATATACGTGATGACTGTATGATCCGGGTGCTTTTCCTTAAACCTTTTGAATAATTCCGGCGGACAACTGTCGCTCAGTGAGCAACCCGCGTTCAGATCCGGCAGCAGCACCTTTTTGTCAGGATTCAGGATTTTAGCGGTTTCCGCCATAAAGTGAACACCCGCAAAAACAATAATCGACGCGTTTGTTTTTTCTGCTTCCTGTGCCAGTCCCAGGCTGTCTCCAATAAAGTCGGCCACATCCTGTATATCCGGCTCCTGGTAATAGTGGGCCAGAATGATCGCGTTCTTTTCCTTTTTTAATTTTTCAATCGCTGCAAAAAGATCCATTGCAGGATCCAGTTCCAGATCCAGAAAACCCTTTTCTTCAAGTACCGCTTTTGCACTGTGGATATCTGCCATAATACTATATTAATACTATAATTTTAAATAAGCCTTATTACTATTAGGGCTGTGGATTTGTGGAAACCGCATTTCAGAAATATTTGTAAAATTAAATTAATCGTCTTTTCCACCATCATTCACAGGTAATCCACAATAAAAGTCCTTACATCCTCATTGGTTTAAACTGTATCTGTCAGGCACTCTCTGTTTTTTCCGCCTTTTTTATAAACAACGGTTAATAAAAATGGCAGCGGATAAAAAAATGATGTCATTCATGGTATGCACCTGTGAATGGACGGTTGTTAATTGGTCACTAAATGATCCCCCGGGTGGGGTACCGGCCAAAACCTGCTTATTTATGACCATCGTTTCCACCGGATCCACTTCCCGCTACCCCCCTTTTCAACAGCTTCCGGCGGTTATGCACACTCGCAGGTGAACATCCCCCATTTCAGCAAATCCGGCCACCTGTATAATCCTTTTCCCGCCTTGTTTCAGGCCTTTTCAACCCGATAAATTCCGGGTGTGGATATGTTTTTTTACCCTATTTTTGCCGTCCTGTTAAATCAACGATATGCAGATTATTCAGAAAATACGTGAAAAGGGTGCTGCCATAGTGATTGCTGTGATTGCACTGAGCCTGATTGGATTTATACTGATGGATGCCAACCTGGGTATGAGCCGGAATGCGGCATCCGGCAGGGCAAGCATCGGGGAAATCAATGGTAAACCCGTGGAGACTTTTGAGTTTGAAAAAACCGTCAAAGGCCTGGAGGCGAAATACAACGGCCAGATGAATTCCAACATGCTTCGCCAGAGTGCCTGGGACCAGCTGATTTTTGAGCATGTAATGGAGGGGGAATATGAAAAGCTTGGCCTGGGTTTTTCTCCGAAGGAACTTACGAGCATCATTCTCAGTGACGATGCTCCCCAGGAACTGAAGCAGGCTTTCTCTGATCCGGCCACCGGCGCGTATGATCTCGCCAAAGCCCAGCAGTGGTGGGCAGCTGCCAAAAAATTCAAAGGCGAACAGAAAGAAGCGGTGGAAACTCAGGTGGTGGAGCCTGTACGCATGCAGTCTATGCTTTCCAAATACCGTTCCCTGATTGCCGCCAGCGCCTATTATCCTTCCTGGATGAAAGAGAAAGATGCTGCGGAAAGCAAGGCATTCTCTGTGATCTCGTATGTAAATGTTCCTTACAATGTTATTAATGACAGCCTGGTGAAAGTGTCTGACCAGGATATCATGGATTATATCTCCAAGCGCAAGTCCATTTACAAGCAGGATGGTGGCCGCCAGATAGCTTATGTATCTTTCAGTACCAGTCCCAATGCTGCCGATACTGCCAAAACACTCGAATCACTGGTATCACTGAAGGCACCTTTTGCTGCTGATACAAATGCCAAAGCATTTGTATCCCGCAACATGAGCAATCGTCCTTTCCAGGATGCCTATACAGTTAAATCCAAACTGCCTGCCGCGCAGAAGGATTCACTGGCCCAGTTATCCACCGGTTCTATTTACGGACCTTACCTGGAGGGTGGTGATTTTGTACTGGCCAAGATGCTGGGCAGCCGGCAACTGGCCGATAGTGTGAAATGCCGCCACATCCTGATTTCCACCCAGGTGGATCAGCAGACCGGTGCTCCCAAGATCAGTGACAGTGCCGCGAAGAAACGTATTGACAGTATTCAGCTGGCCATCAGCACCGGTGCCGATTTCAATGAAATGGTGGTAAAATATTCGGATGATGCCGGCAGTAAGGAAAAGAAAGGCGAATATGATTTCAGCTCTTCCCAGTTCAGTACCCTGGCCCGTGAGTTTGCAGAAACCATTTTCTACGGAAATGCAGGCGATAAAAAAGTGGTGAAAACCCAGTTCGGCTACCATTATATAGAGGTACTGAGCCAGAAAAATTTTGAAACTGCCTATCAGGTTGCTTATTTGTCCAAAGAAATCACTGCCAGTGAGGAAACGATCAATGAAGCCAGTGCGAAAGCGAGCCGTCTCTCAGCTGAAGCGCGCAACCTGAAAGCCCTGGATGAATATGTAAAGAAAAACGGTCTCCAGAAAATTGATCCGCAGGTAACGGTGAAAGAAGCCGACTATGCGGTAGGTGCGCTGCAGGATGCCCGCCAGCTGATCCGCTGGGCTTTTGAAGCGAAAGAAGGGGAAGTGAGCGAACCCTTCAGTGTGGGCAACGACCAGTTTGTGGTAGGAGTGGTTACCCGGATTGTTCCCGAAGGATTACCCGATGCCAAAACCGTTCGTCCGCAGGTTGAGTATGCAGTACGAAACCAGAAAAAAGCCGACATGATCAAGGCAAAACTTACGGCAACGCCTACCCTGGAATCTGCCGCTGCTGCCTACAATGTTTCCACCGGAACAGCCGGCGCTGACTCCAGCCTGGTATTCAGCGCTTCCATCATTAATGGTATCGGCGATGAACCCAAAGTGGTGGGTGCAGCTTTCAATACGGCCTTCCAGTCAAAGCCTTCTGGTCCCATTGCCGGAAACAATGGTGTATATGTGGTGAAAGTGAACAGCATGGGCAGCAAACCCGCCGACCCCGCGGATGTACTGGAGCGTAATGCGAAAGAGAAAGCCCGCAGCCTGGCACAGCAGGTTGGATTCAGCTGGTATGAGGCACTCCGTAAATCTGCTGACATAAAAGACGAAAGAGGAAAAGTGTATTAAGATATTTCACTGCTTATTGAGAGGGGCTGTACCAGGTGTGCAGCCCTTTTTTTGTGCAGCCGGATGGATGAACCTTTGATTGGAAGATTACTGAATGCGGACACTGAATCTGCCCTGCGTAATTTGACGCGAATTACTTCCCAGCCCGTTGAGGTCGAAATACTGCCCGATGAAAGTACCCTCTACGCGGGTAGTGGTTACACTGTTGACAGTAACCACGAACCGGGGGTTTGACTGATCGGCTGGTTGCCAGAACACATTGCCTACATCTTTATGAAAGCTCCCGCTGAACTTTCCTGCAGCACCCAGTGAAAAAAAACCCGGTCCGATCGGCTGGATAGAGTTCAGCGTGATGGAAAAATATTCAGCCGCGCCGGGCGATGGCCTGCCCACGATACTGATACTGTTCAGCCCCGGAAAAATATTGGCGTCATCCGCCATCAGGTCTGCATCAAAACGCTGCTCAGTTCCGTCGATATTACAAACCAGGTAATCGTTAAAGATGCCTTCACTGAACCGGATGAGTACCGAGCAACTGTCATCACCCAGTTTAACGGGGAATCTGAAACTGCCTGAATCTGGCGGAATACCATTACCGGTGAGGATGATAACCTGGTCGCCTGATGGAAGAAAGCCCGCTGCGCTGAATACACAACCATTGATATAAGGAGTAACGATGGAATAATTACCTGCACTGGAAACAGACACAGGTATCAGGATGGTGTTGGTGCCTGTGAGTGGGCTTCCCTGCTGGTAAGTACCCGCCACGCTGGTTTCAGTGCAGATCAGGCTGGTTGCTGCGGCAGGACCAGCAGCCATAACATTGATGGAGAAGCCACAGGCGCCGGGATTGTTTCCGGCCCGGTACATGAAATCGCCGGCTGAGAGCGGCGTACCGGATCCAGCCAGCCGGATGGTTTGTAATCCGGTGCTGCTGAAAACGCCGCTTGCTGAAAAACGGATGCCATTCACTTCATCTGAAGCTATTGTATAGGTGCCGGTGCCGCTGACAAACACCTGCAGGCTGATTCCATGTGTGGCGGAATCCAGGGGATTGCCGGCCGTAAAATTTCCGGATGCGGTGAAGCCGGTACAGTCGCCGGGTGCGCCACCCAGATTGAATATTGCCGCAGATACGGATGTATTTCCACTGAAATCCACTGAAAAACTGCAACCGGCCCCGCTGAACAGGAAACGGCCTGCCGATGCCGGCGTACCATATCCTTTGAGGGTGATGCGTTGCCTGCCCACCGAAGTAAAATTTCCGGAATCTCTGAAATAAACCTGGTTGTTTTCAAGTGTTTGCACCCGGTAAGTACCGGTGCGGGTTACTTCCACCTCCAGGCTTATTTTATTGGAATCCAGCAGCGCCACTCCCTGCTGGTAAGATCCCATGATCAACGGGTTGCTGCAGCTGTCGTTGGTGGCAATAAAACTGAATTGTGCGCTTACCGGTTCCGGGTTGTTATCAAAATACAATTCCCGCTGGCAGGCAGCCAGCAGCATCAAACAAAGCATGCCCCACCAGGTAAACTGCAAAATCCGCATTGTAAAAAAAGAAAATGAAAGGCGCCCTTCCGCGCTCCGGTAAAGATATTTAAATTTTACCGCCTCCCTTTTAGTTAGTAATTTAACCTAAACAATATTCAAGTATATGGAAAGAAGATTAAGCTCCTGGTTCAGTCCGGCCCTGCAGCGCGAAATGCCCATCGCCGCATACGGTCATTACGGTTTCGCCCTCCTCCTGGTACCTACGGCGGCGGCTGATTACCTGGAATATGAGCGGTTTCAGATGATGGAAACGCTGGCGCCGATTATTGAAAGCGGAAAAGTGAAAGTATATTCCGTAAACAGTATCAATAAGGAAAGCTGGCTCAACAATGAAATGGAGGGTGCCCACAAGGCAATCCGGCACAACCAGTTCAACGAATATATTTTCAACGAGGTGATTCCTTTTATCAAGAATGATACCTCCTGGGATACGCCCGTGATAGTATCCGGCGCCTCCTTCGGGGCGTTACACAGTATGAATCTTTTCCTCAAGCGGCCCGATCTCATCAGCGGCGCCATTGCCATGAGCGGGGTGTATAACCTGATGGAATACACGAAAGGATATTATGACGAGCAGGTGTATTATAACTCCCCTGCGCATTATATGCCCAATCTCAGTGATCATGGTATTCTGGAACAGATCCGCCGGAGCCGGAATATTCATATCCTTACCGGTTCTGGTCCGTACGAGGCGCCTGATGCTGCCCGTGAAATGGCCGGTATCCTGTATAACAAGGGCATCAATTATGAACTGAGTGTTTGGGGAGAGGAATGGCGCCACGACTGGCCCACCTGGCGCGCCATGCTGCCCCACTTCCTGGAGAGCCGCTTCTGATTTCATGAACTAATATACTAGCCAGAGGTCTGCAGTACTCGCTGCAGACCTTTTGTCATTGCTAATCTTTGCGGCCCGATCTGAAAACTTTACTTTTATCCCATGCAAAAAAAACTGTTCCTGCTGGATGCCTATGCCCTGATTTTCCGTGCTTACTACGCGCTTATCCGGAACCCCCGCGTCACCAGCCGCGGCAGGAATACCAATGCCCAGTTCGGATTTACCAATACTTTACTTGACCTTATCAATAACCAGCAGCCCACACATATGGCGGTATGTTT